>Ga0073936_10005194_pt1 | contig 17700 bp, 17 predicted proteins | sample AliMusrvi5mmetaG_FD_87041 | JGI IMG/M metagenome (GOLD analysis project Ga0073936, IMG submission 87041) | Freshwater lake bacterial and archeal communities from Alinen Mustajarvi, Finland, to study Microbial Dark Matter (Phase II) - Alinen... | ecosystem: Environmental > Aquatic > Freshwater >... | reverse complement strand
GTTTCCTGCGGCAAAGGTCCGGAGATTCCATGGCGAGTCATGGCTGCCGTCGCCGGAAATGAACAACGGTGGATTGGCAAAACCGCGTGCCACGACCGAGAACGCCAAGCGGTCGATGGCGGTGCCGGGCAGCCATTGCCAACCGGCACAGGCCGCGACCGCCGCGCCTAACAGCACCCAAAACCGGCGTTGGAACGTGCCTGCCACGGAAGGTGATCAGCGGATCGCCGCCAGCACGGGCGCGAGCGCGGGTTCGAGAGAAGTGCCGGCCGTTACTTCCTCTAACAACCTGGCGGCGGTGGCGATGTGCGGGCGATACCATTCATCGCCGCGGTTCTTCAGAATGTTGCCGTAGGCACCCAGAGCCTGCATCAGGCGTTGGGCGGCACATTGATGAAACAACGTGGGTTCCGGCCGCTCGTCGGCGGTTTCCTCCCACAATGCTAACAAGGCCTCGCGATCGTCCCTGCTGTGATTCATGTACGGATCGAAGATCAACGATGCGAGATCGTATTCCTGGCGGCCACGACGCAAGCCCTGGAAGTCGATCAACCACACCTTGCCATCCTTGACCATCAGGTTCTGGGATTGGAAATCACGGTGCACGAGGTGGCGTGTCACCGTGCCGAGCCGCTCCGCCATCTCGTTGAACGCCGGGTTTTTCCGCAGTGGAGAAGCATCCATGCCAAGGTGGTCTTCCACCAGATACTCGAAGAAATACTGTTGTTCCCAGCGGTAAAGGTCCGCGTCGAAGGGCGGCATCAGGTGGAATTCCTTGGGCACTTTGGTATAAAATAGCCGGTCCACCTGCTCGAAGGCGGACCGGTAAAGCGGCAACCGCTCGACCAACGGCCGATCCCGCAGCGAATAAAGATCGGTGTCCCCCAAATCCTCCACCAGCGCCACCCGGTACCGCGCCCGCTCGTGAATGATCGCCGGCACCCGCAGCTTCGCCTGTGCCAGAAACTGGGCCACCGGGATGAATTGGGCGTTGTCCTCCCGCTCCTCGGTCCAATGAATCCCGATGAACGGCTCGTGGACCGGGCATTTCACCCGGATGATCGTGCGTCCCGACGCTCCCCGCTTGATCGGTTCCAGGGTGATCGGCACGGTCGGGTCCACACCGAGGAACTGTCGGACGGTGGAGAGGATCGCTTCGGTTGGCATGGCCGGACGAAACTAGCGTGAACAACCCCCGTTTTGCCAAGGGAAATCGGGCGGATTCATTCGGAGTGGTAAAACCACAGCAGCACCATCAGGCCCACCCCGACCCCCCACAGCAGCCAGGCGTTGTAAATCAGATACGGATAGACCATCATCGTCACACCGATGGCGCGGGGTTGCCAGAGTTCCAATTTCCTGCCGTAGGACCAGGCACCCCAGCCGATGGTGCCGAAAACAAGCCCGGCTAACAAGTTGTAGGGATTGAAGTTGAAAAAATTTCCGCCGCCATCGGTGACCGGCTTGAAAACCCCTTGCGGATCCATCGAGGTCCCGTCGCTCGGAAGCAGGGCAAGCAGGCTGCAGGGATCGAAATGGAAGATCATCGGCGCAACCCACAAGGAATAGAGCCAGAGCGGAAACACAAGGCCCAAAAATAGAAACTTCAAGTCGGACCGCGAGTCTCCCGACTCGCATACTCATCGGACCGCGAGTCTCCCGACTCGCATACTCATCGGACCGCGAGTCTCCCGACTCGCATGCCCATAAGACGCCAATGAGCTGAGGCCAGACGTTCCATTGTCACCCCATGGGCGAGGCCGAGTCATGGGCTCGTTCCGCAGACACATTCCCCATTGTAGCGCCGGGGAAATTGCCTAAGGTGATGCGCATGCCCGCAAGCGCCTCCATGAAACTCCTGCTTATCGGCCACGGCTACCTCGGCAAGGCGCTCGCCCGCGTGTTCCGCGAGGCCGCATGGGAGGTCATCCCGGTCTCGCGCTCGGGCACCGACGGTTGCTTCGCCTGCGACGTCGGCAACCCTGCCGCCGTGAACACCCTGCCGCCGGCCGATTTCATCGTCCACTGCGCCGCCTCCGGCCATGGCGGCCCGGCGGCCTACCGGCACGTCCATGTCGATGGTTGCCGCAATCTGGCTAACAGATTTCCCGGAGTGCCCCTGTTGTTCACTTCCAGCACCTCGGTTTATGGGCAAACCGATGGCTCGGTGGTTACCGAGGAAAGCCCGACCCTGCCGGATCGTGAAACCAGCCGCTTGTTGCTCGAGGCGGAGCGCATCACCCTCGCCGCCGGTGGCGTGGTCGCCCGCCTGGCCGGCATCTACGGCCCCTGCCGCAGCGTCATCCTGCAAAAGTTCCTCGCCGGTGAGGCGGTAATCGAAGAGGATGGTCACCGCTTCCTCAATCAAATCCATCGCGACGACGCCGCCCGTGCGATCTTCCACCTCGCCACCCTCCCCAACGCCCGCAGCGCGGTATTCAATGTCTGCGATTCCACCCCGCTCAGTCAGCTCGCAACCTATCTGAAGCTTAGCCGCATCTTCAAGCGCCAACTGCCGCCAACCGGCCCGCGCAACCCCAACCGCAAACGCGGCTGGACCCATAAACACGTATCTAACACAAAACTCATCGCCACCGGCTGGCAGCCCGAGTTCCCGTCATTCCTAGCCGCCGCCCCGGCCATCGCGGGGACCTTGTGAGAAGTTAGCTCTACAGCCACTTCTTGCGCCGGAAGAACAGATACATGGCGATGACGCTGCCGATCATCACGACCCACAGGGAGACATAGCCATAGCGGCTGTGCAGTTCCGGCATGTTGAGCCAGTGTTCGCCGTTCTGATAGTCGAAGTTCATGCCATAGACGCCGACGAGGAAGGTGAGGGGAATGAAGAACGCGGAGATCACGGTGAGGACCCGCATGATTTCGTTGGTGCGCATGCCGACGGCGGAGAGATAGAGATCCAGCAGGCCGGCGCTGATTTCCCGGTAGCTTTCTATCAAATCCATGATGCGTACCGTGTGGTCGTAACAATCGCGCAGGAAAACCTTGGTCGGCGTGGTGACGAACGGGCTTTCGTCGTGGAGCAGGGAGTTGACCAGATCCCGTTCCGGCCAGACGGCGCGGCGCAGTTGCAACAGCGTCCGACGGTGATCGTGGAGCGTGGAAACACAGGTGGCGCTCGGGTGGCGCAACATTTCGGTTTCGAGATCCTCGAGGGCCTCGCCGAGGCATTCGAGGATCGGGAAACAATGGTCGATGATCGCGTCCAACAATGCGTATGCCAGATAGTCCGCGCCCGTCTTGCGGATCCAGCCCTTGCCGGTGCGGATGCGCGTCCGGACCGGTTCCAGCACGTCGCATTTGGGATCCTCTTGGACGGTGATGAGCAGGTTTTTCCCGAGAATCATGCTGATTTGCTCGCCGATCATGCGTTCGTCCGAATCCCGATAGATCATCATCGCGCAAATGAACAAATGGTTGTCGTAGGGTTCCACCTTCGGACGCTGGCCGGCATGCAGGATGTCCTCGAGGGTCAACGGGTGAAGCCCGAATTTCTCGCCCAGCGCCTTGAGCGCGTCGAGATCGCCCAAGCCGTTGAATTCGATCCAGCGGGTCTTGCCGTCGTTGATGTCGGGTGACGGCAGATCGGCGACACTGGCCGCGGCATGTTCGGTGAACGTGTCGGCGTCATATTCCATCCAGCGGATCACCGGCAGGGAGGCCTCGCCGGGTGCGAGCGGTGTGAGGGTGGCGGGCGGCGTGCCCGGGAGCGCGTAGCGGGTTTTGAACATCGGGTGGGATGTTAGCGGATCATGTCCGTGTGGTCAATGGACATGCGCGCGGGTCCAACACGGGGCATGTCACAATGGGGCCTTCGCATCACGATTAGGCCACAGAGGAATTGTATGATCGAGTCCCTGAAATATAGGCCGATGCCAATTTCAATCGAGTTGTAAAAATCGATTCCCCGTTCGATATCGGAAGCGGCTTCCGCGAGAACAATCACCCTCTTTTTCATCGGCTCATCAAACGGGCTTGAAGCTCGTCCACCGATAGCCAGATTGCCTTGCCAGACTCGATGATCTCAGAACGCTCGGCGAGAATCTGGGCGTGCCAATCGGGAGAGGGGTACTCGATTCCATCCTTTGAAAACGAGTTCCACAGAAGCTCCATGGCTTCAACCCGCTCGGTTGATGACATCCGTGAAATCTGCTCCATTTCCAACATGGGTGGATTCTAATCCGCCCAACGGTAACAATCAAGCCCTCAGTTTGCTTTTCGGGTGAGGGCCGTTGGAAGGGTCGGTGGCGGGACTTCGCGGTGCCGCCAATGGGTGGGGCGGTTGGCAAGGACCTGCCGGTTCGGGTTGCTGTTGAAAGTGCCGATGGCCTTGGCCGAGAAGCCGGGCGAGGTCATCAGCCACCTCGACGAGGCCATCGACGATCTCGCCAATGCCATCCATCTGGGACGCTCCGCCCTGACACTCGCCGCGTGAGGCAATCACCGCCGTGGACCGAGGGGGATGGAGAACTTTTTTTCGGAAAAAAGTTGCGGCTTGCAGACCAATTGGGACTCCCGGGGCGTTCATCCAATGTCGCGACACCACAGGCGGTCCGACTGAAATGCCTTCAGGGTTATTGGGTTTTCCCAGAACGATGATCAGTCGGGCCGCCCGAGTAAAACCGGTGGTGCAGCGGAAAGATGGCCGGCGCATCCTGCGGCCAGACCGTCTCCAAGGAGCATCTTGCCCCGCCTTCTCCCCTTCATCCGGGCTCCTCACTTCACCCCAGCCGCCACGCAAGAACTTTCTTCATTATTCCTCTGTGGCCGCTTCATGAGATATTTTATTTTTATTCTGAAAAACTCTGCGCCTTCGCGCCTTTGCGCGAGAAAATTCTTGTGGCTCGCGCAAAGCCGCAGAGGCGCAAAGGAAGATGGGCCTAATGGCGAGATATTTAGTAAGAAGCAACCACTTTTTCAGGTCAGATCATGGTTCAAATCACCGTGAATTTGCTTGCATTTGACCCGCAAATTTCGTCCAATTTCTCGATGAAAAACGAACTGCAAAATTGGTCGCTGACCGAGGGGCGCACAGATTGGGATACCCCGAATCCGAAGGTGTCCGAGGTCATTGCCGCGCTGGAGGCGATCCGGCATGATGAACTTCATCCGTTTGTGATTCTGGCGAATCCGGAGAACGAACAGGGTTGCGAGAGTTACTGCCAGGCCCTCGCGGACGCTGCGGGTTATGTCTGCGAAGTCCGGATTTACAGCGGCGAGCAATTCCGGCACAGCAGGTCCTTCCTGCGGGACGCACAGGGCGGCCTCGGCGACGATGATGACCCGCAATTTCCCAATCTCAGCCAGGCGATCCGCATTTTCACGGGCTTCATCGCTGATCCCCAAAACCTCCCCACGGTGGATCAGGTGGAATGGTTGGATGTGAGCGATGATTTTGAACCGGTGCCCGCATGAGCCATAGCGGATCCTCAGACCGAATCACACATCCCTCAGGAAAATCCGCGCCGACACGTGGAGCCAGTCGCCCTGCCATTCCTTGGATTCGAGGCGGGCGAAGAGGAATTTCCCGGCATCCATCAGCCGGGCGAGGACTTCATTGCGGTCGCGGGGAATGAAGCCGAGTTTCTCCCCGCCATCGGTGAGGATGAGGATGGCGAGTTCGTCATGTGGGTTGCCCGGTTCGCGTCGCAGGACGAGTGAAGCGCCGGGGATGAGAGTGGGTTCGATCTGACGGATCGGCACATGCGAGGTGCCGGCGACATGGGTTTCGATGAGGAATATCTCCCTGGCGAAAGGCGCCGCCAATCCACCTCTCTCTTCGGTCAGTCTGGCTTGCCACGCTGCGAACTCCGCGTCGAGAGTGGCGTGAATCAGCTCATAGTCCAGTTCCCCGCCAGAGTTGATCGCGGCCTGCACCATTTCGATCTCGCGTTTCAACCGGGCGGATTCGATCTCGGCTTCATGCAGTCGGAAAAGCTGTTTGCTGAAGGCTGAGGCATAACGTCCGATCACCACCGATTCGGAGTCTTTCAGCAAATGAATATCCATTAGCACCCCGGCGATTTGCGACTCCAGAGCATCGCGCCTTTCCAGTAGATCGTTCCATTCTGGGTGTGGGATCGGAAGGGATTTCGACATGGCCGATTAGGCACTAAATCCCCTGGAATTGCAAGCAATCAAGGAGGGGCGATTTGCCGTTGGCCAGCACCGCTTCGCTCCGGTTCCGCTCCGCCCGTGTCCATGGGAATCCAATGGAACGAGGTTTGCCTCAGTGCATTGGCATTTCATGGGCAAGCGAGTCTGGAGACTCGCGGTCCGACGGGCGGATTGCCCCCACGGCCCGGATTTTCTGCTATGATTGGCGGGTCAAGCGGTTCATACCGGTGCGCGTGAAACACCAACGCGCGCTGATTTCCCTGCTCTTGCTCCCGGTTGCTGTGTTGCAGGCGGCAGCCGCCGATTTGCCGAAACCCGGTGTGGTTCCCAACATCGTTTATGTTTTGTGCGACGACCTCGGCTACGGCGACGTGCATTGTCTGAACCCGGAACGTGGCAAGATCGCCACGCCGCACGCCGACCGTCTGGCGGCGCAAGGCATGTTGTTCACCGACGCGCACAGCGGGTCGTCGGTCTGCACGCCCACCCGTTACGGCATCCTCACCGGCCGCTATGCCTGGCGTACGAGACTCCAGTCCGGGGTGTTGAACGGCGATAGCAAGGCGCTCATCGCGCCGGACCGCCTGACCGTTCCGAAATTGCTGCGGGATCACGGTTATGCCACCGCCGGCATCGGCAAATGGCACCTCGGCATGACCCTGCCGCCTGCAGGAAATCTATCAGACGTGATCCGCGACGGCCCGCTCACCCGCGGCTTCGATTATTATTTCGGCATCAGTGCCTCGCTCGACATGCCGCCGTTCGCGTTCATCGAAAACGATCATTACACCCAGGCACCGACCGCCACCAAACAGTGGATCCGCAAAGGTCCCGCCGCGCCGGACTTCGAGGCGATCGACGTGCTGCCCACGCTCACCCGCAAGGCGGTCGAGTATATCGGCCGGCAGGCCGCGGCAACGAAGCCATTCTTTCTGTATCTGGCGTTGGCCTCGCCGCACACGCCGATCGTTCCCAGCAAGGAATGGGAGGGCAAAAGCAGCCTCGGCAAATACGGCGATTTTGTCATGGCAACCGACTGGGCGCTCGGCCAGGTGATGGACGCCATCGATAAGGCGGGACTCACAGAAAGGACCCTGCTCATTTTCACCAGTGACAACGGCTGCTCGCCGGCGGCCGGAGTGGGAAATCTGGAAAAGCAGGGGCATTTTCCCAGCGCCAACCTGCGCGGCTACAAGGCCGACATCTGGGACGGCGGCCACCGTATCCCGTTCATCGCCCGCTGGCCTGGCGTCGCCAAACCCGGCTCGGTCTGCTCCCAACTCACGGGTCTAACAGACTTGCTGGCGACCGGCGCGGATATTGTCGGCGCCGAGTTGCCGGACAACGCCGGCGAGGACAGCGTGAGCATCCTGCCACTGCTCAAGGGACATGACCAACCGGTGCATGAAGCCGTCGTGCATCATTCGATCAACGGCATGTTCGCGATCCGCACGACCAAGGCCAAACTGATTTTCGGAGCCGGCTCGGGCGGTTGGAGCAAGCCCGGCGATGACAAGGCACCGGTGCAGTTTTATGACATGACCAAGGATATGGGTGAACACCAGAACCGGCAGGCGGATTCTTCCGCCGAAGTCACGCGGCTCACGCAGTTGATGAACAAATATATCAGCGCCGGCCGCAGCACACCCGGTCTGCATCAACCCAACGACGTCGCCATTGATCTGTGGAAAAAAGCGCGTCCGAAAAACCTATCAGGCGATTGATCCCATCAGCCGCATCCGTGATGAAATCCATATATCCCGCAGCGCTGGCAAGTATTGCGATGATGGCGCATGGCATCGCCGCGCCAGCCACCAGACCTAACATATTGTTCATCCTCACCGACGATATGGGTTGGGGCGATCTCGGGTGTTACGGGCGCAAGGAGCTTGCCACCCCTAACATCGACCGGTTGGCCAAGGAAGGATTGCGTTTCACCGGATTCCGCGTGGCATCGCCGATTTGCTCGCCGTCACGGGTGGGTTACACGACCGGGTGTTATCCGGCACGCTGGCGGATCAACGATTACCTGCACGACCGCGCCGGCAACCAGGCGCACGAGTGTGCAAACTGGCTGGATCCCAAGGCGCCCACCCTGGCCCGGACCTTGCATGACGCGGGTTATGCCACCGCTCATTTCGGCAAGTGGCACATGGGCGGCGGCCGCGATGTGCAGGACGCCCCATGGCCCAAGGAATACGGATACGACGAACATCATGTGAACGTCGAGGGCTGCGGCCCGCGCATCCATACCTTCGGCTCCGCCAAACCCGAACCGGTCGATGACAAGATGCTCGCCCGTTATGAATTCACCGGCTTCTGGGCGGACAAAACCATGGACTTCATCCGCCGCCACAAACAACAAGCGTTTTTCGTCGAACTCTGGCCGCAGGATGTCCACACCCCCCACACCCCGGATCCCGAGGAGTTGCCGCACGTTGCCAGCACCCCCGCCGGACATCACAAATTCAATGGCGTGCTGCGCCGCTATGACCGCGAAGTCGGCCGCGTGCTCGATTTTCTAACAACCGAGGGGCTCGCGGAAAATACCATCGTGATTTTCGCCAGCGACAACGGTCCGGAGCCATCGTTCGAGCGCCAGAGGTCCGGAGGCTTGCGCGGAATGAAGTGGAGTCTGTACGAAGGCGGCATCCGCGAACCGTTTCTCGTCCGCTGGCCCGGTCACATCCCCGCCGGCAAATCCGACGACACCACCGTGCTGGCATCCATCGACCTGTTTCCCAGCCTTTGCGCGTTGGCCGGCGTCGCGCTGCCGCGAGGGTCGACCATCGACGGGCTTGATAGAAGCGCGGCGTTGCTCGGCACGCCGCAGGCCCGCGACCAACCGTTGTTCTGGGAATACGGGCGCAAGTCCGACTATCTGTTTCCCCGCGAGACCGGTGCTCGCAGCCCCAACCTCGCCGTGCTCGACGGCAACTGGAAACTGCTCGTCAACGCCGATACCACCGGCACCGAACTCTACGACCTCACCGCCGATCCCGATGAAACGAAGGATCTAACATCCGAAAACCCGGAAGTGGCCAAGCGTCTTCAGGCGCTTGTATTGAAATGGCGCAAGGCCCTGCCGTGATGGCTCGGGCGGGTTGGAACGAATGTTTGGCTCTTATGCTTGACTCGATTTCCGGTTTTCACCATTTTCCATTTATGAAGCTTTTGCAAACCATCCTTCAGTCCGACCAGTCGTGGCGTGACCTAACCGGCGATCTTGCACCCGACGCAGCCGATCTGGCGCTCATCTTCGGTTTGCGCGCCGTTCTCGACCAAGCGGAGGTGTTGCCGACCGTGCGTGCCAGGTTTCCCAAGGCGCACCTGATTTTCGTATCCACTGCGGGGAGTTTTGCCGACACCCAGATCGAGGATGTGGGCATGGTATGCACCGCCCTTCGGATGGAGGCGTCCACGTTGCGCTGCGTCGCCGGTTGTCATTCGCCAGGGGCCGATCTGCAGGCGCTTTGCCAAAGCCTTGCCGAACAACTGCGTGCTCCCGGCCTGCGCCATGTGCTGGTTTTTTCCGACGGCGGATTCGTCAACGGCACGGTGCTCAGCGAAACATTCAACGCCCATCTGCCGGAGGGTGTCACTCTCAGCGGTGGTCTGGCTGGCGACGGCACCGATTTCGTGCAAACCATCGTTGGTCTCGACGAGCCGCCCTCGCCGGGAGTGATTGCCGCTGTCGGTTTCTACGGCGACGCCTTGCGGATCGGATTCGGCATTGCCGGTGGATGGTCCAGCTTCGGTCCGGTGCGCAAGGTCACGGGTTCCGCTGGCAATGTCCTTCAATCCCTTGATGGCCGCCCCGGCCTCGAGATTTACAAGGATTACCTTGGTCCCGAAGCTTCCGGACTGCCAGCCGCCGCGTTGCGCTTTCCGCTTTGCGTCACCACTCCCGGCCAGCCGAACGGGGTTGTGCGGACCATCCTCTCGATCGACGAGGAGGCGGGTTCGATGACCTTCGCGGGCGACATCCCGCTCGGTGCCTCCGTCCGCTTCATGCGGGCGTCCCATGAAGACCTCATCAGCGGGGCCGAAGACGCCGCCGAGCAAGCCACCCAAGCGGCGGCACTCGTCCTGTGTGTGAGTTGCGTCGGCCGCCGGATTGTGCTCGGCCAGCGCACCGAGGAGGAAATCGAAGGCGTGCGCAATATTTTCGGTCGGGCACCCGTTCTAACCGGGTTCTATTCCTATGGCGAGCTGGCGCCGTCCGGCCAGGCCCAGGCATGCCAGTTGCACAACCAGACCATGACCATCACCAGCATTGCCGAGCTTGTTCCCGCCACGAGCGTTTCATGATCTATCACCCCCTCCTTGCCCGCCAAGTTCGGCGCGCCTTCGGAAGTCCCGAGGCTGCGCCACCGGTGCTTGCGTCTTTCTTGGAGCAGATTGAAGCCGCTTACCGGCAATTCGATCAGGACCGACGGATCACCGACCGCGCCATGGACCTGAGTTCGGCCGAGTTGACCGAGGCCAATGCCCGGCTGCTCGCCCAAAACCAGCGCAATGAAAAACTCCTCGACCGCCTGCGCAAGACCGTTAGTCTGTTAGGTACGGACTTTCACGGCAACTCCGATGAGGACCTTTTCCGCATTGCCGACGAAATCGAGCGATTGGTGGCCGAACGCCAGGCCACGGAATTGGCGCTGCGCCAGGCGAAAGATGCCGCCGACGCCGCCAACCGGGCCAAGAGCGACTTCCTGGCCAACATGAGCCACGAAATCCGTACCCCACTCAACGCCGTGGTCGGCATGACCAGCGTGCTCCTCGACAGCGCACTCCCGAGCCTCCAGCACGAATACGTCGAAATCATCCGCCAGAGCGGTGATGCCTTGCTCGATACCATCAACGACATCCTTGATTTTTCGAAAATCGAGGCCGGTCACATGGAATTCGAGCTGATTCCCTGTGACTTGCGTGCCACCGTTGAGCAGGTTCTCGATATGTTCTCAGAACGCGCCACCAAGGCAGGCCTCGATTTGGGCGCTTCCTTTACCCCGGATGTGCCCGCATTTGTGATCACCGATCCCATCCGTTTGCGGCAAATCCTCGTCAATCTGGTGGCCAATGCCATCAAATTCACCCCGCAAGGCGGAGTCGGCATCTTCGTCAACACCTTGCCGGATGGCGACAACCTGCGCGTCGAATGCGCCATCGAGGATACTGGTATCGGTATTCCGCCGGATCGCTTGGACCGCCTGTTCAAGGCATTCAGCCAAGTGGATGGCTCCACCACCCGCAAGTACGGCGGTACCGGTCTTGGCCTGGCCATCACCGGGCATCTCATCGAACTGTTAGGCGGCTCCATCAGGGTGGACAGTCAGCCCGGCAGCGGCAGTACTTTCCGTTTCGACATCCTCGCCCAACCCTGTGCCCAGGATTTCGTCCAAATGCCAGCCGATCCGTCGATTCTGATCGGTCGCCGGGTCCTGGTGGTGGACGACATCGCCATCAATCGCCGCATTCTCGAACAACAATTGGGTGCCTGGGGGGTGTCCGTGGAACTCGCCGCACTCCCTGATGAGGCTCTCAATCAAGTCGCCGGCACCAAGCGCTTCGATTTCCTGATGCTCGACTTCAACATGCCCGGCATGAATGGCGCACAGCTCGCCGCCGAACTGCATCGCCGCCATGCCGACATTCTTCCGCCGATCCTGCTGCTCAGTTCGCGTGGACAAGACGCCGATGGGCTCGGCGACCTCATTGCCCGCCGGCTCACCAAGCCGGTCAAGCCCAGCGAACTGCTGGATGCCCTCTGTTCCATTCTCACTTCCCGGTCGTCGGCATTCGCCACCCTCACCCGCGCCGAGAGTGAAACCGATCCCGATTTTTCGCGCCGCCACCCGCTACGCATCTTGGTGGCCGAGGACAATGCGGTCAACCGCAAGGTGATCGAGCTCTTCCTCATGCGCCTCGGGTACCAGTGCACGACGGTCGGCGATGGAATCGGTGTCCTTGAGGTGCTTGCCGTCGAACGATTCGACGTCATTTTCATGGACATGCAGATGCCCGGAATCGACGGACTCACGGCGACCCGCGCGATCCGCGCCCGCCCGGGTTGCGTCCACCATCCTTACATCATCGCCCTGACCGCTAACGTTCTTACCGAACACCGTGCCGATGCGGCCAAAAGCGGCATGCAGGACTACCTGGCAAAACCCCTCCGCGCTGAGGCACTCGCCGAATCCCTCCGTCGCGCCCACGCATGGCTTCAGGGAAATCCGGCACCTGCGGAGTGTTGCTGGCGAAGTTTCGCCTCAGAGACGATGCCGATAGAAACCGCCGAGCGCCGCGTATGAATTCAACCGATGGAAAACGAGACGAAAAAATTATGAAAACAACGATTCGGCCGGGAAAGATGATTTTGAGGAAAATGATTGGCCTTGTTGCCACAGTGTTGGTGGCGGGCGGTCGGGCGGGCGCGGCTGATAGTGACCCGGCGGCGGCCGCCGCGGATCCGTTAAACCGATGCAACGTCGTATGGGACAGCCCGAGCGAGAACGCGCAAGGGTCGATGCCGCTGGGTAATGGTGACGTCGGCATCAACGCCTGGGTGGAGAACAATGGCGACCTGGTGTTTTACGTCAGCAAGACCGACGCATGGAATGAATACGCGGGGCTGAGCAAGATCGGGCGGGTGCGAGTGAAGTTCGATCCGCCACTGGTGCCGAAGGAAGGTTTCCGCCAGGAACTGAAACTGCGCGACGGGGTGATTGAGATCACCTCCAAAATCCAGAATCAACCATCCAAAATCAAGTTATGGGTTGATGCCAACCAACCTGTTGTCAGGTTGGAGGCGGAATCGGCGGTGCCGGTGAATTGCCGCGCGGAGGTGGAAATATGGCGGACGCGCGAACTGCCGATGGGTATCATGGATGATTACGGTTACGGTGGCGGCAAGGATCCGAAGGCGGAGTCGTACAACTTCATGGCGTTGCCGGATGTGGTGGTGCCCAGCGCAGGGCCGCAGGTGGTTTGGTATCATCGGAACACGCGGTCGATGTATCCTGTATGCCTGGAGGTTCAACATTTGGAAGCGTTGAAAGACAAGTTTCCCGATCCGCTGTTGAACCGCACGTTCGGGGCGGTTTTGCGCGGTGTGGAGATGATCGCGGACGGACCAAAAGCCCTGAAATCAACCAAGCCTGAGAAACTCCGGCAACTGGCGGTGTGCGTGCTGTCCGAGCGGGCGGACACACCCGAGGCATGGCTGAATGATTTGAAGCGTCTGGAAAGCAAGGCTTTGCAGTCCGGCTTCGACCAGTCGCGCCAGGCCACCGCGAAGTGGTGGCAGGCATTCTGGAACCGGAGTTGGGTGTTTGTTGACGGCAAGGCGGGTGCCGGCAAGGACGATGCCGCGCCACCGCCGGAGTTGACGCAAGGGTATGTGTTGCAGCGTTTCATGATTGCCTGTTCCGGCCGCGGCGCTTCGCCTATCAAATTCAACGGCTCTATTTTCACGGTGGAAAAACAGCCGGGCGCATCGCCTGATACGCCGGAGGGCAACCCCGACTGGCGTTGTTGGGGCGGTCCCTATTGGTTCCAAAACACGCGTTTGGGTTATTGGCCGATGCTTGCGGCGGGCGATTTCGAAATGATGGAGCCGTGGTTCCGCATGTACCGCGAGGCGTTGCCGCTCAGCAAGGCCCGCATGCAGGCGATCTATAAATTCACCGATGCCGCGTCGTTCCAGGAAACGATGAATTTCTGGGGCATGCCCGACAACCGGGACTATGGCTGGGCCAACAACGGACCCGAACCAGGCAATGTTTGCATCCACCGTTATTGGAGCGGCGGCATGGAGCTCACGGCCATCATGCTCGACCGCTATGATTTCACCGGCGATCAGGACTTCGCCCGCAATACGCTTGTGCCGCTGGCCGATCCGATCATCGCATTCTTCGACCAATACTGGCCCAAGCGCGATCCTAACGGAAAAATCATCATTGATCCCGCGCAATCGCTGGAGGCTTTGCCATGGACGACCAATCCGATGCCGGAAGTCGCGGGTTTGCGTTTCATCCTGCCGCGGTTGCTGGCACTGCCGCAAACCATCACCACGGAGGCGCAACGTTCGCGTTGGTCGCGGATGCTGCAGGATATGCCACCGCTGCCGGTCGCCGAGGTGGACGGCGTGAAGCTCCTGCGTCCGTCTGGCGCTTTCAAGGGAGGAAATTATTCGGAAAACCCCGAGTTATATGCCGTGTTTCCCTACCGGTTGTTCGGCGTGGGAAAACCGGAGCTTGAGATGGCACGCACCACCTACCAACGGCGCGTCAATCATACGAACTACGGCTGGTGTCAGGACAGCATCCAGGCCGCCTGCCTCGGCCTGGGCGACGAGGCCGGCAAATTGGTGGCCGCCCGTGCCACCAGTCACCGGGCCTATCGTTTTCCCGCGATGTGGTCGGGTTTCGATTGGATACCCGACCAGAACCACGGCGACAACATCGTGACGACGCTGCAATGTATGCTGCTCCAGTCCGAGGGCGAAAAGATATATCTTCTGCCGGCCTGGCCCAGGCAGTGGGATGTTTCGTTCAAGTTGCACGCGCCGCATGACACGACGGTGGAAGGTGTTTACCGTGCGGGGCAACTCACCAGCCTTAAAGTGACGCCGTCATCGCGCCAGAAGGATGTGCGGAACATGCTGATGGAGCGGAAAAGGTGAGGATCCCGTTGGCCGCGATAGTGAGTCTCAGCGGATTGCGGAGGTCGTGCTCCAATTTGAGGCTAGCGCGCAGTTTGTCCTCGAAGGCCGCCGGGTCGGGGGAATCATTTTGCGGCCTTGTTCGGAGTAGTAGTAGTCCGGTTCGTTCACGGCGGGCGGGGAATGAGCGTGTTCGTCGCGGTGGGGAATGAGCCAATTGCCGAAGGGAATATGAGCGCCGATGCCCATGAGCGAGCAGCGCTGTTGTCAATGGTCCAATCCGGGGAGCGCACCGGCTTTGATCAGAACGGGCTTCGCCTGTTCGCGGAAGCTGGGCAATTGCCGGTAAAACAGATAACCCAACACCAGACATGCGGCACCATTGACCGTGGTGGCAAAGCTGGTGCTGATGTGATGGGCGAGCATGCCGGTAAGCAAACTGCCCACGGGCATGCCGCCCAGAAAGGCCATGGTGTACAAACTCATGACCCTGCCGCGTTTGTCGCCATCGACCAGGTTTTGTAATAGCGTGTTGCAGGATGCGACCACCAGGATGGATCCGCCACCGGCTAACAGAAGACAGCAAATCGACAGTACCAATTGCCGCGAATACGCGAACGCGATGAGCGCCAGTCCCATCAGCACGGCCCCGGAATAAATCACCCGTCCCAGCCCGCGCAAACTGCGCCGGCCTGACAGATAGATCGCCGCCATCACCGAACCGGCGGCCGAGGACGACATCAGCAGCCCCAGCGTGCGGGCGTCGCCACCAAAATATTCCCGGGCATAAACCGGCGTCAGCACCGCGAACGACATCCCGAACAGCGCCATGCAGCCGACCAGCAGGATCAGCCGCCGGATCGGCCCGAAACCGAGGGCGTAATCGAACCCGCTGCGGAAATCATGCCAGATGGACTCGCCGCTTTTCGCCACCGGTTCCTGCCGCAGCCGCATCGCCAGCAAGGCCGCGATCACCGCCACATAACTCACCCCGTCTATCAGAAAACACCAACCGGCGCCAATTCCGGCGATGACAAATCCGGCGACGGCGGGGCCGACCAGCCGCGCCAGATGAAACATCGAGACATTCATCGCGATGACGCTGCCGAGGTGTTCCTTTTTTTCCACCAGCAGCACCGGCAGTGCCTGGCGCGCGGGCATGTCGAAGGCATTGATGACACCCTGCACCATCGCGAGCAGGGCCAGCTTGGTCACGCTGATGGAGCCCGACAGGGTGAACCACGCGAGGGCCAGCGATTGCAGCATGGCCAGGCCCTGGGTGGCAATGAGCAGGCGCCGACGGTCCAAGCGGTCAACCCACACCCCGGCCGCCGGGCCGATCAGCAATCCGGGCACCTGTCCGGAGAAGGCCACCACACCCAGCCAGGCGGCGGAGTGGGTGAGCTGATAGACGAGCCACACGATGGCGGTCTGGGTCATCCACGATCCCATCAGGGAAACGACCTGGCCGCCGAAAAACAGCCGGTAATTGCGCGAGGAAAACGGGGCCAGGTGCTGCTGGAACATCACGCCCGGAATCTATGGCACCCCCGCGATTTCTCAACCGCCGAAACAAGAACCTGCCCGGTGCGGCAAGAGGGAATCACGAAACATGCGGATCGTGAGGCACCGGAACCGGAGGCGTTGCTGGAAAAGCAGTCACCGGAGCGGCAGCGACGACCGGAGCAGGAGCGTCGGCGACGGGCGTCGCGGCGGGTTCGATGGCAACGGGTTCCTTGATCGATTCGTGTTCGGCCTGTTTGACGGCGTGGGTGATTTCGCGCTCGAATTCATCGCGGGCCTTCTTGAATTCTCCCATGGCCTTGCCCATCCCGCGGGCCAGTTCCGGCAGTTTTTTCGCTCCAAAAAGCAACAGGATGACGACGAAAATCATCATCATTTCAGGCATTCCAATAGGTCCCATGGGTGTGTCGATGTAGATGTTGGCGAGGTGGAACGCGGTTTTTCTGATCGGAAAAAACCACTTCCCGTGAATTTAACGGAGGAATTTCCCGGATTTATCTAAAAATCGCCGAAAACGCTCTAACGGACAGGCCGCTACGCGTAAGGAGCAACGACTCCTACCGTCGGCGGGAGGAAGGACCATGAATCCGCGCCTTCGGCAGGCATTCATGGTCCACTCTTCCACCTGCACCACAGGAGAGTGGAGTCTCCTTAGCGGGAGTGGCTCAAGATCCGGGCTTGCGTGGCGGGGATTCTGCGGCCATGAAAGGGGTTCCCAGCGGTGGGTCATCACTCAGGCTGCGGGCAGGATGCCCGCGCCACGATGGGGCTTCACCGCAATCGATTCTTGCACCGCTACTGCCATGACCGATCCATCATCCATCCCGTTTGCGCTGGGCACGCGCGGCAGTGCGCTGGCGCTGGTACAGGCCGCTGCCACTGAGGTCGCGCTGGCGGCGGCATTTCCCGGTTTGCGGCTGGAGCGCCGGATCATCAAGACCACCGGGGACCGCCGGACCGATGTGTCGCTGGCCGAAGTGGCGAAGGCCGAGGGCACCTTCGACAAGGGCGTTTTCATCAAGGAACTCGAACAGGCGCTCGATGACGGCTCGATCGACATCGCGGTCCACAGCCTGAAGGACTTGCCGAGCGTGTTGGAGCCGCGGTTCGCACTGGCTGCGGTGTTGCGGCGCGCACCGGTCCGCGATGTGCTGATCACCCGTGATGGCGGCGGTTTCGCTCTTTCCTTCAAGGCCTGTGTCGGCACGGGCAGCGTGCGGCGGGCCAAACAAGTGACGTTCCTGCGGCCCGACGTGCGGGTCGCGGATCTGCGCGGCAACGTGCCGGCCCGGCTGGAAAAACTGGCGAGCGGCGGTATTTATGATGCGATTTTACTGGCGGAGGCCGGTTTGGTGCGGCTCGGGTTTCTGCCGGAG
>Ga0073936_10005192_pt1 | contig 17703 bp, 11 predicted proteins | sample AliMusrvi5mmetaG_FD_87041 | JGI IMG/M metagenome (GOLD analysis project Ga0073936, IMG submission 87041) | Freshwater lake bacterial and archeal communities from Alinen Mustajarvi, Finland, to study Microbial Dark Matter (Phase II) - Alinen... | ecosystem: Environmental > Aquatic > Freshwater >... | reverse complement strand
ATTCTGGAATTCATCGACCCCGAACGCTACCTGCTTCTGCCTAACACCAGTGGCGCGATCAATGCCGAGGAAGCCGTGCGCCTGGCCCGGCTCGCCGCCGCCGCCGGCTTGCCGATGTGGGTAAAGTTAGAGATTCATCCGGATCCCACCTATCTGCTGCCAGACCCGATCGAAACCCTCAAGGCCGCCGCAATCCTCGTCAACGAGGGCTTCGTCGTCCTCCCATACATCAACGCCGATCCGGTCCTGGCCAAGCGCTTGCAAGACGTCGGGGTGGCCACCGTCATGCCGCTGGGCGCTCCCATCGGTTCCAACCGCGGCCTCACCACCCGCGACCAACTCCGCATCATCATCGAGCAAGCCACCGTCCCGGTCATCGTCGATGCCGGACTCGGCGCGCCCAGCCATGCCGCGGAGGCCATGGAGCTCGGTGCCGACGCCGTGCTCATCAACACCGCCATCGCCATCGCCTCCGACCCCTCACGCATGGCCATTGCCTTCAAGCTCGCCGTCCAGGCCGGGCGCGACGCCTTTGAACTGGGCCTGCCCGACCCAGCCGAACACGCCAGCGCCACCAGCCCCCTCACCGGGTTTCTCAGTTAGCGCGGTGCCTCAGACCCAAGACGTGAACAAAAAAAAGGCCGCGCACCCGCGCGGCCTTTTTTTTGTTTTTTCACAATCCCTTATGAAACTGGGGACCACTCCCCGCAACGGCGCAAACATGCGTCAAAACCGCATTCTTGTCATGTCCCTAAGATTTGGGACACGGTCGCCGCCCGCTCAATCCCTGCGGCCGAGGGCCAATGACAGGAAGTAGAGGAGTTGGGCGAGGGAGCCCACCGCCGCGGCCACGTAGGTCATGGCGGCCCAGAATAACGCATTTTTCGCCTTTTCGTGTTCCATGCTGGCAGCCAGGCCGCTGCCTTCGAGCCAGACCAGGGCGCGCCGACTCGCGTCGAGCTCAACGGGCAAGGTGACGATGGAAAACACGGTGGTCACGCCGAACAGGGCGATGTAAATCCACAGCATCGTCGGCCCGAAGTAGAGCATTCCGAACAAACTGAGCATCATGATGTAGTTGAGGATGTTGGTGGAAAACTGCACCGCGGGTACCATCCGTGAGCGCAGGGTGAGCCAGGCATAGGCCTGCTGGTGTTGGACCGCGTGACCGCACTCATGCGCAGCCACCGCGGCTGCCGCCACCGAATGGCCGGCATAAACCCCTTCGCTCAAATTGACCGTCTTGCTGGTCGGATCGTAGTGGTCGGTGAGTTGGCCCGGCGTGCTGATGACCTTGACGTCGGTGATGCCGTTTTGGCGGAGCATCGTCTCAGCGATTTGTGCGCCGGAGAGGCGCATCGGGATTTGGGAATACTCATTGAAGCGGCGCTTGAGCGTACTGCTGATGAGAATGCTCACCAACATTGAGGCGATAATGATGATCCAATAGGTGGCGCCGATGTGCGGCATGGATTGCTGGGCGAGGATGAGCGGCTGCAAGTTCATGGGTGGATGCTAGCAAAGTTTGCGGATTTTGCAACCGCGGACTCGGATGTGGCGATGCCGCGGGGCGGAGGTCGTCAAGCAGCGGCTGACTCCGAGCCGCCGTGGACCATGGTGGGTCAATCCGGCGAGGCAAGCCGCTTGCCATTGCCCTCTCATGGTCCCAGGGCGATGCGGAGATCGCCTCTCCTTGGAGCGGCGGAGGAAAATGAAAATTCCAGACAGGTCGGCCGTCGTGGATCGTTTTACATCGCCGGGAATGACTTCTTGGCCGGAACTTTTTCGACACGCGGAAAAATTCTGGCACCGAGGTGGCTTGCCTGTGCTTTTGTACCCTCATGAAACCTCCGTTCAAATTCCTCCTGCCCGCTGTCTCGATCTGCGCGAGCGTGTTTGCCACTGCGGTCGCGGGCGAGCTGTCGGCGACCGACCCGCTCAGCGCCAAGGCAACTGATGCCGCCGTGACCATCCTCACCTCAAAGATTCTGGAAAGCTCGCAATTTGCCCACCAACAGCTCAACGCCAAGCTGGCAAACAAGTTTCTCGACCGTTATTTGGACACCCTCGACGGCGCCCACCTGCTGTTTTTGCAGGAGGATCTCGATGCCTTCGCGTTGCTGCGCCCGACCCTCGCCGATGCCACCCGCACGTTGGGCGACTCGAGCCTCGCCCATGTCATCTTCAAACACTTCCTCGAACGCCTCGACCAGCGCGTCGCGTTCACCAAGGAGTTGCTAGACGGGGCGCCCTTCGAGTTCACGTCCGACGAGAAATTCTCCTACGATCGCAAGGACGCAGCCCGCCCGGCCGATCTGGCCGCCGCGCAAGTCCTCTGGCGCCAGCAGCTGCGCTATGATTTCCTGCAGGAACGACTCGCCGGGAAAAAAGACCCTGAAATCGTCAAAACCCTCGGCCACCGTGCAAACCGCAGTGCTGCCTCGATGCACAAGCTCGACGACCGGGCGGTGCTCGAGATTTATCTGGAGGCCCTCGCGCAAGTTTACGATCCGCATTCGGATTACATGGGCCCGGAACAACTCAAAAGCTTTGAAACTGCCATGAAGCTGTCGCTCATCGGCATCGGCGCGTCGTTGCGCTCGCAGGACGGCTACTGCAAGATCATGGAACTGGTTCCCGGCGGTCCCGCCGCTCGCAGCGGCGAGGTCAAGATTGGCGACCGCATCGTGGGCGTCGCCCAGAAGGACGGCGATGAGTTCACCGATCTGGTGGACCTGCCCCTGCCGCAAACCGTCGAACTCATCCGCGGCAAAAAAGACACCTCGGTTTTCCTCAATATCATTCCTGCCAATGCCAGCGACGACAGCGTGCGCAAGACCATCACCCTCGTGCGCGAGGAAATCAAACTCGAGGACCAACAGGCCAAGGCCCAGGTCATCGATTTACCCGTCGGCGACAAAACCCAGCGCATCGGCGTCATCGACTTGCCGGGCTTCTACGCCAGCGAGGGCTCCGGCACTGCGCCGCCAACGTCCGCCTCCGCCGACGTGGCCCGCCTGCTCACCAAGTTGAAGCAGGAAAGCGTCACCGGCATCATCCTCGACCTGCGGCGCAATGGCGGCGGCTCGCTCAAGGAGGCGATCGACCTAACCGGCCTGTTCATCCCGTCCGGCCCGGTGGTGCAAACGCGCAACCTCGAAGGCCACGTCGAGGTTGGCAGTGACCGCGACGGCAAGGTCGCCTACGACGGGCCGCTGCTGGTTCTAACCAGCCGGTTGAGTGCTTCGGCCTCCGAGATTTTAGCCGGCGCGTTGCAGGATTATGGCCGTGCCGTCATTGTCGGCGACACCAGCACCTTTGGCAAGGGCACCGTCCAAACCATCGTCCCGCTGGCCAGGGTCATGCAGAGCGAAGGACTCATCCCGGACTCCGATCCCGGTGCCTTGAAAGTGACGATCAGCAAATTCTACCGACCCAGCGGCAAGTCCACCCAACTCGAAGGGGTCAAGGCCGACATTGTGATTCCGTCGCTCACTGACATGCCGGAAATCGGCGAGTCCGACCTGGGCAACCCCTTGCCGTGGGACACCTTGCCGGCGGCATCCTTCAAACCATCCAACCGCGTCAAGGCGAGCCTCACCGCCTTGCGCTCACAATCCGACCAGCGGGTCGCCAAAGACCCGGACTTTGCCGTGTTGAAGGACGACATCGCGCGCTTCGGCAAAATGCGTGTCGACAAGTCCGTCTCGCTCAACGAGGCACAACGCAAAACTGAAAAGACCGAGCTCAAGGCGCGCCAGAGCGCCGCCCATAAGGACCGCCTCGCCCGTGCCGCCACGCCACCCGTTGCCTATCAAGTCACCCTCAAGAACGCCGCCCGACCCGGCCTTGACGAACTGGTCAAGCCAAAGCCACCGCTGGTCGATCCCGATGCCGATGTGGACGGCGTTGCCGAAACCCCCGCCCCGGTCGACGATATCATTCTGCGCGAAGCCGAGCATATCCTGCTAGACTACGCCGGCATGCTCCAAGACCAGCCAGCGGTGTCGCAACGTTGAAGGCCTTGGCGGCCCGATAAATGGTTCTTGAAACGGCCCCAAGTACAGGCGCGTCACCCGATTGCCCCAGGTGTGGGCGCCAGAGACCGTTGGCGTATCGGAAGGCCAAAACGTCCCCGAGTCTTCCACCGTCCAGGCGCCGGTAGAGGATCGCGGAGTATTCGCCCTTTTCCTTGCCATCCTCGCGGCCCACCCCCACTTCGCCATACCCCGGCCGCTTTGAGCCTTGATCACGCTACTTGGCACCTTCATGAATCGCCACCTCGCAGAATGTGAGCGCGGCGATGCCGTTGGCACCCAGCAGCAGACTGTCGCGCGAGCCATCCCAATCGTTGTCGGCTAGATAGTCGATGGTCTTGGCCTCGGATGGGGCGGCCAGCTTGAGGGTGATCACGTTGCCGCTCACGCTGCCGGCAGTGACCTTTCCTTTAACTCCGTCAAGATAGACGTTGAGCAAGGCCAGCGGGTTCCACGTCATCTCCTGACCAAACTCCAACGCGATTTCATTCCGCTCGGCCGTGGTGAACCTGGCGTTCTTCAAGTCCGGCGCGGTGATTGGCTTGGCTGGAACCAGCCCGTAAGTGTCGCGCTCCAACAGCGGGCCCAGCAACGTCGCGAATTGCTCGTAGCCGTCCCAGTCGAAATGGCACAGCCCTCTGCCATTGAAGCTGTTGACGATGCCAATGGTCGACATCACGCTCAGGTTGGAATAGAGCCGTGGCAAGGTGCGCTGCGCCTCGCGGATTTGCGCGCCCTTCGGACCCATGCTGCAGGGCAGCGGCCAAATCTGATAGACATAGTAATTCCGGAGGTTCGGAAAATCCTGCTTCCAACACGCTGACAGCTCGACAAAATACTGCTGATAGGACTTGTAATCCCAGTCGCCGGTGGGGGCCGCGGCGCCGCTGTTGTTTTCGCCCTGGTGCCACAGCACGCCGCGGATGCCGTGAGTCAGCTTGGCCGCTTTCACACGTGTGAGCAACCTGCCGTAGATCGTGTCCGGATCCTCCGGCTTGGTTTCATTGCGCTGGTGCTGGTCGATACGGGTGCCGCCGACGGCGCCGTTGATCATGCAGACGGGCATGTTGTGGGCAGTGACCAAGCGGTCGGCGAGGGCCACGCCCCAATAGCCGATGCGCCAGGAATCGCCGCTGGCCGAGGATGCCACGGCATTGCCCCAGCCGCAACTGATGTCGCCGCTCATGCCGCCGAAACTGCGGATCCACTCGCTCGTGAACATGCCGTGTTTGCCGCCCTTGTTGTCGGCCACCGTGTTCGACTGCCCGTTGAGCAGATAGGCGTCGCCGCAAATGATGTTATTGACGCTGCGCGCAACGGTCTCGGTCGCGCCGACTTGGGTGCCGAATTGCACCTTGTATTTGATGAGGCCGGCCTTGAGCTTCACCGCGAACGCATAACTCTTGTCCGCCGCGGGCTTCTGCGATGCCGTATTGATGAGTTTGTCGTCGGCATAGAGCTTGAGGAACACCGAATCTGCCGGCTTTTCTAACAATCCGTTGTAATACAGCGTGCCCTCGTTCTGGTCATCGCGGGCATAGAACTGGTTGTCCACCGGTTGCTCATCCTTGCCCGGCGTCCGCTGCAGCCACGGGTCGCGCGGCGGCTCCGTCACCTGGATCGGGGTGGTGGCCTGGGTGGCAGTGCCGCCGTTATCGATCGCCGCGGTCACGGCAAGCGGGCCCGTGTATTGCGAGCGGGTGAGAATCAGCTTGTCCGGCGCGATTTGCTTGATCACCGCGCCGCCGCTAACCGTCCACTGGTAATGCAAGTCCCCCGCCCCCTTGGCCGCCATCGCCTTGAGATTGGCGATGTCAGGAACCACCTCGATGGAGTCGCGGCCATTCCATTGCGCGGGCGCCTTCAAGGTGAACACCGGCTCCGGGACATCCTCCTTGATCGTGACTGGAATGTCCTTGGTCTTCACTCCACCGGGAAACACGGCCTTCAATTGCAACACATAGGAAGCGTCGCCAACCACGCGGCCGGCATTGAGTTGATAGGCGAACTGATCCACCGCGGCGACGGTTTCCTGCCCATCTTTTTTGATGATCCAGTAAAGTTTCACCGCGCCCCCGGCCTTGGCCGTGACGGTTACCTTCTTGCCCTCATCGAGCAGGATGGCAGCAGGTGAAACCGCGAACTCATCGCCAGCTTGCAGCAGCGTGCCCACGAGGGTTTGCGCGGTCTTCTGGTTCTCATACTCCAGCTTGATCCAGTCCCCGGAACGCGCCACCTTGGAAACCCTCACCTCGTCGACATCCCCGGCAAAGTTGTCCTTGCCGATATTCATGTAGATGTCGTTCATCAACGACATCGTGGCCGTCTTCGCCTCGTTGCTGCCGTCGAGCGCCCCGTTCACATAGATCTTGCTGGTGCCCTCCGCATAGGTGGCGGCGACATGATACCACTGGCCCATCAGGGGAATGAATTTCCCGGCAACGCCGCCAGGGCCATCGCTGGCCCAGCCCAGGCCGGCTGGTGAGCGCAACTGGAGATCGACCAGATTGCCATCCCCGGTGTAGCCGTTGTAGCGGGTGGCATAGCGTCCCCAACTCAAGATGGTGGCCCCGGCCCGTTCCGCGCGAAACCACAACTCGGAGCTAAACGGCTGATCGCTGTATGGATAGGTCTTGATATGCTCACCGCAGGCAATGCCCTTGCCCGGGACAAATTGCCGGCCCTTGCCAATCATGCCCGTGACCACGGTCGTGGCGCCTTCATTTTTCGGCGTCACCAATCCGCCCTCATCCCTGAGCGCCTCGTCCATGTGCAGCACGGAGGCATAGCCGTTGGCCGCGTTGAACACGGCTGCACCGCTCGATTCGGCCGCCGCCTCCGCCTCGCCCCAATACATCCGGATCTGCTGCACCGCATTGCCGCTGATCTTCGGGATCTTTACCCAAAGACTCGCCGTCGCGGTGCCGGCATCCCATTGCTCGATTTGATAGAAAAGCCTGCCGCCGTCAGCCGTCGAAAAGCGGATATCCTCACCCAGCGGCTTGGCTTGCGAGAAGTCGAAATTGCCGGCATTCAACCGTAGCAAAATCGGAAAGTCGCTCACCTCGGTGCCCGCCGGCAAATCGGCACCGTCCGGTGTGGTTAGAATCGACAGCGCGGCGGCATGCGCCCACGCCGCGTACGAGCGCGCCACCACCTGATAGACCTTGGTCGACCCGTCCTGCGCGGTGACCGTGTAGGTGACCGGCCGGGTGAAGTCGTGGGTGCTGCCGGACGCCGGTTGGAGCGTGGCGAACCGGGACAGGGTGAAAGTCGGGGCGAGTTTCGCCAACGGCTGGCTGGTCGGCACCGCCATGTGGATTGCTTCCCCGTCGATGGCGGCGACCCCGCAGGCCCCGAAGTTGCAGGAGGTGATTTCCTTGGCCGAACTCTTGGGCAAAATCGTCACCGCCACCCGATAGACCGTGGTCGATCCATCCTCGGCGGTGACGGTGAAGTTCACCGGTCTGGTGAAATCATTGACGCTGCCTGGCGCGGGTTTGATGGTGGCCCGGTCGGCAATCTTGATTGTCGGCGCGAGTTTGTTCACCGGCGTGCCCCAGAGCACTTCCAGGGTGATGTCGGCGCCTGCAATCTTGGCGGCGCCAAGTTCGCCGAAATTCAGGCTGAAGATTGTCTTGTCCGGACTCTTGGGCGTGGCCGCCTCGTTGTCCACCAGTTGGAAGCCGTTGATGATGACCTGGCCGCCCTTGCCTTCAATTGTTAGATTACCGCCACCATCGGGCTTGAGCCCGGCGAAATGCACATGGTTTTTCCCCTCCGCCCAATCCTTGAATCCGCTGACATCGACTTCCAGATGCTTTACCACGGTGCCGACCCTGTAATCCTGCGGATCCCGGTTGGTGTTGTGCAAACTGGCAATGTAGAGGTCATAGGTGTGCCCCGGATTGAGTCCGCTGAGGGCAAATGCCGGCTGGTATTCCTTGAACGACGAAGCCACCGGCGACTGCATGATCCGCGCGCCTCCCAAGCCGCTCCAATCAACCCAGAGGCCTCCTTCCATGGTCGTTTTCAGACCGACCCCGGTGGGTCTGCCGATGGAATCCAGCAGCTTGCTGGCGGTGGCGGTGGGACTGGAAAAGTCGTTCCAGGTGTTGCCGAGGTACTCCAACGGCGCGACGCGGCTGGCGCTGCCGCACGCGGCACGGTCGTGGGACCAGACTCCCTGCATGAAGACGCCGGGGTTGCCGCCATAGTTCACGTTGATGACGTCAGCCGCCATCGCACAGCCGCCGAAGGCAAGCATTAAAGCGGCAAGCAAGCGGGCGATCAAACCATTCCGGTGGTGCGTGTGAGGTGTCATGGGCATTGGGTTGGGTGAGGCAATACCAGATTTCAACCCGCCGTCTTTCATCCTGGCTCACCTCGTGCCGGCCTCTGGCGTCACTCCGCCCCGCCGTCGCACGCCCGCCAATCTCGCAACCGGCCGCTTGCCACCAAGCGGCCGCAGTTGCGGAATTTTTCACCGACCCCAGGTTGCGCGCCGCGGAATTTGCGTCTATCATGACAGGCCGCGCTGATTGGCTCACCACGGCATCCCCCACTCCCGTGAACCCCCGCGTTGCATTGGGACCACCGCAACTCCCCGCATGACTCCCATACCGTTAGAAGACAGTGTCGCCGATATCGTCGGCAAGGCCATGCGCGGCCTGCACCTCAGCGACTCGCAAGTCGCCGCCGCCGCTGGCGTGACTCCAGCGGCCGTGGCCAGCTTGCGCGACGGTGCCTATCACGATGCCACCGCGCGGGCCGTCGCGCCGGTGCTGCACCTCGGAGTCGAGGCGCTCGCGGCACTCGGCAATCAAACGTGGCGCCCGCCACCGGTCACGGTCGCCGGGCTGGCCTGTTTCAATACGCCGTTCCAAGACATGACGGTCAACAGCTATCTGGTGTTCGACCGGACCAGCGGTGAGGCCGTCGCCTTTGACACCGGCATGGATTGCCGCGGGATGGTGGCTTTCCTAACCCAAGCGAAACTCGTCCTCAAGCTCATCCTGCTGACTCACACCCACGCCGATCACATCCACGATCTGGCGCGCCTCAAGCAACACACCGGCGCGCCGGCGTACGCTGGTGACCGCGAAGGGTTCGCTGCTGCGGAGGCGTTCGCGGCGGGCCGGGACTTCCCCTGCGGCAGCCTGCGCATCGCCACGCGGCTGACTTGGGGCCATTCGCGCGGCGGCATCACTTATGTCATCAGCGGTTTGGAACGGCCTGTGGCGGTCGTCGGCGACGCCGTGTTCGCCAGTTCGATGGGCGGCGGCGCCGTATCCTATGCCGACGCATTGCGCACCAATCGCGAGCAAATCCTCACCTTGCCCGCCGCCACCGTGCTGTGCCCCGGCCACGGCCCGCTCACCACCGTCGGCCAAGAGCAGGTCCACAACCCGTTTTTCATCGCCTAGCCCCCCACCATTCCAACCACCATGTCAGCAACCCTTGGATTTGTCGGAGTCGGCCGTATGGGTGCCAACATGGCGCGGCGTCTGCATGATTGCGGTTGTCGCATCGCCGCGATATATGATATCAACCGCGCCGCCGCCGAGTCGCTGGCGCAAGAACTCGGCAGCGCCGCCAGCGCGACGCTCGCCGGCGTCACCGCCGCGGCAGATATCATCATCACCGTGGTCAGCGACGACGACGCCATGCACGCGATCTTCGCCGCCAGCGGCGACAGCCTGTTGAGCGGCGCGCAGGGCCGCACGTTCATCAACTGCGCCACCCTCTCACCAGCCACGCATCTGGCGATTGAAGCCGCTGCTGATCAGGCCGGCGCGGCCACCCTTGAAGGCTGCATGGCCAGCAGCATCACCCAGGCGCGCGAGGGGTCGCTCTATCTGATGGTGGCGGGCCGACCGGCGGTCTTTGAGAGCGTTCGACCCATCCTCGGGAAACTCAGCAACCAAATGCGCTATGTCGGGCGCAGCGGCGAAGCGGCCAAGGTCAAGGCGCTGGTCAACATGGTGATGAATATCAACACCGCCGGGCTTGCCGAAGGCCTCGGCCTGGCCGATGCCCTGGGCCTCGACCTAACCATGGTGCGCGAAATTTTCTCCCAAACCGGCGCCGCCTCACGCGTGCTGGTGACCGACGGCGAAGACATGCAGAACCGCGACCACGCGTGTTTCTTCAGTGCCGCCCACGCCGCCAAGGACAGCGGCATCGCCCTTCAACTCGCCGCCGATCTCGGCCTCGAGCTGCCGCTCGCCACTGCCACCCGCGCCCAGTTCGAGCGCATGGTCAAAGCCAGCCTCGGCGAACTCGACAAGTCCGGCATCGCCGAACTCACGTTCCAAGGCCGCGGAAATAGGGCCTAGACCAAGCTGCGCTCCGGACCTGGTGTCGAGGATTCATGGAAACCTATCACCGAAGAAGCAATGAGCGAGTGGGCGCGCCCGGATCATACGCAGGAGCGCGATCCGTTCGCTCCGGCGGACAAGTTGGACCCGTGAATCCCGTTTGCAGCGGCAGGCTCCGAGCCCCAGGCGCATCCCTAACAGCACTGGACGCCGCGGCCAAACTCGTCCTTATTGGCGGCCATGGAAAACGCCCCCGCCGTCCCCGCCCCGCCCGCCAACAACAAGCATCATTATCGCTTCCATGCGCCGCACGTGCACCTCTCACCGGTATTCGGCAACGATTGGTTTGCGCTCAAGGCGGAAGGCTTCGCGCGGTTTTTCGGCACCCCGGTGTTTCTGGTGGCCCAGACGGTCGTCGTCGGCGTGTGGATCGCGCTCAACACGGCGGGCGTTTTCCATTTCGACATCTATCCGTTCATCCTGCTCAATCTGGCCTTCAGCCTGCAGGCGGCTTACGCGGCGCCGCTGATCTTGCTGGCGCAGACGCGTCAGGCGGATCGCGACAAAGCCCACGCTGATGCCGACGCGCAACACCGTGAAGCCCTCGCCAACGCCAGCGAACAACGCCAGACCCTCGCCGCAGCGCAAACCACCACCCTGCTGGAATTGGTGCACCGAAACACCGAACTGACCGAGGTCACCCGAGCGCTGAGCGAGCGGATCCAATCGCTCACCGAGGAAGTGCACCGCCACGTCACCGCGAAGGGCTGAGCCCGGCGAGCCGTCATTTCGCCTCGCATGCCTGCATCACGTTGCGGAAGTCCACATCATTGCGCAGGGCTAGGGCCTCCTGCACCCCGGCGAAACAGGCCAGAATGCGCTGATAGTCCGGGTCGTCCTCCGAGCCGAACTCGCCGCTGGCGAAGGGCACCGCCAGGAACGGGTTTCTTTCGGGATGATCGAGCCGCACAAAGAATGTCCTTGGCAACTTGATGCCACGGCGCGCGGCGACTTCCTGCAACACCTCGTCGAGTCCCTTTGGCAGAATCTGGCGGCAGCCGCGCAACTCAGGTTGGCGCGATTGAGAGGTGCCATAGAACGGCACGTTGAGGTCGATCCAGAGGAGGATTTTCAGGCGTTCCCCGGAAGTTAGAGATATCTGATGCTTGCCGTTGGCATCCGGGTGGCCGGAGATGACCACCTCCGCCAACCGACTGACCGGCGAGCCCCAGGACTTCGGCTCGATCTGCAGGATGTTAGACTCACAGCCGTTGAACGTCGGGATCCAGGAGGTGTAGGGATTTTTGCCGAAGCCGGCCATGCCGCCCTGGGCATCGCCCCCATGTTCGGCCTGGGTGCCACGGCGCACCAGATTTTCATAGGCCACGTTGAAGTAGTCGGTGCGGTCGCCGCTGAGGTCCAGCGCCGCGGTCTCGTCGTGACAGCGCACACAGCGCGCATCGAGCACCGGTTGCACCACGCGGGCAAAACTGAAGCCATCGCGGCGGCCCCACTCCGGTTCGGTGAGCTCCTGCGCCGCCCGCCCGGCCGCGATGGAGCGGCCGGGGCGCAAGCCCGCGGGCGACACGTAGTTGCGGTCCGCGTGGCACCCGATGCAACTCTGACACTCACCCGGCATGAAATGAGTGAACGTGCGCATCCGCTGCACCGCGCGGCCTTCGGCGTCGAGGGGCAGGAAATACAGCGGCACCCCGGCGGGCACCTTGAAATGCGCCGAGCCATCCTCCTCGACATCGGCAAAGCCCCACACCCGCTTGGGCGCGTAGGTGGCGCCACAGGAAACCACCGGAAATTGGAAACCGAACTGGCGCTGGTCGACCGCCGAGCGCATGTCTTTCTCCATCTCCTGTACCACTGCAATGCGCTTGATCTCGCCGGGCTTCACCGCCGCGCCCAGGCCGATGGTCACGTCATGCATCACCACGGTGGCCCACGCCGCGGCATCGGGGTCGACGCGCGAGAGCGGTTGCGGCGAGCGGGGCAGCGGACGGCTGCGCAACGGTTGCGCCGCGTAAAAACCCAAACCCTGGCCCGCCTCACACACCGGCGTGTTGAGCGTGCCGGCAAAGTCGCGCAACTGGATCCGCCCGTCGCGCGACACCAGATAGAAACGCGCATCCAGCGGCACCGGGCTCTCGTAGGGTCCGCGCAGCGAGTTGCCCGCGCCCGCATCCGCCACCGGGCCGAGCGGCACCTCCGGTGTTAGATTGCGGATCGCCTCCTGCGCGTTGCCGCCCTTGGTTAGATCCAACAAGCCGATCGCGCCGCGGCACGGGCCGTTGTGGCTGGTCATCACACACAGGATGCGGCCCGGCAATCCCGGTATGTCCTTGGCCTCCATGAAAGTGGCGGGACACAGCACGCGGTTGCCGAACACCCCGGCCAATCCCGTGCCATCGGGATTGATCGCCCACAACGATTGGATTGGAATCGCCGGACGGTCCACATATTCCCAGCGGCTGTAGAGAATGCGCCCGTCCTCCATGATGGACGGCGTGAAGTCAGTTAGATAATTCGCCGAGAGTTTGACGATATTGCCTCCGGTGCCATCCGCGCGGTACAACACCGGCGAGGTGCTGGTCCAACAATAAGCGAACGCCGGCTTGCGGTCCGACACAAATGCAATGCCGCCGTCCGGCAGCCAACAGGCGTTCATATTGTTGGACTCATGGTCGATCACGCAGGTCAGCCCGCTGCCGTCGGCGTTGATGCGCCAGATCTTGAAGGGCTCCTGCATGCTGCGCTTCCAACTGAAGAGCACCTGCTTGCCATCGTAGGAGACCTGGCAGTCCAGGATAATCCCATTGGACGCATCGACCCTTCGGGTCAATTTCCCGTCAGCAAGGTTGAGTGTGTAGAGCCCGCCGCCCTTTTCCAATCCCTCGACGTGATAGGTGTAAACGTGGGATGGGTTCAACGGCCGCCGTTGGATCAAGACGAGCGAGTCGATCCCAAGGCCAGTTAGGATAGGGGCCGCCGGAGGTGCGTCTGCCGGTGCGGGTGGCTCCGCGGCGGCACCGTGCAAGCCGGCGGCGAGCAGACTCACGAGAAGGATTCTAACGGCTGATGAGCGCGGATTGACGCGGGTGGCGAGGGATTTCATTGGGCAAGATCGGCTAACAACAAAGCCACGGGCAGTCGGAAACAAACCCGCGCGAGGAGGGATTTGATGATGGGTTACGACGGTCTGCGCGACTTGAGGGAAAGCCATTGGTACGTTACGCCTAACGCCGCCTTTTCAAAAAAGGATTTTGTCCGCCACCGCACCGCGAGACACAATTCCCAACCGGCGCAGTGCGAATTCACGACGCGGTGGCCTCCGGCCGCCGGCCAATAGAGGTAGGGATGGGGCATTGCTGCCCCACCCTCCCTCAGAACCGGACGGGCGAATTTCTCGCATCCGGCTCGCCAGTCGATGAGTTCCCGCATGTCAGGCTTGCGCCGTTCACTTCGCGGGGCTCGCGGCTAAGTCGTGAGTGACCGTAGTCAGGAAGACCAACCCCCGCTTAGCGAACCAGGCATTGGGATACCGGTTGTGATCCCGCCCTCGGCCCCGACCCTTGCGCTTGTCCCGCTTGCGCAGGATGCTGCGCAGACGCATCCGCGTCCATTGGTCGAGTCTCTCGGGCACGTTCCGCACGCATCCCCGGAAGTACTTCCCCCATCCTCGAAGGGGCTTGTTGACCTGTTTGATGATGGTTTGCATGTCGTTTCCGTTGTTGCGTTTGGTCTTTGCCTGCACATTGTCTTTGAGCTTCTGAACGCTCTTTCCTCTCGGCCATTTGTAACCGCGCTCGAAATGCCAGCCCAGGAACTCGAACCCGCCTTTCCGAGCGGCATCCTCCACGCGCGTTTTCTCAGGGTGCAGTGTCAATCCCGCCCCCTCCATCCACTTTTGCACCTCGGCCAGCGCCGCGAGGGCTTCGGCTTCGGTGTGACACCGGTTGATGAAGTCGTCTGCATAGCGCGTCATTTCCCAGCCCCGCCGCGCCAACAAATGGTCCAGCGGGTCGAGATAGATGTTGGCCGGCAGCGGACTGATGATGGCACCCTGGGGTGTCCCGCTTGCGGTGGGCTGCCACCCGTTCATGCTCTCCATGACGCCTTGTCCCAGGAACTTTTCCAACAGCCCTATGATTCGCCTGTCGCTGATCATGTTCTTCACAAGGGCGATGAGCTGGTTTTGTGGGATATTGTCGAAATATCCTTTGATGTCGGCGTCCACCACCCATGTTTTCCCTGCTTCGAGCTGCTCCTCAACGCGGGTCACGGCTGCCTGGGCACTGCGCCCGGGCCGGAAGCCGTAACTCTGTGCGCTGAAGTCTCGCCGATGCAAACGCCAGCGCCAGAGGCTTCGGGGAGAAGACCTTGTGGCCGTAGCCACAGGCTTCGCACGGGACCCACCCTCTCGGGCGCATCCCTCCTCTCCGCCTGCTCGCCAAATGTCCTGGCCGTATCGAGTTCACTTTCGTTTGGGGCTGGTCGTTCGCCTCGTGCAGCTCCCCACGACGCATCGCCGCGCCGCAGTAGCACTCGGCTACCCGTCGGTTCCACGTCCCTGACGGACTCAGACTTTCACTGGTTGGTTTCATGGTTTCATCAACGCACGGAGCGCGGGCTTTAGCCCGCATGGCCCATGGGGAGCGCAAGCGTGGCCGCCAAGCGTCTTCTCTTGCTCCCTGCATGGGCCATGCAGGCTGAAGCCTGCGCTCCATGGGCCATGCAGGCTGAAGCCTGCGCTCCATGTCATGCTGCCTCCGGTGTCCCCTTGGCTACAACCTCTTGGCCCAATACACCACGGCCTCGCCGATCAGAGCGGCCGCCTCATGCTGTGGCAAGCGGGCGGTATTGATGACCAGATCGTATTGGAGGGTGTCATCGATGTCGGCGTGAAAGTGATCTTTCAAAAACCGCTTGCGGCCGAGGTCGCTCTTGCGGATAAACTCCAGGGCCGCCTTGTGGTCAAGTTGGTTGCGGTGCATGATCTGTTCCACCCGCGAATCCAGCGGCGCGACCAAGCGCACATGGAACACGTTTTTCATATCGTGGGTGATGATGTTGGCCGCGTGGCCAATGAGGATGACGTGACCGAGATGGGCCAAGTGCAGAATCGTCTCGCTGGACAATTGCAGCAGCGTCTTGGTGGGCGGGTGCAGGCCGAGCCATTCCTCCACGGCATCCTGGATGGCCGAGACGCGGTCTTCCGGCATGAACTTGGCAACCTCCTTAGGCAGTTTGTGATCCTCAAGAACCTTGGCGACGAGGTTTTTGTCGAAAACCATCCAATGGCAAGGCTTGGTCTGGCTGGCTTGTAGAAAGTTCGCCAATTCGTCGGCGATGGCCCTCGCCCCGGTGCCGGTTTGGCGGGAAAGAGTGACGACCGGCGGCGGTTTGGCCGGAGGCTGCCATGGTTTGGCCTCGGGACTGATTTGACAACTGACGAACGAGAGGGTTTTGTCCGCTTGGTTTCCGGTTTTCATAACGACTCCTTTCCACCATAAGGTTCACCTGGACCCGCCGGAACAAACCCCACCCGCAGTCATACCTGCCAGCCACCGTGCCAGGTTTGGCTGACCCAACTTGCGAAGGGATCACGTCCGGTACGCCTGAAATCTACCACCATTTGCCGGACAAGCCAGGGTTTCCTGGAAAAATTCAGCGTGGTGCGCCCTGCGCTGCCGCATCTCTGGCGGCCACGCCATCGAGCCGCAGCGTGTGATGGAGTTCGCTGACGCGCTGCCACAGGAGCGGGGCCATCTCCTGGCTGAAACCGCGCGCATTGAGCCAAGCTTCGAGGGCGCTGAGGTCATTCTCGTCGCCTAACAAATCAGCCAGATGCACGCAGGCATCATCCGCCAGCTGCCCCAACAGGGCCTGTGCGCCCAGCCACGCCTTCAAGGCCTTGCGCGCTTGGTGAAAGGCGGGGTGCTGGCGCGGCTGCATGCCCAATTTGAGCAGGCGTTTGGCCACGCGTTGCTGGAGCCGGCACAGCCCCTGCGGCAAGTGCTCAAGCAAGGCTTCTTCGCTCTGCCCGGCCAGAGCTGCGCGCACCTCGGCAATCCGCCCCACGGCCCAGGCGACCGCCTCCGGGGGCGGCCGGCGCCCGGCCGAGTGGGCCAGTTTTTCCAACATGGCGGTGACCGCGCGCACGGCCGCATCGTCACCCTCGGGCCGTTCTTGCCAGCCGAGCCGGTGCCAGGTTTTCAAATACGATACTGCGTCGCGCGGGGCGGACAGCAGGCGTCCCACGGCGGTGACGGCCCGCAGCGAGGTGCCGGGCATGCCGACCAAGACCAAGCCACCGCGCAACGCCTTGCCGAATTTGCGGATTTCATGCACGTCGTCGGCCACCCGGCGCTTCGAGTCGAGCAAGCCAAACAAGCGCGTGTCGATTGCGTCGCAGAGCCCCACAAGGCGCTCACGGATGCCGGAACCCATCGCTGCCACGATCTCATGCATTGCGAAACATGCTACATAGGTCCGTTGCAACTGTCACCCGGGAAGTGCCGAAGCATAGAATCCGCACTCGTAGGCGGTGTCGAACATGGCCAGGATATTTTCCGGTGCCACCTCGCCCTGGATGTTGTGGCAGTTGTTGAATACGTACCCCCCACCGGGCATGAGCGCCTGCAAGTTGTGGCGGACATCGGCGGCGACTTGCGCCGGTGTGCCGCGTGGCAGGATATGCTGGGCATCCACCCCGCCGCCCCAGAAGCTGAGCTGGCGGCCGAAGCGGCGCTTGAGGTCGGCCGGGTCCATGTTGCGGGCGCTGAGTTGCACGGGATTGAGGATATTCGCGCCATTGTCGATGAGCTCCGGAATGAAGTCCACACACGAACCGCAGGTGTGGTACCAGATTTTGGCCTGCGTGCGCGAGCGGATGTATTGCACCAGGCGCTTGTGGCGCGGCTTGACGATGCGGCGGTAAAGGTCCGGATGAAACAGCGGGCCGTTTTGCCCGGCGAGGTCATCGCCGATCATGATCACGTCCACCACGTCGCCCACCTCGTCGAGGAACAGGCGGAACCAATCCAGCCAGAACTTCAGCGTCTGGTCGAGCATCGCCTCACAAAACTCCGGTTCGCTCACCAGATCGCAGAACCATTGTTCGAGCCCGCGCAGATACCAGCAAATCTCGTAGACCACGCCCGAAATGCCGCTGACCACCGCGTAGGGCGTGTCATTTCTGAGGGCCAGCGCCCGCTCCCGCAGCCCCACAAAGCGGCTCGGGTCGTCGCCTTTGGGCCACGCATAATCTTTCACGTCACTCAGGCTCGCATCCGCCAGCGGATGGCGCGTGATGTCCATGTAGTAGGGGGCGTCAT
>Ga0073936_10005191_pt1 | contig 17705 bp, 19 predicted proteins | sample AliMusrvi5mmetaG_FD_87041 | JGI IMG/M metagenome (GOLD analysis project Ga0073936, IMG submission 87041) | Freshwater lake bacterial and archeal communities from Alinen Mustajarvi, Finland, to study Microbial Dark Matter (Phase II) - Alinen... | ecosystem: Environmental > Aquatic > Freshwater >... | reverse complement strand
TACCTGCTGATCAGTCACGACCATATCTATGCCTCCGGCACAGACACTGTGACCTACCGCTTACGCCTTCAATGGGTAAGTGTAGTTGTCGTCAGTGGGTAAGTGTAGTTGTCGCCGGCCAATGAGGCGGCCCACGGCATTGTTCGTGGTACGCCGGCGTCGGTGCAGACGGCCATGATGTTCGGGGAATACTACCCGAATCCGACCGGCACGGCGGTTGTGTCCCTACCCCTCGCCGCGACCGCGGAAGCCCTTGGGACGTTCCTCCTTGTCCTGATGATCTTTGCCCTGACCGAGGGCTGCAACGTGGGTCGCCCAGACGGGGCCTTGGCTCCGGTCTTCATCGGCCTGACCGTGACATCGATCATCTGCCTGCTCGCACAGCTGACCCAGGCGGGGCTGAACCCCGCCCGCGACCTGGGTCCCCGGTTGGTGGCTTGGCTGACGGGATGGGGAGCGGCGGCGTTCCCCGACCGCGTCGGCGGGTTCCTGTACGTCTACGTGCTCGCACCTTGCCTCGGCGGCATGCTTGCCGCGATCTCCTTCATTTACGTGGTTGAGCCGGCCATGCGGCATCCGGGCGAGCCGTGTGACTGTGAGAAGAAGAAGGAGAATGGATGCGGGGTGAAGGGAGAGATAACGCCATGTCAACACGGCTGAAGCCAGTCTGACCATCAACGCCCGTGTCCAGGTTCCGCCTAACGAACTGGAGAAGCTCGTGCGTGAGGTTCTGGCCGCTACAAGCCGATCACAGGGACTGACCGTGACGCCCGTAGCCTGGCGTTGCCTGAGTCCGGGACGCCCGAACCCTTCCCATCGCTACGATCACATCGTGTCCGTGCCATGACCCCAGTCCAGTAGCCGTGTGTTCGCCTAAGTGAAACTGCTGTCAACCCGATATTGATCTTCCGGTCCTGTTCTGGCACTTTCTTCCCATGCAAGTGCTTCTTCGAGCCGTTCCTTCCAGCCGCAGGTCCATGCCATTCATCTGCAAAGCATGCCTGCGTATCGCCGTAATGATTGGGATCGTTCCGCTGGTTCTGATGCCTGCCTGCGGCAACGACTGGCCGCAGTGGATGGGCGGGCCGCAGAACAATGGGTCCTGGAGCGAGGAAGGAGTCCTGACCAACTTCCCGGCCTCCGGCCTCGTGGCGAAATGGCGGACGCCCATCGGACCTGGCTATTCCGGCCCATCGGTGGCCAATGGCGCCGTGTTCGTGATGGATTTCCAGAAATTCGATCCCAGCAACACCAGCGAACGAGTCCTGTGCCTGGACGCCGGCAACGGAAAGACCCGTTGGCAGCATACCTATCCGTGCAAGTATGTCGGCGTGGGCTACGACTCCGGCCCCCGCGTCACGCCTGCCGTGGCCGCTGGAAAGGTCTACACTCTCGGAACCATGGGGGACCTGATCTGCCTGGATGCCGCAGATGGAAAGGTGCTGTGGCAGAAGAACCTTGTCAGCGAATACCAGTCCAAGGTGCCAACCTGGGGGTTTTCCACGCAACCGCTCGCGGAAGGCTCACGCCTGTATGCTGTCATCGGCGGCCAGAACCACGCGGTGGTCGCGTTCGACGCGGCCACAGGCAAGGAACTCTGGCGGGCATTGTCCTCCCGTGAACCGGGCTATTCCGCCCCGATCATCCGAACCATCAACGGCAAATGCCAGCTTGTCGTCCGGCATGCCGACGGGCTTGCGGGCTTGACGCCCGAAACCGGCGAAGTCCTCTGGTCGGCGGCCTTTCCGACAAAGGTGGGCATGGCGATCTGCACCCCAGCCGTGTTCGAGGATCGGATTTGCATTTCAGGACAATGGGAAGGCACCGCCATGTTCAGGATCCTGCCGACAAAGAAGGATGCCTCGCTCCAGTGGAGCCACGATGCCGGAATAACCCCCGAGAAGACATTTCGCACGGAGGGGTTCAACAGCGCCATGAGCACTGTCCTATTCGACGGCAGCCAGGTGTATGGCGTTTCGCTGCATGGCGAACTCTGTGGCCTCGACGCCGCTACAGGGCGACGCATCTGGACTTCCCTCGCTCTCACAGGCGAGGCCGTCCCCAAGGACAAGTGGTTCACGGCCTTCCTCGTACCGCACGACAAGGAATGGTTCGTCTTCACCGAGAAGGGTGACCTGCAAATTGCCCGGTTCTCCGCAGCGAGATACGAAGTGCTGGCCAAGACGCACCTCTGCGACCCCGACATGCCTGTTGGCTCCCGCAAGGTCATCTGGTCCCATCCCGCCTTTGCCAACCGTTGCATCTTTGTTCGCCGCAACAGTGAGCTGGTCGCATTTTCTCTGGCGGCCTCGGGAAGTGCTACACCTTGAAGCGGTTGCATGCAGCGTTTCGGCGCCTCATATCCCGCTCCCGCGTGTACGAAATCTGCCGTCGCTTATCTCTTCACGACCACACGGGCGGCCACAAAATACAGTCGCAAACGGGCACTGCCGCCGGAAAAACCGCGACCGCGGAACCATCGGAACCCGAAGGTTTTAGTCCACGATCTGACACCGCCTGAACGGATGGTCATCAACCACGAATGGTTGCCCGACTAGGATTTGAACCTAGACAAACAGATCCAGAGTCTGTTGTGCTACCGTTACACTATCGGGCAAGGGTCGAGATGGATGTAAATGAGGGCAAAGAATACAGGGGCGTTGTGCCTAAAACAAGCCCGAAGAAAACGGGTTTGAAAGCCTGGCTTTTTACCCGATGCGCAGCGGCATCAGGACATAGAGGAATGGAATGCCGCCGCATTTGATCAGCGCCGGGCTGTGTCCATCGTTCATTTCAAAAGTGACTTCGTCGCGATCGATATTGCGCAGCGGATCCATCACGTACTCCGGATTGAAGGTAACCGTGATTTCCTTGCCGACATATTTCACAGGCATGGTCTCGCGCGCCTCGCCGATGTCGGGCGTGTTCGTCAAGATGGTCAGTTGGTTGGCCGAGAAAGTCAGACGGGTGGAGTTGGATTTATCCGTGGTCACCAGCGAAACGCGGCGCAGGGCGGTCAACAGCAGTTCGCGCTCCAGTACGACCCGCTCGTCGCACCCGGGCGGAATGACCTGCCGGTAGTTCGGATAGACGCCATCGATGAGTTTGCTGCTCATCATGATGTTGCCGAACTCGAACACCGCCTGACTCTTGTGCGCATAGATTTTCAGGTCGCCTTCGTCCTTGAGAATGTGCAGCAGTTCGTTCACGGCTTTGCTTGGCAGGATCATCTCGATTTCCGCTTCGGCGGGAAATTCCACTTCCTGTTCGACCAGTGCCAGACGGCGTCCGTCTGTTGCGACCATGGTCAATTTACCATCCTTGAACGCCATCAACACGCCATTCAACACGTGCCGGGTTTCATCCTGCGATGCCGCATAGGAGGTCTTACGTAACATTTCGCGAAAGGTTCCCTGATCCATGCGGTAACAAACTTTTCCGTCCGGAACCGGAACCGGCGGAAAATCGCGCATGGGCAGTCCGATGATCTTGAAAAATGACGAGCCACAGCGCACTTCGGCCACATCTTCGTCCGAAATATCGAACGTAATTTTTCCCTCCGGTAATTCCCGGACAATTCCCGCCAGACGCCGAATCGGCAGGGTGGTTCCACCGGTTTCGTCTCCTTCGGATTCCACCGTGCATTTGACGGTAATGTCCAAATCGGTCGTAGTCAGATGCAGTTTGTCTCCCTCAACCTTGATCAACGCGTTCGACAAAATCTGCAGCGTGCTTTTGACCGACACGACGTTTTGCACCGCTTGCAACGCATCCAATAATTTTGTCCGGACAATGGAAAACTTCATCGCGTCTCTCCAATCAGCTCGTGTTTGTAAAGGTATGTTATACCGGTATTTCAATATAAGTCAACAGCAGCACCACTAGAAGATTAAAAAAGAATGTGCAACCTGGTAGAACGGTTGGGAGGTAAGAGGTTGTGACGAAAAAAAGAGTAGAATAAAATGTTCATAGCAGGGGTACAAGTGTTGATAGAAATGGAAGGTCAGTTGAAAACTGTTCACAAGCTGGCAGATGGGCACAGGCTGTTGTCAGCTAATGAATGGGTTGTGGAATGACTGGTATCAAGGGGTTACGCAAACGTTACAACTGGAAGGAAACCGGATCGCGTCCAAGTTTACGGGCGATTGTCCGCACGGCGTCGCGAAGATTCTGCTCCAAGGTCAGCCGATCATGAATGGTTTTACAGGCGTGCAAGACCGTGGCGTGTGTCTTGCCAAAGGCATTGGCAATTTCGGGCAGAGAAGCGCGTGTGAGACGGCGGCAGAGGTACATGGCCACCTGTCGTGGCTGGGCGACGGAACGCGGACGGCGCTTGCTCGACATGTCAGTCAGGCGAAGGTCGAAATGCTCGGCCACGGCGCGCTGGATGTCATCAAAGGTTAAATCCTGCTGATTTTCCTTGTCGAGGAGATCTTTTAGGAGGGATCGCATCATATCCAACGTCAGCGGCTGATTGTTCAGGGAGGTAAAGGAAAGGGCGCGCAGCAAGGCGCCCTCCAGGCTGCGGACGTTGGACTTGACGTTTTCGGCAATGAAGTTCAGGAGTTCGTCGGCCAGATGCACCTTGGCGTGCGTTTGCTTGTAGCGAAGGATGGCCAGGCGGGTCTCGAAATCTGGTTTTTCCAGTTCCGTCACCAAGCCCCATTCGAACCGGGACACCAGACGCTGTTCGAGTCCGGTGATTTCGTTGGCGGGGCGGTCGCTGGTCATGATGATCTGCTTGCGGGCGTCGTAGAGGGCGTTAAACGTGTGAAAAAACTCGTCCTGCAGACGCTCCTTGTTGGCGAGAAAATGGATGTCGTCCACCAGCAGCACATCCACGCTGCGGTACTTGTTGCGGAACTCGGTGGTGGTGCGGCTCTGGAGCGCCTCGACGTATTCGTTGAGCAGGGTTTCCGACGAGACATAAGCCACGGAGGTGGCGTCCGCCTGCAACGCGCGATGCCCGACAGCCTGCATCAGGTGTGTCTTGCCGAGACCGGTCTGTCCGTAGATGAACAACGGATTGTAGGCGCGCCCGGGCGCCTGGGCCACCGCCAGCGCCGCCGCGTGGGCAAAACTGTTGGATGGACCGATGACGAACTCTTCAAACGTGAATTTTGGATTCAGCGTCGAGTTGATGGCGGCGCCCTTTGGCGGCCGGCGCAGGCGGGCGCGCGTCCGCAACTGGTCCGGCGCGGGAACCGGCGCGGCGGGGTTGGCGGTGTTGGCGGGGGCGGCGGCCGGATCGTTCGGGCGGACGTCGAAGCGAATCAGGAGATTTTCGTTTGCGCCCGCCGAACGAAGCGCGCTGACAATCAATTGAAGATAGTTGTCTTCCAGCCAGGTTTGATAGTAATCGTTGTCCACGCGCAGGACCATCGTGTCGTCCTGCATGGCGACCGGATGGATGATCGCGATCCAGCGGTTGAACACGTCGGGGTGGAGCACCGCTTTCAGATGATCGCATGCCTGATTCCACAACGTTTGCGTTTCCATGAAAATACCCACTTCAAAAATTCGGGTGATGCGGCAACGCCGCTTCGGCGCCCATCACGACCAACCCAAGGCCGGAAATGACAAAACTGAACCGCCGTACGAATGCGACAATGGCACTCGGCATCGGGCGGAACAAGGGAAAAGAGTATTAAACTCCTGAACAGGTTATCAACAGCCCGTTTTTTATTCGCTTGCGCTCGATTTTTCAGGCGGTTGTGAAAAAACAGGAGGTCCGACAATGGATGCAAACGGAAACGGCAGAAATGAGTTACTAACAGGCAGTGCGGAGCGTTACGCTCTGGCAGACCACTGAAAACAGCCCGTTTTACACGCGGGTTGGTTTAATCATAACATGTTGTTAATCAAACTGTTGCGGATTTAAAAAACCAAAAACTAATAATTTTGTTGGGAAAATTCGCAGGCAGCAAAATAATTGGTTTCAAACATTAAGAAAAATTGTATTTTGCCACCGTATGACTTTCCAACGGCTTGGTGTGCGGTATTGGCTGCCACCAGAAAACACACCTTTTTTTGCAGATGGAATGCAGGAAATGAACACGGCTGGCGTTCACCGGATAGAGACGCGCCGGAGAAGACGGGTACAATAACCAGCATGGCAACTGCGTTATCAAAAACAACCGTATTTTTTAGTGCGCAACGCGATGGGAGAAAAGCAATGCAAGGAAAGAGAATAATGGATTTTTCATTCCACGCGGCGCTGGCGGTATGGCTGTGTTCAACGGTGGCAGCGCTGGCCGACATGGAGCTTGCTCCGTCGGGCAATGCCACCAACAACAATAATAGCGGAAGAGCGTCGCGGCATTGGGCGCAACCGAACGACCGGATGACGGGACCACAAGCCGGTGAGCGCCTGATCGATCATCTCCTGGCCAATGACAAACTCACGGCTGAGATCGGCTTGCAGGCGGATATCGTCGCCAAACTGCGCGAGGAATCCCATGCGATTCAGACACAACAAACAGAATTAGACACCCAGATTCGCAAGTTGGCGCTCGACCAGGCCAGCCGCATGTCCAAGTTGCTGCTGTCGTCCGATGCCAACACCAACGAGGTCATGAAGGCGGTTGAGGAAATCGGTCGGTTGCGTACCGAACAGGCCAAGCTGGCGGTCCAGAACCTGATGGTCGTCCGTAAGTATCTGACACCCGACCAGATCCGCAAGGCGCGCGAATTGATGCGCGCGCAGATGCAGAATAAAGACAACGAGGTCCGCCCTGGAAAAAAGGAAAGAGGCGCAACGGCGCCCGCCGGCCCGCCGCCGCCCAAACCGCCGGAAGGGTGGTAGTAGGCCCTAAAGCTGCGGGAGATTGCGACGGGCGCGGCCGCCATCCCATGCGCGGACCCATGCGCTTGCGGGCACCGAGGCCGGCGCCCCTCCAGTGGAAAAGACAAGCAGTGGTTGACAAACCAACTGGAGGGCGGCGGGCCGCCGCCGCCGTGACTGGCGCGTGTTTTGTGCACGTTCAGCGTCGCGCCCACCGCAATCTCCCGCAGAATAGGGCAGGCGCATTGACTTCGCCTTCTCGCTTGACTAGGCTTCCTTGTTGAACGGACAATTCTGCCCGGCGACCGAAACCAAAGGAGAGTGCAATTATGGCGGAACTCAAAGGCACAAAGACCGAACAGAACCTGCTGGCGGCGTTTGCCGGCGAATCCCAGGCGCGCAACAAGTACACCTATTTCGCCTCGGCGGCGAAAAAGGAAGGGTACGAGCAGATTGCCGCGATCTTCCTCGAGACGGCGGAGAACGAGAAGGAACACGCCAAGCTGCATTTCAAGGCGCTCTCCGGCATCGGCGACACCAAGGCCAACCTCCAGGCCGCCGCCGCCGGCGAAGGATACGAATGGACCGAGATGTATCCGACCATGGCGAAAGAAGCCCGCGCCGAGGGGTTCGAGGAGATCGCCCGCCGCTTCGAAAACCTCGCGAAGATCGAGAAGACGCACCAGGAACGCTACCTGGCATTGTCGAAGAACCTGGAAGGCGGCAAGGTTTTCAGCAAGGAACAGAAGGTCCGATGGGTCTGCCGGGAATGCGGCTTCTCGCACGAGGGCGTCAAGGCCGTCGATAAATGCCCGGTCTGCCAGCATCCGCAAGCGTATTTCGAGATGGTGGCCACGAACTTCTGAGCGGAACGAGCGTACCGAAGATGGTCCGCGCTTTCCATCCCCCGCCGGTTATCCTATCCTTTCCCCATGAATTCTCGTGAACGTGTCGTCACTGTGCTGAACAGGGGCGTGCCGGACCGCGTGCCGGTGGATTACGCGAGCAATCCGGACATCGACCGCCGGCTCAAGGCGCATTTCGGGCTGAAGGCCGACGACAACGATGGGTTGCTCCGTGTGCTGGGCGTGGATATCCGCGGCATCTGGCCGCGCTTCGTTGGCCCTTCCCGTCATGCCGACATGCCGGAACGCGGCATCAAGGTGGACCCGTGGGGGAGACGCCGCCGCTGGGTTGAACACCCCACCGGCGGCTATTGGGATTACTGCGACTTCCCGCTCGCCGAGGCCACCGAGGAACAGGTCGCGGCTTGGCCTATGCCTGCTCCTGACGATTATGACTACAGCGGCGTGCTGAAACAGTGCCGCAATCTGCGGGCGTATGCGCTGCACGTCGGCGGCGCCGGCGACGGCGACGTCATCAACTCGACCGGCATGCTGCGCGGCATGGAGCAGACGCTGGTTGACTTGGTGACCGACGACCCGGCTGGACTGCTGTTGTCGCGCCGGCGCGTCGACATTCAGGTCGAAACACTGCGCCGTACGATCGAGGCGGCCAAGGGCGAGATCGATTTCGTCTGGATGGGCGAAGACCTCGGTACGCAAATTGCGCCCATGATCAGTCTTGAGACCTACCGCCGTCACATCCGGCCACTGCACCAGCGCATCGTGGACCTTGCCAAAAGCTTCAACCTGCCCGTGATGATCCATACCTGCGGCAGCAGCAGCTGGGCGTACGAGGATTTCATCGAAATGGGCATCTCCGCCGTGGATACGCTCCAGCCCGAGGCCGCCAACATGTCGCCGGAATACCTCAAGCGCACCTTCGGCGGACGCCTCGCCTTCCACGGCTGCATCTCGACCGCCGGGCCGCTCGCCACCGGCACCGTGGACGAAACCATCGCCTACTGCCGCCGCACACTCGACATCATGATGCCCGGCGGCGGCTACTGCTTCGCGCCCACCCACCAGATCCAGGACAACACCCCAACCGAAAATGCCGTGGCCATGTACGAGACAGTCAAAACGTTTGGCGTATACCGGTAATACCGGCGAATCACGATTGACGTTCATCCCCCGAGTAAGTACTGTAATTACATGAACGCGATCTGCCTCAAGATTACCCGTATTGGCAACTCCCGCGGCGTCCGCCTCCCGGCCGCAACGCTCCGGCGATATCGTTTTAACGAATCCGTGGTTATGGAGGAACGCAGCGATGGCATCCTGCTGCGATCGTCAGGCCCGGCGGTGGCAAAACTCTCTTGGAAGGACACGGCACAAGCGATGGCTGCTGGCGGCGAGGAGTGGCGCGCGTGGGACATCGCGGATGCGGACGGACTGGAGACGGCCCCCTGGGATGACGCCGCCATCGGCCGGGTCGCGGAACCTGCCGTACGGTACCGCACCCGCGCTTCCCGTAAGAGGCCGTCATGAATCGGTACGATATTTACTGGGCAGTACTCGATCCCACGCAAGGCGCAGAAATGGCCAAGACGCGCCCCGTTGTCATCGTCAGCCGCGATGAATTAAACACTTGCCTGCAGACCGTTACCGTCTGTCCCCTGACAACCCAATTGCATCCGGCTTGGCGATCGCGGTTGCAAGTGCGCTGCAACGGGCGAAGGGCCGATATCGCCGTAGACCAGATTCGTACCGTCAGCAAGACGCGCCTGGGAGTCCGGGTCGGCGCCCTTTCCGACGACGAAGCCGCCGCACTGCGCCTGCTGATTACGGAGATGTACGGCAGTGGCGCGTGAAAAACAATCTTCCGCCCCCCGCCGCATCGCCTTCGACCTCGCCGGTGTTGTGCAGGGCGTTGGCTTTCGTCCAACCATCTACCGCCTGGCGCGGGCCGCCGGCCTGGGCGGGAGCGTACAGAACCGCTCCGGTTCCGTGCGGCTGGTGCTGGAGGGACCGTTGGACAAAATTCGCGCCTTCCTGGCCGCACTGCCTGCAAACCTGCCACCGAATGCACGGATCGACTCCATTACCGAGATCGCAAACGGCGCACTGAACGGCGCGCCGTTGCCGTTCCGGATCGAAGCCAGCGGCGGCGACGAAGCCGCGCAGGTGCTGATCCCCGCGGACCTTGCCATCTGTCCGGATTGCCTGCGCGAAATCCTCGATCCCGCGGACCGCCGCCATGGCTACCCGTTTACCACCTGCACGCGCTGCGGTCCGCGCTACACCGTCATCAACGGCATGCCGTACGACCGCATCCGCACCACCATGTCCGTTTTTCCCCTCTGCCCGGCCTGCCAGCGCGAATACGGCGATCCAGCCGACCGCCGTTTCCATGCGGAGTCCATCGCGTGCCCGGCCTGCGGTCCGCGCCTGCGCCTCGAGGATGCGCAGGGGAATGCCGTGGCCGGCGATCCGCTCCGTCAGGTGCGCGCCGCGCTTGCGGCCGGCGCCGTGGTCGCCGTGCGCGGACTCGGCGGCTTCCTGCTTGCCGCCGATGCCACGAACCGGCGGACGCTGGAGGACCTCCGCCGCCGCAAGCACCGGCCGCACAAGCCGTTTGCGATCATGGCTCGCGCGCTGGCCCTTGTGGAAGGAACCTGCTTTCTGGATGTAGCCAGCGCGCGATTGCTCCAATCCGCCGTGGCGCCGATTGTGGTTCTCGACGTGCGTCCAGACGAAGAGCGGCGACGGCGCGCCGCCCGCCAGCGCGAAGATCAACCGCCGGGAAGGGCAGAACTGGAGGGCGCCGCGCCGTCGGCGCCGTGCCTGGCGCTGGACCTGCTTTCTCCCGACACGCAAACGCTGGGCGTGATGCTTCCGACCACGCCGCTGCACGGGCTGCTGGCCACGCCGCTGCCGGGCGATCCCACCGCCGCCTTCGACTGGCTCGTCATGACCAGCGGCAACCGGGGGGGGGAGCCGATCTGTATTTCCAATGACGAAGCGCGTGAACGTCTGCGCGGCATCGCCGATTTCTTCCTGCTGCACGACCGCGAGATCAACCTGCGCTGCGACGATTCGATTGTCGCCGTGCAGCACGCAGCGCGGCCGCGGAGGCCCGCGGCCCTTCAGGTGGCAGAGCAACAGTATTCAGATGGCACGCCTGGAGGGGCGCCGGCCGCGGCGCCCGCGATGCAGACACCACAGGTCTGGCGTCGCGCGCGCGGCTTTGCACCCAATCCAATCCTGTTGTCGCACCGGCTGCGCCGCACGGTCCTGGCCATGGGCGCGGAAATGAAGAACGCCATCGCCATTGGCTACGGGGATCGCGTGATCGCCTCACCGCACATCGGCGATCTCGAAGCTCCCGAAGCGGTGGACGGTCTGCGGCAGGTGGCGGAGGCACTGCCGCGTTTTGTGAACCGCGTGCCCGAACTTGTGGCCGTGGACGCGCATCCGGACATGCACAGCAGCCGCGTCGGCCGGGAAATCGCGAAACGCCTGGGCGTGCCCGTGCACGAAGTCCAGCACCACCATGCGCATGCCGCCGCCTGTCTGGGCGAACACGGCTTGCGGGAAGGGCTGGCGCTGGTGTTCGACGGCACCGGCCTGGGGCCGGATGGCCACATCTGGGGCGCGGAACTGCTCGACGTGCAGTCCGGCGCCTTTCAGCGCCTCGCTTCTTTCATGGGCGTGCCATTGCCGGGCGGCGATGCCGCGGTGCAGCGTCCCGCGCGACAACTCGCCGGGCGCTGCGTCGCGGCCGGGATTGATCTGCCACCGGAAATGCGCGCGGAACTGGGGATCGGCGACGAAGAGTGGCAGGTGTGGCAACAGCAGTGTGCCGCCGGCGTGAATGCGCCGGTCACGCACGCCGCCGGGCGTCTCTTCGATTCCTTTGCCGCGGCGCTCGGGCTCGCCAACCGCACCACGACCTACGAAGGGCAGAGCGCGATCCGGCTCGAGGCTGCGGCACGACGAGTTCTGGCCGGAAACCCGGGCGGCGCCGACGGCGCGGCGCCCTCCATTCCCTACCGCGTTGTCCGCGATGGCGGCATGCTCTGGATCGACTGGAGCGACGCCTTCCGGCTGCTGCTGGGCGAAAAAGGTGTAGCGGCCGCTGTGTCGGCGGCCGAATCCACGGCGTGTGACACACACGCCGCCACACAATTTGCCTGGGCCTACGCTGCGCATGCCGCGATTGCCGCGGCTGCGGCGGAGATGATACGCTATGGAACAGCGGCGACCGGACAACGCGCCGTGGCGCTCAGCGGCGGCGTGTTCATGAACCGCATCCTGACCGGTCTGCTGACACCGCAACTCGAGGCCATGGGGCTGACCGTGCTGCTGCATCGCGACACGCCGCCCAACGACGGCTGCATTGCCATCGGCCAGGCGATCGTGGCGGGCGGGGCGGAAAGATGAGGAGCAACATCCAAGGTTACTGCTCATCTTTGGAGGGCGGTCGGCCTCGACCGCCGCGTCCTTGCTCTTGTCCTTTGCGTGCCAAACGGGCACCGAGGCCGGTGCCCCTCCAGTTTGTATTTCCAGAAACTTTTATGAAAGCTCTTCCATGTGCCTGGCAATTCCAATGAAAGTCGCGCAGATCGACGCCGACGGTCTGGGCGTCGCAGACCTGGAGGGCGCGCGGCACGAGGTCGACCTTTCGCTGATCGGGCCAATCCAGGTCGGCGACTACGTGATCATCCACGCCGGCTACGCCATCGAGAAACTCGACGAAACGGAAGCCAAGCTGCGGATCGAGCTGTTCAAGGAGCTGGCAGCCGGGTGGAAAGACGGAGCATGATCGCGCTGCGGGGCAGCGCTCCTACAATTGATTAACAGAGGCATGGATGACGGTAGGAGCGCTGCCCCGCAGCGCGATTGAAGTCATGGAACCCAACTACATCGAGCCCTTTCGCGACCCCGCCGTGGCAGCGGCACTGCGCGCGCGCCTGCACGCGCTCGGCGCCGCGCTGGCGGCGCGCGGCCGGCGCGTGCAGGTGATGGAAGTCTGTGGCAGTCATACCATGTCGATCGCGCGTTTCGGCATCCGCGAGCTGCTGCCACCGAACGTCACGCTGATCAGCGGTCCCGGGTGTCCGGTCTGCGTCACCGCGCCCGGCTACATCGACGCGGCCATTGAATTGGCGCGCCGTGGCGCGATCCTCGCGACCTTCGGCGACATGCTGCACGTGCCGGGTTCGGAAAGCTCCCTGGCCGAATGCCGCGCCACGGGCGGCGCCATGGAAATTTGCTACTCGCCGCGCGCGGCCCTCGCCCTGGCGCAGGCCAACCCCGGTCGCGAGGTTGTATTTCTTGGCATCGGCTTCGAGACCACCATTGCGCCGGTTGTGTCGCTGGTCGGCCTGGCCGCCGGCGCGCAGGTGAAAAACCTCTCGCTGCTGGCCTCGTTCAAGCTGGTGCCGCCGGCGCTGCGCGCGGTGCTGGCCGATCCCGAAGTGCGGGTGGACGCCTTTCTCTGTCCGGCGCACGTGAGCGCCATCATCGGGATGCACCCCTACGAGCCGTTCGCGCGCGACCACGGCAAGCCCTGTGTCATCGCCGGGTTCGAACCGCTCGACATCCTTTATGGAATCTGCGGCATCCTGACGCAGATCGCCGAAGGGCGTGCTGTGGTCGAAAACCAGTACGAACGCGTGGTTCGCCCGGACGGCAACCCCAAGGCGCGCGCCGTGATGGAGCAGTTTCTGCTGCCCGCCGACACGCACTGGCGCGGCATGGGCATGCTGCCCCAAAGCGGGCTTGTGCTGCGGCCGGAGTTCGCCTGTTACGATGCCGAGAAGCGCTTCGGCCTGTCCATCGGTCCGGGGCGCGAATCGCCCGGCTGCCTCTGCGGCGACGTGATCAAGGGAAAGTGTGCGCCGCCCCAGTGCCCGTTCTTCGCCAAACGCTGCACCCCCCTCGCGCCCGTCGGCCCGTGCATGGTCAGTTCGGAAGGCACGTGCGCCGCGTATTACAAGTACGAGCGCGGGAAACGGTAACCAGTGGCAAGCGCGCGTTCGGTTTGCGATACTGGCGGCATGCAACGGACAAGCGAGCGCAGCGCGGAACCGGCGGCGTTGACCAATCTTCCGCGCAGTTCCCCCGAAGCCGAGGGGATTTCTTCTCTGCGCATTTTGGATTTCATCGATGCGCTGGAGCGGAAAAAGCTCGAGGCGCACAGCTTCATGCTCGTGCGCCACGGCCACGTGGTGGCCGAGGCCTGGTGGACGCCGTACGCGGCGGAGCTGCCGCATCCGCTCTACTCGTTCAGCAAGAGTTTCACCTCCACGGCCGCCGGTTTTGCCATCGACGAGGGACACTTCACGCTGGACGATCGCGTGATCGGATTCTTTCCCGAAGCGCTGCCCGGCGAAGTGTCTGCGAATCTGGCGGCGATGAAGGTGCGGCACTTGCTGTCCATGTCCAGCGGGCATACGGAGGAGCCGTCGAAAGCCTCGGAGGACTGGGTGCGCGCCTTTTTCGAAAAGCCCGTGACCCAGGAGCCGGGCACGCATTTCTTGTACAATTCGATGGCGACCTATGTGGTCTCCGCGATTATTCAGAAAACGACCGGCCAGCGGCTCACCGACTATCTGGAACCGCGGCTGTTCCAGCCGTTGGGAATCGTCAAGCTGCAGTCCGAACGCTGTCCGCGAGGAATCGATATTGGCGGGTGGGGGATGAGCGCCAGAACCGAAGACATGGCCAAGCTTGTCCAATTGTATCTGCAACGCGGCGTGTGGAATGGAAAACGCCTGTTGAGCGAAACGTGGGTGGAAGCGGCGACCTCCCGGCAGATTTCCAACGGCGACAACGCCGCGAGCGATTGGTGTCAAGGGTACGGCTTTCAGTTCTGGCGCTGCCGGCACAACTGCTTCCGCGGCGATGGCGCGTTCGGCCAGTACGGGGTCGGAATACCCAAACGGGATGCCGTGGTGGCCATCACCAGCCATGTCGGCGACCTGCAACTGCCGCTCAACCTGATCTGGGAGCATCTGCTGCCCGCGCTGGAGCCCCAGCCGCTTCCTGAAAATCCGGCCGCGCAGAAGAGACTTGCAATCCGATTGGCGGACTTGCGGCTGCCTGCACCGCAGGGCCAGCCGACGTCCGAGCTGGCTGCGCGCGTGTCCGGCGTGAAGCTGGAAGCGGTGCGGAGAGGGTGAAGCGCGTTTTTCCCGCGCCAACTACCGGGAACCGGCGGTCTTGTTTTCCGGCGGCTTTTCGTCCATCAGCTTCTTGAGGGTCTCCGCCATGGCGTCGGCCCAGACCTGATACCCCTTGGCGCTCAGGTGGGTGCCATCCTTTGTCAGCTCTTTGGAAAGGTTGCCGTCCTTGTCGGCCAGTTTCGGTCCAATATCCAAGAAGAAGACCTTCTTGTCATCCTTAAGTCCGGCAATTTTCTCGTTTGCCAGTTTCACACAGGGCGAAATTCCGTCTTCGAGCGGAAACATAGCCAGGAGCAGGATTTTCGTTTTCGGAAGTTTCGCCTGAACGGTCTTGACGATCTCGGCGATCCCGGCGGCGATCGAAGTTCCGCGGCTTTCCGTCTGTTCCCGCTTGCACCACCAGGAGTTGTTGACGCCGCCCAGCAAAACCAGCACCTTGGGCTTGAGCGCCGGATCGAGTTCGCCGTTCTGCAGACGCCAAAGGATATTTTCGACCTTGTCCGCGGCGATCCCGAACTGGGCGGCCTTCAGGGGTTCGTACGTCTCCTGCCAGACATCCTGGCCCTCGGCGCCCCAATACTCGGTGATGGAATCGCCAACGAACAACAGGTCGATTCCGCCCCGTTTGGCCGCATTGACATACGTCGCATGCCGGCTCTGCCATTCCCCCGAGTTTTTCGGAGTCGGAACGATGACAGGAGCGTCCGCCGCGACAACTGCGCCTGTGATTGCCAACACCGGCAACAGACACACCAGATAGAACAACCGCTTCATGTCGAATCCTTTTGTGATTTACCGGCACCCACGATGAGGTTTCAGCCTCCGACAGGAAGGCGGCGCCCGTGTACCCGGAACAATCTGCGAGCGCCGGACCGAACAGTAGAACAGCACCCCACGTTGTGTCAACGTCAGCGCCCACGGGCGGCGAGGTTACAAGCCGTACCGTGCCGCATGGTTCGACGAAATCATCGCATGAAGAAATCGAACGTGTGTTTGATGATGCTGAGATTCACCTGCTGGCAGATGAGCCATTTACACCACGCGAACGGCATGAAAATGAAATCCATCGCCGCCCAAAAGAGACTGCCGTGGATTGCGTGGCCGATCATTGCCGTGCAGAGGCAGACCAACAGATAGAGGAGGCTTCCGATTCGTTTCATACCCCTTTCCTTTCCGCCAAAAGCCCTGATTTCAAAGAACCCGACCTTCACCACCTTGTCGCGATCCTTCACATGGACCCCAGTTGGATCAACGCGAACCTCCTGGCCGTTGTCCCCTTTCACATGAATCGAAGCGCCGTCTATCTCAACCTTGCTTTGCCCTTGTTCATTCATTGTTTTCTCTGTCGAACGAGACTGTCGAATATGAGCACCCATGCAACCTTCCGAAGAATTGTCTTATAGTCTTTCATTGTCTCGTCCAACGTCGGGCCTGTGCTGCCGCTGCCTTCTTGCCTGCAACTCCGAACGGTCCAGCGCTGGCAGCGGTCAGCACGAGGCCATGGTTCGGCCTCGTTTATGAAGCCCACTTGAGATTGAGTTTCTTGTGCTGCATGGCGCAATCGCGCAGATACAGATTGATGAGGTTTTGGTATGGCATGCCAAGTTCCGTGGCCAGGGTCTTGAAATAACTCACGGTTGTCTTGTCCAGGCGCATGGTAATCGGTTGCTTCAGGGCTTTGACATAGGGGTTCCGCTCGCCCTTCATCTTTGCGAAATCATAGTGTTCTCTCATGGTGTCACCTTCCGTTCCAGTAGTCTGTTTCTTCCTGCTTGTCGGCCTTGCGTGCGGAAATGATGCGAATGACGGTGTCGCTGGCTCGGTGACAGTGACACACGACCAACACGCGAAGTCGAAAACTTATGCCAAGCATCAGAAAACGATCTTCGTTGCCTGAATGATCCGGATCGAAAAAGCGCATCGAATTTTCATCGAAGAAAACCGTTTGCGCCTCCTCGAATGGCACGCCATGTTTGCGCCGGTTATCCCGGTTTTTGGCTTCGTCCCATTCGAACCGCATCTCATTCATATGTACACTGTACTGACCGCATGGCTTCCTGGCAAGTGGTTTCAATATCTCTTTTTATAGGCCGAACGTCAGCGATCACCGCGGCCTACACCTCGGAGCAACCACAAACCTTTCTACTGCCGCGGTGCATCGCTTGGTTCGCGCAATCATTTACTCGCCATAATGCGTCCGTGCGCGATGGACATAAACGGTTCGCCGCTCCTCGTCTACGGAGTAGACCAGTCGGTCCTTATAGGAAAGGCGCAATGAGAAGAACCCGGCGAGGTCGCCGACCAGTCTTTTTCCGCAATGAGGATTCGGTGCAACCTGCTGCTGTAGGACGATCTTGAGTTTGTTCTTTAGGCGAGGCGGCAACTTGACCACGTCCTTGGCCGCCACCTTGGTGAAGAGGATCGTGTAGGGAGTCACGCGTTTTCTCCAAAGACCTCCTCAAACGACAAGGTGTCGCCCCGGTGCATCTGGTCGACGGAAAGTTTCAGGCTTTTCCGAAAACCAGGCGTGGACAACAATTCCATGGTTTCCAGAATGCTCTCATAGTCGTTCTCCGCCATTAAAACAACAGAGCCACGGCGGTGATGGATTCGGAAAACTTGATGTTTGTCTGTGGCTCCTTTGACTACGTCGAAGAATCCGCGTCGCGCATCGGTTGCTGTCATGGTTGTCATGGGACCTCCAATATGTACGTGTTTCAGTACATGTTGCCCGAACTCAGCCGATCTGTCAATCGTTTCATCGCGAACGAGACTGTCGAAAAACCGATTTCAGGACACAGAATGAGCCTCTTCGCGCTGGGAATCAAGCGTTCATCTGGATGGATGCGACTGGGTCGATCCCGGGCGTTGCGTGACAAGTTGGAG
>Ga0073936_10005189_pt1 | contig 17708 bp, 13 predicted proteins | sample AliMusrvi5mmetaG_FD_87041 | JGI IMG/M metagenome (GOLD analysis project Ga0073936, IMG submission 87041) | Freshwater lake bacterial and archeal communities from Alinen Mustajarvi, Finland, to study Microbial Dark Matter (Phase II) - Alinen... | ecosystem: Environmental > Aquatic > Freshwater >... | reverse complement strand
TGTCGAATTAGAGGATACATATCTACCTGTCGCAAACAAGGCGTGGCCGTTCTATACGCTATTGAAAAGGCGTTGATGGGCCAACCCGTCTTTTTGACTCAATTTACTACCTGAACTGTAACGGTTTTCTTTACTATACCACTATCGCTGGTTGTTGTTACTTCCGCCGTAAGGCTTTTAGTCAAAGAAAGTGTGATCTTTTTTGTTTGAAGATTTTCAACAACCACTGAACCTTTAATAGTCACTTTCATGTAGGTTTCTCTGCCATATTTTTTGGTATCATCCGATTTTGCTCCCTCTTCTTCTGTGTTTTTTACAATCACATCAGATGCTTTTGCAAGCTGTACAGACACCGTGCTGCTTACCGGAGTATATTTCATTTGGTCTTGTGAAAGCGGTTGCAGATTTTCGTCCATTACAAAAACAGGCGCTGTTGTTAAAGGATTGGTGGAGGTATTGGTTAATTTCAATGAATGATAAACATTGAATTTCTGTTCGGGATCATTGCCGATATAGCTGTTGTAGCTATAATTCACCACATCATAAATGTCAACTTCGTAAACATCCTTGTAAGGAAGATTCATGGAAAACATCAGAAAGCTTGATTTGGTGCCCATTTTCAGGGATACCTTTCCAAGTTTATACATGTACAGATCATTTGTCTTTTCCCCATCTGTTGAATAGGTGGAGTAGTCATTCCATGAATAAGTGGGAGTTGAAATTACAGTATCATAGGCGTCATAAGGAGGTTCACTTTTTTTATCTTCCTGTGCCTGGACATTTCCATAATAGCCCAAGCCACCCGACTTAGTAGTTGGATAAAATGAAGCGACACTTGATTGTGATTGATAAGCTAAAGGATCAACAGTAAAGCCATAGAAAAACTGAGGATTTCCAACTGTCAGTGTGAGGTCGCAATTATTTATTTCCTCAGCATCGTTTTCAACGAGTCCTTTCATTTCAAGTTGAAGTTCTTTATCACTGATGAGTTTGATATTATAAGAAGGTACCCATTGAATGCCGGTCTGCATATAGACAAGTTTCAGGTTGGTGCTTGTATAGCTTTTGTCAAATTCAATATTGGCATGACGAACCAATGAATCATTGGTCAGTTTATCTGCAGGAGTTTCCTCAACAGCAAAATCATTTATTCCTGATACCAGGACATAAACTGTTTTCGCATCAGCAGTTTTTATTTTCAACATGCCCGACATTTCGAAATAATTCTGCAAAACACCATTGATCTCTTTACTTGTTTTATCATCGCACTTATAACTTACCCTTACAAGCTTTCCTTTATTTGCTTTCACAATTTCAGGAATATTTTCTGCAGTGGTCTTTGATTTCAAAGTATCCGTTATGTATGTTATTTTTGAGATGTTCACATCCTTTGCCGTATTGATCCAATAGGTACCAAGCAGAGGCAATACAGGGACATCAAGTGAAACCTTGTTCAGCTTAGGATATACTGTTCCTTCTTTTACTATGTAGTAAGTTCCGTTTTTAAACACGTTGATTTGCGTTGGTGTCAGAACAGACTGTGCACTTGAAAAACACCAGATAAAAAAGAACATGAGCACCAAATGTTGTTTTCTCATTGTAATGAAATTTTAAATGAATGATTGTCTATTTTGATCTTACCCACACATCATAACTATAAGTTATGGTCTTCTTCTCTCCTGCTGTCAATGGAACTTCCCAGCTTATTTCAGTGTAAGGGTTCAAACCGTAGTATTTTCCGGTCTTTTTAATTGTACCCGTATCACTTGTTTTTGTAACATCTGCTGTCAGACTTTTGGTCAGGGAAAGTGTGATCTTTTTTGTTTGAAGATTTTCAACAACCACTGAACCTTTAATAGTCACTTTCATGTAAGTTTCTCTGCCATACTTTTTGGTATCATCCGTTTTCGCTCCCTCTTCTTCTGTGTTTTTCACGATCACATCAGAAGCTCTTGCAAGCTGAACTGACACAGTACTGCTTACCGGAGTATATTTCATCTGATCCTGTGCAAGTGGTTGCAGATTTTCGTCCATTACAAAAACAGGGGCGGTTGTTAAAGGATTTGTGGTGGTATTCGTCAATTTCAATGAATGATAAACATTGAATTTCTGTTCAGGATCATTGCCGATATAGCTATTGTAGCTATAATTCACCACATCATAAATGTCAACTTCGTAAACATCTTTGTAAGGAAGATTCACTGAAAACATCTGGAAACTTGACTTGGTGTTTTTTTTCAAAGAAACCTTTCCAAGTTTATACATGAATAGGTCATTGGTTTTTTCACCATCTGTTGAATAGTTTGAATAATCACTCCAATTATAATCAGGTACTGATTTTTCCTCTGAATTTACAGCATAATCACCGGCCATTGTTTGTTTAGTATCTTTTTGCATTAAGCCATAAGAACCGTTTACTATGGTTCCTGTTGTACCTCCGGTAGGGTATAATGCAGAAACATTGGATTGTGACTGGTAAGCGATGGGGTCAACATTAAAGCCATAGAAAAACTGAGGGTTTCCAACAGTCAAAGTCAGATCGCAGTTATTTATTTCTTCCGCATCATTTTCAACAAGACCCTTCATTTCAAGTTGAAGTTCTTTATCACTGATGAGTTTGATATTATAAGAAGGTACCCATTGAATTCCTGTCTGCATATAAACAAGCTTCAGGTTGGTGCTTTCAACATTTTTATCGAACTCAACTTTAGCCAGGCGCACCAGCGAATCAGAAGTCATTTTATTAGCGGGAGTTTCTTCAACGGAAAAGTCAATAATATTTGAAACAAGGATGTAATACGTTTTTGCATCAATAGTTTTGATTTTCATCATACCTGAAATTTCAAAATAATTCTGTAGAACACCACTGATCTCTTTGCTGGTTTTATCATCACTCTTATAGGTTACCTTAATTTGTTTTCCTTTATTTGCCCTGACTATTTCAGGAATATTTTCAGCCGTAGTCATTGATTTCAATGTGTCGGTTACGTATGTAATTTTGGAAACAGTAACATCTTTTGCAGTGTTGATCCAGTATGTTCCAAGCAAAGGCGTGGAAGGTACTTCAAGAGATATTTTGTTTTGTTTCGGATACACAGTACCTTCTTTAACGATATAATAAGCTCCGTTTTTAAACACGTTGATCTGTGTTGGTGTCAGCACTGACTGGGCAAATGAAAAGCCACAGGTCAGAATGAATACAATCAATAAAATTTCTTTTCTCATAATGTTGAATTTTTAAACTGCACGATTATTTTGATCTTACCCAAACATCATAATTGTAAGTGATGGTCTTCTTTTCGCCTGCTGTCAGTGGAACTTCCCAGGTTAGTTCTGTGTAAGGATTCAAACCATAGTATTTGCCGGTCTTTTTGATCGTGCCACTATCGCTGGTGCTGGTCACATCGGCTGTCAGGTCTTTGGTTAAAGAAAGTGTGATCTTTTTTGTCTGAAGATTTTCCACGATCACTGAGCCTTTAATAGTCACTCTCATGTAGGTCTCTCTGCCATATTTTTTAGTATCGTCTGTTTTTGCACCTTCCTCTTCAGAGTTTTTCACGATCACATCCGAAGCCCTTGCCAACTGGACAGACACAGTGCTGCTAACCGGAGTATATTTCATCTGGTCCTGAGCCAATGGTTGCAGATTTTCATCCATGACAAATACAGGTGCCGTTGTAAAAGGATTGGTAGAGGTGTTGGTGAGTTTTAATGAATGATAAACATTGAACTTCTGTTCAGGGTCATTGCCGATGTAGCTGTTGTAGCTGTAATTTACCACATCATAAATTTCAACTTCGTAAACATCCTTGTATGGAAGGTTTAATGAAAAAACCTCAAAGCTTGACTTGGTATTCTTTTTCAAAGACACTTTTCCGATTTTGTACATGTACAGGTCATTCGTTTTTTCTCCTTCGGTGGTGTAGGTTGAATAATCATTGTAATTATAAGCCGGTGTAGTGTTGTAGGTACTGTTTCCTAAAGAAGATCCGGAATCATAGGATTGATAAGCGTTTGTCTGTACCATTTGCGTGTTGAAATTTGTGTGATTTAATGAAGTGCCACCTGTAGTCGGGTACAATGTTGAAATATTCGTTTGCGTTTGGTAGGCTATTGGATCAATATTGTATCCATAGAAAAACTGAGGATTCCCAACAGTCAGTGTTAGGTCGCAATTGCTGATTTCCTCCATATTGTTTTCAACAAGGGCTTTCATTTCAAGCTGGAGTTCCTTATCGCTGATAAGTTTTACATTGTAAGAAGGCACCCATTGAATTCCTGTCTGCATGTAAACAAGTTTCAGGTTTGTGCTTTCCATACTTTTGCTGAATTCAACATTGGCGAGGCGCACCAGTGAATCCGTTGACATCTTATCCGTCGGTATTTCTTCTACTGAAAAGTCGGTAATGTTTGAAACCAGGATGTAGTATGTTTTAGCATCCACAGTTTTAATTTTCATCATTCCTGAATTCTTGAAGTAATCAACAAGTATTCCGCTAAGATCTTTGCTCGTTTTATCATCGCTCTTGTAACTCACCTTAATTTTCTTTCCTTTATTTGCTGCCACTACATCGGGTATTGTCTGCGCAGTATTCAATGATTTTAAAGTGTCGGTAACAAAGGTAATTTTTGAAATTGTAACATCTTTAGCCGTATTGATCCAGTATGTTCCCAGCAATGGTTCGTATGGAACATCAAGCGAAATTTTGCCCAGCTTTGGATATACAGTGCCTTCCTTAACTATAAAGTAAGTTCCGTTTTTAAAGACATTCAGTTGTGTTGGAATCAATGTTGGCTGTGCATTTGAAAAGCACCATGCCATAAGAAGTACGAATAATAGTTTCTGTTTTTTCATGAAAAAATTGTTTTGTTGATTGATTTATTAATAGATGTTGACACGACAAATTTACACAAAAATTTAACAAATTAGAAGTTCGGAAAATTTAAAAACAAATCCAAACTACGCTAAAAAAACAAGGAAAACCAAAGTAATGATTCTATTTTGAGGACACTTTTGAAATAAAGCAATTTGGGCAAAGGAACAACTTTGGAAAAGTTTTCTTCACTTTTCCAAAGTTGATATTTAGAAGTTTTTTTAAACAGAATCTGATTTGAAAAAAAACAGTAGAGTCGCAGCAACAAAATTTTGCCAGTTCCTGTTATACTTTTCCAAAGTGAAGAAAACTTTGGAAAAGTATAACAGGAATACTTTAGCTACAAATTTTCTAAAATAAAATCCGTGATCCGTGTAAAAAGATGAAAGCGTGTATAACCTCCGTATATGCTGTGATTTTTGTTTGGGTAGAATTGCATTTCAAATTGCTTGTTGGCTTTTACAAGCGCATCAGCCAGCATCATTGAATTCTGAAAATGCACATTGTCATCAGCAGTTCCATGCACCAATAAGAATTTCCCTTTAAGCTTTTTCACATGTTTAACCGGTGAGTTGTCATCATATCCGCTTGCATTATCTTTTGGAAGTCCCATGTAGCGCTCGGTATAAATATTGTCATAATAGCGCCAGTTGGTGACAGGCGCCACTGCAACTCCTGTTTTAAAATAATCCGCACCTTTAGTCATGCAGAGAGCGGTCATATAACCACCATAACTCCATCCCCAGATTCCAATGCGGGTTTTATCAACATACGCTTGCTTTCCAAGATATTTTGCGGTTTCAATCTGATCAATGGTTTCAAGTTTGCCAAGCTGACCATAAGTGCATTTTTTGAAAGCCTCTCCCCTGCCACCGGTACCACGGTTATCCACCGAAACAACGATGTATCCTTTTTGAGCAAGCATTTCGTGCCACGCCAGATCCATATATCCCCAACTATTCACCACAGTCTGATCGCCGGGACCTCCGTAAACGTAAACAAGCACAGGATATTTTTTAGCAGCATTAAAATCCGGCGGCTTGATCATCCAGCCATAAAGTTTGATGCTGTCGGCAGTTTTAAATGTAAAGAATTCTTCTTTAGTAAAACCGAATTCTTTTGTTGAAGCAATGATATCCGAATTGTCAATAAGCATCTTTAGTTCTTTGCCGCTTGCTTTGTGAATGGATACATAAGAAGGAGTGTTTGCATTGGAATAAGTATTGATAAAATACCTGTATCCCTCACTGAATTCAACTTCGTTGGTTCCTTCCTTCAATGAAATTTTTGTTTTGTTGGTTCCGTCAAGTTTCACTGAATACAAAGCTTTGTCAATAGGCGATTCCTCATCCGAAATAAAATAAACAAGCCCGTTCACCTCGTCCACCCCTTTCACATCTATGACCTCCCAATTACCGGATGTAAGTTGTTTGACAAGGGAGCCATCAATATTATAAAGGTAAATGTGGTCGTATCCATCCTGATCATTGGTGAAAATGAAACGCTTTTTATCTTTCAGGAAAGTCAGGTTGTTTTTGATCTCGATGTAGTATTTGTTTTTCTCAGTATAAATGACTTTTGATATTCCTGTTGTTGCATCAGCTAAAAGAATCTCCAGTTTGTTTTGAAGCCTGTTCATTCTTTGTATTGACAACACATTTGAATCTTCTGTCCACTTGATGCGAGGTATGTATTGATCCTTTTCCGTACCAACATCCATCAATTGAGTTTTCCCGGTTTTCACATCATACACATGAACACTCACAATGGAATTATCTTCGCCTGCTTTCGGGTATTTGTATTTGTAAATTGTAGGATACAAGCTGTCGTACATCACAAGGTCGAATTCTTTCACTTTGCTTTCATCAAAACGATAGAAGGCAAGCTTGCTTCCATCGGGTGACCATGAAAATCCTTTGGTAAATTCAAACTCTTCTTCATACACCCAGTCAGGGCTACCGTTGATGATGCTGTTAACAACTCCATCAGTTGTTATCTGGCTTTCTTTTCCTGTTGTAAGGTCAGTGATAAAAACATTGTTTTCTCTCAAAAAAACCACTTTGCTTCCGTCGGGTGAAAACGAAGCCAGACGCTGCTTTGCACCAGTGGACAATTTCGTAAGCTTTTTCGTATTGATGTCCCAGATGTAATAATCCATCCTTGTGGAATGACGGTAAATTCTTTCAGTTCCGGTTCCGATAAGTATTTTGGTTTCATCAGGACTCAGAGAATATTCATCAATAGATATGGATTCGGTTTGTCCGGGAGGCACAAGGTGGTTGGCATTTAAAATAGTTTTCACACTGTCGCCGGTTTTATACTCATACTCACGAATAAATGCTTCATTTTTCAGCATGCAGTAATGTTCGCCATCTTTCATTGGGACGACATCATCTAAAGTTTGTGGATAAAATGTTCCAGATTCCCAAATATCCTCAAGGGTAATTTGTTTTTTTGTCAATTGGGCATTTGCAGTGAAGAAACAGTTAAGTGCAAAGGCTATCAAGATTAATTTTTTCATAAAACAGTCGCTTTTATCAGGGTAAAATATTTGAATAATTACTGATTCCAAAATTAGAAAAAAACTTTGGGGTGTGTTCTTTTAAAAAAAATAATACTTTTGCAAAACAAAGGGTGGTTAGCTCAGTTGGTTCTGAGCGTCCCGACATGATGTGTCAGGAAGGTCGTCGGTCCAGACCCAATACCGGCAAAACAAAGGGTGGTTAGCTCAGTTGGTTCAGAGCGCTTGCTTGACAGGCAAGAGGTCGTTGGTTCGATCCCAATACCACCCACTATTCCTAAGTTTGCTATCTTCAATCAAAAGTCCACAGCCAGGATTCCGGTTGCAGACCTTAGGCTGAAATTAATGACTTTTGTATTTTCTCCAGTTCCCTTTTTCTCTTTTGTGTAAATTTTAAGTGAATGATGATTGATTTATAAAAAAAATAATCTAAAAAATACCCCCAATTTAAAAAAGGGATTTTATAGAACCGTGATGATTAAAATTAATTTATTCAACAAAATATGAAAAGTAAAACCACCCTCATTATTGCCTTCTTATTGACGTTTGCAGCCATTGAAGGTTATTCTCAAACTGAGACAAAAAAGATCAGTTTTATGAAGAAACATTTCTTTCACGTACTAGGCGGATCAATTTTTTTAGATGGTGGTTACACGCCATTTTACAAAGATTCCATTCAGGTTAATGACCCTAACGGCAGCGGTAATACAAAAACTGTTCCTAATCACAAAAGCGATTCATACGTTACCCTTGTCTGCATAGAATATGAACCGCGTTTTAATTTACTGAATTACAAAGATTTTTTTTCCATTTCATTTAACATGCCAATTATTACAGGTCTTCAGTTTTTTGACAACGAAGGTTTTGGCGCTTTCAAGAATGCCTACATTCTGGATTTGAATTTTTGTGCTCATTCAACGTACAACAATACCAATAAATGGGGCGGGCACATCGGAACAGGTTTACAGATGACTTACGGACCTATTTTCTATAAGGGATATTTAAACACTGACAGGGTATGGACCAACTGGATTTTCAGGGGTGGTTTAAAATTCCCGTTCAAATCGAAATTATCTTTTCTCGACTTTGCCTTTGGTCCGGGAAAAACAATAAAGCACGACCCTTCAATTGTGATGCAAAAGACTGCGGTCTCAAAAGTCTATTTTGGTGTTTATGCCGGAATTCTGCTTGGCTATGAATAGGATTTCAGCAGTAATAATTTTCGTTTTTTTTTACAACCTGACCTTTGCACAGCAGGTTCAGGACTCATTGTATTCCTCGGGTGAAATACCGGATTACATCCTGGTAAGGTCTTCCGTAAAGTTTTACAATGATCAAAAAAACAACAATATCAATCAAACCAGGAACGAAAGAATTTCAATAAAAAATTTCTACCTGACAAGCAATTATAGCATTGACAACCTGCTCACCAGTGGCGATGTCTGGATCAATGACATCATTGGAAAATACGTAAGCAAAGTTCTGGATACACTTTTGTTCAACGATAAAAAATTAAGAAGCGAATTAAATGTTTTTATTTTCAGGGCGCCCGAAGTGAACGCATTTGCAACAGATCAGGGAGTAATATGTGTAAACCTGGGACTCTTTACCAGGCTTCATAACGAAGCCGAACTTGCTTTTATTCTTAGCCATGAAATTGAACATTATGTTCGCAAACATGCCTTGTCACAAATTCAAGAAAATTTTAAAATTGAGCAGGATTTATTCAAATACGATAAAATTTCAGAGGATGAACTCTATTTGAAAAAACACGGATACTCCAGGTCATTGGAATCAGAGGCTGACCAGAAAGGTTTGTTACTTTACAAGGCTGCCGGCTATAGTATCAAAGATCTTTCAGGAGTTTTTGATGTGTTGAGAAATGCTGATCACCCTTATGAGGATCTGCCTTTTCCAGTTTCATTTTTCGAAACACCGTATTTCAAATTTCCCGCTAAATTGACAGTGGATCATATCCCGCCAATAATTTTCAGCACTGATTCCACTGATGATAAATATTCGACCCACCCAAGTGTTGAAAAAAGAAGGAAAGCCATTTTTGATCTTTGCGACACTACCAAAGCAGACCCCGGAAAATCTTTTCTCGTATCGGAAATTCTCTTTAACAGAATAAAATGCCTGGCACAAAATGAAGAAAGCAAACTCTACATGGTGCAGCATGAATACCTCCCCGCCATCTATCATTTGTATTTATTAATCAGAAATGGAAATGACAATGAGGAAACCCAGGTTTTAATGAGCAAATGCCTTTACAATAATGCGGTCACTTACAACCATGATTTTGAAAAACACGATGCCGACTTTTCAAAAGTAACTGGAAATGCTTATCAGCTCTATTCTCTGATGAGAAACCTGAGCAAAAAGGAAAAAAATGTGCTGTCATTTATCTATGCATGGAAATTAAAAGATAAATATCCCCAAAACGCTGAAATACCCCTTCTGATAAAGTATTCACTTACCGAATTGATCCGGTTTCACAACCTGGAATTAGACGATCACAATAATATCTTTAGTGCAAAAGGAGCGCGTAAAGACTTTGCAGATTCGGCACTAAGCTATCTTTCCGGCGATACAGCCTTTGTTCGCTATTATCAACTAGCGTTGAAAAATTCGGAATATTTCAAAACATCAGCATCTCATAATGACAAAAAATCTTCAGGGGATGATGATACTTTTTTTTACAACAAGGAATATAGTTTGCCTCCGGCAGATTCAATACTGGTCGTAAATCCCTTTTATTACAAATTTGATTTCAGAAACAGCGGGTCGTCCGTAACAACTGATTATATCGGAAGTGAAGTTGCCAAAGACAATCTTATCAAATCAATAATCAAAAGCAGGGAAAAACTAAAGATGAATATCACCCTGCTGGATGTCAAAAATTTTACAAAACAGGATGGCGATAAGTTCAACGATATGTCAATCCTTAATCAATGGGTCAATGAGAGAGGAATGAGCGCAGATTATGATTTCATCCCTACAGAGTATAAAGAAATCAAAGGTATTGAAGATAAATACAACTCCCGCTATGTTTTATTGACCGGATGTTTTTTCACCAAGAGGAGCAATCAATACAACTCTGCGATCTATTATTTCCTTGTTGCAGCTTCGCAGGTTTTTATTCCACAGTTGGGATACACTGTGTTTTCGCCGAGATATGATTTTTTCCAACTCAGTGTTTTGTACGACACACATACCGGCAAGATATTGTGGCGGAATGTAAATCATATTCCGAAGACAAAAGATGTGGATTCATTTGTTTCCATGCAACAATTCGATGTTTTGAAATCTTTTAAATACCCTGATAAAGTATCAAAATGAAAAAAATCATAACAGTAGCATTCATTTTTTGGAGCGTAATAATGTTTGCACAACCTAAGGGTTATTTTGGGAAAACCACTTACCTGAGCGTTGGGATGAACTTCCCTTTAATAGGAATTGAGATCAATAAAAGCGCGAGTGCCCTGCGGCAGTTTGATTTTTCCGTGAACAAAGTTTTATCAAAAAAGATACAGATCCTCTGTTCAGGTTTGTATTCATGGAATGACAGAGTTGAGGATGCAGAAAACAATTACAAAGAATCGAGTAATCTTACCTCAATTGAAATCGGCCTCAGGAAGTACAAAAACAAGAAATATAAAAGCATTGCGCCAATAGGGCGCTTTTACGAATTTGATCTGGCCTATCTGATGATAAATAACACGCATACCAATTACAGTGAAAACGTTGTTTTCAGTAAAATCAAATCCTCAATGACGATGCTTCAGCCGGGATTAAAATTAGGAAGACAGGCAATATTTTTCAACAGGATTATTTGCAGCGCAGGGTGTAAAATATGCTCCCCTCCTATTCCCCTGACTTCATTCAATAATCATAACAGCGACATCACCATTTATTATTTTGTGCGAAACCTGATAGGTGCATTCTATTCTGTCGGTATTTTGTTTTGATCATATTTGATTAAATGTACTCAGCAATTCAAATGCGGCATCCGGTTATCCGGACATCAATTGCTGATCAACTATTATTTTTCAGTTCAATTATCTTCCTTACTTTTGTTTATTATTTCATTTTACTTTTACCATGATAAATTTTTCAGAAGCTGAAATAAGCAAACTTGTTGTTCATAATGTGGGCAACAAAAGCAACGATGGCGGCATCAAACTTTCGAAACAGGAATATCAATTTGAGAATAATGCGCTGAAAGAAGTATTGCTCAAATATCTTACGACTCCTTTCAAATCGGGAGAGTTTTACAATCTTTTTCACGAAAGTGAATTGAAGCTGAACGAGGTTTACAGCTATGTTTCGGAGATATTTGATAACAAAGCTGAACTTTTCACACAAAGTGTTTCGCTAGCAAAATTCCTTTATGAACAATCCACGCATCCCAAAGTTAAGGTTGGTGAATTCTACACTGTTTATTTCACTGATTGCACCATTGACGGGGAGCTGGTTGATGCCGTCGGTTTGTTCAAATCTGAAACAAAAGAAACATTTTTAAAAGTGCATCCCACCAAAGACAACATTGAAATAAAGTATGAAGATGGCGTGAACATCAACAAGCTTGATAAAGGCTGCATGATATTTAACCTGGAGCGCGAGCAGGGTTTTCTTGTTTCAATTGTTGACACGGTGAGCAAAGGTTATGATGCGCAATACTGGAAAGACCACTTTCTGCACCTGCGCGAACGCAACGATAATTATCATCAGACGCAGAACCTGCTTAGCATGTGCAAACATTTCGTTACGGAACAAATGCCCGAAGAATTGGATAATGCCACCATGGCCGACCAAGCTGAACTTCTTAATAAATCTTTGAGTTTTTTCAAGGAGAACGACACTTTTAACCTGAAGGATTTTGAAGAGGAAGTGATCAGGAAACCCGAAGCCATAAAGGCTTTCAGAAACTTCAAGGAGCAATTTGAGGACGAAAGAGAGATCAGCATTTCTGATGAGTTTGATATTTCGTCGCCAGCCGTGAAGAAACAGCAAAGGATATTTAAAAGCGTGATCAAACTTGACAAGAACTTCCACATTTATATTCATGGTGACCGCGAGCTTATCGAGCGTGGTTATGATAAGGATACGGGGATGAGTTATTACAAGGTGTTCTTTAAGGAAGAAAGTTAAAAACCTGTTCAATGTTTAAAGTTTAATGTTAGCGCAACTTTGAACCTAACCTTAAACTTTAAACCTTGAACGTTGAACTAATTTAAAGATGGCAACAAATTTCAAAATTGATCAGCTTGACAGGAGAATACTTTCAATGCTGATAAAAAATGCAAGGGTTCCTTTTGTTGAAATCGGGCGTGTTTGCAAGGTGAGCGGCGCTGCCATTCATCAGCGGGTGCAGCAATTGGTGGACGCAAAAATCATCAGGGGATCGCAATTCAATCTTTCTCCAAAAGCGCTGGGGTATCATACCTGCGCCTTTATTGGCATTCAACTAAATCTTATTACAAGAACATCGCACGACGAAGCTTTTGCCAAGCTGATGAAGATACCCGAGATCGTGGAATGTCATCACATTTCAGGAAAATATTCTTTGCTGGTAAAGGTTTATACGAAGGACAACGAGCAACTGAAACAACTGATCATCGAAAAAATTCAAAGTATTCCCGAAGTTACTTTCACCGAAACCTACGTTTCGCTTGAGGAAGGATTCGAGAGGCAGGTATCGGCGGAGTAAAAGATGATAGAAAATTGATGATAGAAGATAGAAAATAGAAATGTGATGTTATCATTTGTGATAATTAATGACAATGACTAATGACCAATGACTAATGACAATTAATGACTAAATTTTTCAATCATGGATATAGCGCAAGAGCAAAAACTTTATTATGAATCGAGACTAAAGGAATGTCAAACAAGGCCTGACCTGAATTTGCATCAGATTGCAGAATATGAAAAGATATTGGACAAGTTTAATTCATCAGCATCCTTTGATGAATTTTCTGCATGGATGGAGCAAACGCAGGCTTATTTTCAGTTGTCGAAAGCTGAACAGATAGACAGGTACAGCAATTTCATCAAAACGCAACAATTCTATAATGATAAGAAAAGAGAAGAAGTGTTCAGGATGAAGCTGGAAACGGTCATGCAATCAACGGATGCATTCGACATGAATACCAGACTGAGTGAGATTGATAGTAAAACCAATCCCATTGAACTAGCCGCCCGCAACAACATTCATGAACTGAGCAATCTTTTCATGCACATCATTTCCTATATCACCGCTCCCGGTTCTAAAAAAGAAAAAACATTAACGGATGTGAAGGAAACATGGGCGAAACTGAAGTCCACCGACCCCGAAATAAGTGTGGGGAAAATTCTCAGTTATCCGCCTTACAGGTATGTCATCATCTTTGAAGATGAAAGAATAATTAAATTGCTCAATGCTGTAAAGGAGGTGGTGTCATGATGGATAGTACAATAAAATCAATGCTTGATGGATATGGCTTTGCCATGCAGTCATACAAGGAAAAACTTGGCGCTGACAATGAAGTTTTCAAAAAGGCCGAAAGCATGTTTGCTGAACTTACTTCCATTGCTGAAGCCGCTGCTGATCTGAATGATTTTTATGCAAAAGGCATGGACAAATTTCAGGGGATGAGCACAGCTTTGATGGATCTGGCAAAGGAAAAGCCAGTGAATCCTGCAAAGATTGCCATTCCTACTTCAGCACAAATTGCACAACCTTATCATATAGCTTACGATGCTATCACGGATATTGATAAATCGCCTGAGACAAAAAAAGTGTATGAGAGAGTTTTTGAGATTGAAAAAACCGCGGAGAATGGTCTTCAGTTTATGCGCATCATGGCCGGAGAAAACCTGCTTTTCAGGATGTCGCTTGTTCCTGCAATAGAAAAAGAAAAATCAGGATTGAGAGCAGGTGCTGAAAATACTTCGCAACCACAGATGCTGGCTTATCACGATTATTATCTGAAAGACCTCGAAAGCTGCAAATCACCCACGGAGATGGAATATCTCAGCAACGTGAGAGCCGATGTCAGCTATTTCGACACTTACTGGGAGAACGGGCTTGTTTATGCAGTTTACTGGACTCTCATTGGCGCCATCAATGCGTATATCATAAGTCCTTCGGAAGACAAAAGACAAGGCGTTGAAAATGCATATCGTTTTCTTGCTTCATATTTTTCGCTTGATTATGACAGAATGATCAGCCTGCCGCGTATCAGGGATTATTTTGATAAGGTGGTTTGGATTTCTATCAAAGAGGACTGGGCAAAAAAAGGCGTCAACAGCGAAGAAGAATATTTTAATATTGACAGAAGTGTGCTCGATGTTTGCATGAAAGACCGTCCGCCTTTAGAGTTCGGTAGCGAAGAAAATCACAAGGTGGTCTATCGCGGATCTCAATATTTGTTGCAGGAACTGCCGGGGAATTATAAGAATATTCCGCATCCGGACAGGGGAAAGTGGTTTAAAGTTCAAAATTCAAGGTTCAGGATTTAAAGTTTTAGGTTTATGAAGAAGCGTAAACAAAAACACAATCAGCAGCAGTCGCAAAAAATCTCATTTGCGCAGCACAAGAATGAGTTTTTCCGAAGGTTGGAGAATATGTTCAAGACCTTGAATGTTCATGATGTTTTCCTTCTCATTCCCCGAAATTTTCTTGAGATAATTTACGATATGCGAGTGCATCCGGTGCGCATTGAAGCAGCGCCAGGCGCTGATATTCCTCCCAGACTTATAGAAAACACCAAAACTATTATTCACCAGATATTAACGCAAAGATCGGTTACGATTGATGAGGATAGTCAAATAACGATGACGCTAGGAGTTTTTTATACAATCTTTGCATCTGTAGCGCTTGCAAAACGCATAATTGATGACAACCAGCTTGACTTCCCAAATGCAAAAATAATTTCCGAAAGACTACAATCTTATTCAGATATTCTGACTAATCATCCGGAGGCATCTTTTCAATTCATGGCTATGATGCATGTGCAATCCTGCATTGAAAGCAATCTATGCGCCACCATGTACTGGTGTTCATTCGAAACAGTGGGGAATATAAAAGGCAGGAATGGAAATTTCAGGTATTTGTATATTCACAGTCATAATCCGGAAAAGAAACACATCACTCTGTTCAATCAGAGCAGACCGGTAATCCGCGTAGGTTGGGGCGAGTTTGAAACGATTGTGCGATATGATGCATTAAGTTTAACTGCCGAGCAACTTCAGCTTGACTCCTCTTTCAAAAATATAAAATTCTCTGTTTACATACAGTCGCACGCATTGCAGCGCATGGTTGAAAGGCTCGACGGTATTCCTGAAGGGCATCTGCATTCCTTTCTTTATGACTCAATAAAATTAGAATTCAATATGCAGAGAGATAAACATGGCGGCTTTCTTCTTGACATGTGCATTTTGGGACATAAGGTTGGTTATTTGCTTGCCGACATTGTTGATACCGACCTGGTGATACGCACTTTTTTATTTATCACAAACGCTGGTACGCCTGAAGGCGAAAAATTATTCAAACTTACAGGGCTTGCCATTGAGGACACAAAATATCTTGAAATTAATAAACTCAGCACTTTTTTTGATTCAGACATTGATTCAAACGAAAAAGTTAAAGAAATTTTTATCAATGCCGGTTGCGAAAGTCTTTTCAAACTTAACAAAATAATGCTTCACGACCTGAAAACCTTCAAACCTAAACCCACAGCCGAATTGATCCTGAAATATCTTGGGCTAAGTGAAAAAGAGGAAGAATGCGGGGAGGTTGAAGAGGAAGTGGAGGATTAAACAGGTTTAAAGTTCAAGGTTCAAGGTTCATGAAGAAACGAAAGCAAAAACACGGTCAGCAGCAATCGCAAAAAATTTCAATTGCACAGCATAAAAATGAATTCTTTCGAAAGTTAGAAAACATGTGCAAAACCCTTAATGTGCATCATATTTTCAAGCTTATTCCGCGAAAACTACTAGATCATTTATATGAACGAAGAGTTCAAACTGTGCGTGTGGTAGCATCGCCGGATTGCGATATTCCTGCCTCGGTGATGAATAACTTTAAAATCATTATCTCTGAAATTCTCAAATGGCAAATGGTGCCTGTGAATAAAGAAAAGAGTATTAACATTAATCTGAATGATTACCTGTCAACTTTTAGTTCGGTAATATTGATCTTACTGGCTTTCGAAAAAGATGATTATGACATCAGGATAGTTAATACAATCAAAGAGGCATTGAAAGATTATAATGATTTTTTTTTAAAAGATCATACAGCAATAAATGCTATTGCAGCTATAATAAAAATGGTGAGCACTTATGAAAGTGATATTTCTCATAAAATGTATTGGACATCCTTTGAATTGCTCACTTTTTATAAAAACAGATCAGGAAATTTTAGGTTTTTGACTGTTCATTCTATTGTTCCCGAAAAGAAATATTTTACTATTAATGGTTATTCCCGTCAGGCAATGCGCGTGGGTTGGAGCGAAACATACCCTGAATATCATTTTGGATATGTTAATCTTACTGCCGAACAACTTAATTTGAAAACCTCTTTCAATAAACTGCAGCTTGCCGTTTACATACAATCGCACGCATTGCAGCGGCTCAGTGAACGACTCGATGGAATACCGGAAGGGAGTCTTCATTTTCACCTTTATGTTTCATTAAAACATTTTACACAGGTAAACAGGGATAAAAACGGAAATCTTCTCTTTAGTATGATTGTCTTTGATCAGAAGGTTGGTTATTTGCTGGCTGACATAATAGAATCGGACCTTGTTATCCGCACCTTCTTATTTCTTACAAACTCAGGAACGCCGGAAGGCGACAGATTGCTTGAACTTACAGGGCTTGCCATTGAAGACACAAAATATCTTGAAATTAATAAGCTCAGCACCTTTCTTGAATCGGATATTGAATCAAACGAAAGGGTAAAGAATATTTTCATCAAAGCCGGTTGCGAAAGTCTTTTTAAACTGGACCGCGATATTCTCGAAAAAGAATCTGAATTCTTTCGCAAACCTAAAGCCGAATTTATTTTAGATTATCTCGGGATGAACAGTAAAGATGAAGATATAATGGAGCATGAAGAGGAATCAGAAGGTTAAAAGTCCCAAGCTACAAGTCCCAATATCCAAGATCCAAGATCCAAATTCCAAATTTCAAATTCTTAGCCCTGATTTCAGGTTTTGGGAAAAGAAAAAATGTTTTGTTTTTCAGCTATATTGTCGAAATAATAATTAGTCAATGCTTAAAAACGTTTTAATGGGTTGTTATTCAACATTGTATTGTTAATAACT
>Ga0073936_10005188_pt1 | contig 17710 bp, 10 predicted proteins | sample AliMusrvi5mmetaG_FD_87041 | JGI IMG/M metagenome (GOLD analysis project Ga0073936, IMG submission 87041) | Freshwater lake bacterial and archeal communities from Alinen Mustajarvi, Finland, to study Microbial Dark Matter (Phase II) - Alinen... | ecosystem: Environmental > Aquatic > Freshwater >... | reverse complement strand
TGGCTCGATGATTTGAGTTACCTCAGAGTTAAGAATATACAGCTGGGATATAATTTGCCCAAAAGATGGCTGTCAAAATTAACTATTGAAAATCTGCGCATTTACTTGTCCGGAGAGAACCTTGCAACTTTCACCAAATTCAGGGGACTTGACCCTGAGCGATTGGGAAATGCAAGTGATATGTATCCTTTGAATAAATCGTACTCGATTGGTATTAACCTGGGATTTTAATAAGCTGGTATTATGAAAAGATTTAATTTAAAAATATTTGTCATCTCTGCTTGTGCAGGATTGGCATTTTTTACAAGTTCCTGTACGAAAAATCTGCTTGATCAAACACCCACAGTAGATTTGCCTTCTTCAGCCTTTTGGAATACAGAAGCTGATGCAACTACCGCCCTTATGGGAGCATACTCGGCTGTAAGGCCATTATTTGACAGGGATTACTACCTCGATGGTCAGTCGGAATATATGAGAGTCCGCGGAACCAGCACCACCAGCGGTAATCTTCGTTTGGGAGATGCCTATAACGGAGGGAATTATAATCCGAATGGTTATGGGAGCAGTTTCGATAAGATGTACCAATACCTTTATGGCGGTGTCAATCGCACAAACTATGTGATCGAAAATGTGAAGAAAATGCTACCAACGGCCAAATCTACTTCGATTGCCAGTCTTGAAGCTGTCATCGGTGAGGCACGACTTCTCCGCGGTATGGTCTATTTTCGCCTTATCTCCATGTGGGGCGATGTCCCGTATTTCACAAAAATTGCCTATGCAGATGCTGATGTAGCAACGCTATCACGAATTCCAATTGCCCAGATTAAAGATTCTATTATGGCCGATTTTACTTATGCGTTTGACAAACTTCCTGCCAAAGCATCTGTATCAGGTCGTGCAGCTAAGCCTGCGGCCCTTGCTTTCAGGGGTAAACTGCAACTCTACTGGGCGTGCTGGAACAAGAACGGATGGCCGGAACTCGATACATTTAAACCCAGTCCTACGGCTGCTACAACTGCATATGCTGCAGCTGCTGCCGACTTTAACGCGGTCATTAATAATTACGGACTTTCACTTTTTCGCAATGGTGACCCTGGTGATTGGGGAACAATGGGTAATGCTGATGTACTTCCCAATTACTTCTATTTGTTTATGCCGGTAGCAAATACTGAATCGGAGTTGATTATGGCTTTTACACATGGTGGTACTGGAACCAGCCAGGGTGAAGAACTGATGCGCGATTTCGCCGGCCGTTCACACGAAGGGTCTCAGTGTTGGGTTTCTCCAAGGTATGAAATAGCCGACAGATACCAGTCCACAATTACAGGTGACTTTGCTTCACCGTTGATTCCTACCAACCCAACAGTAGCTGGTGCCAGAACCAAACTTAATTCGGCTGTTAACCCTGCCAGTTATGCCAATCGCGATTACCGGATGAAATCTTCCATCATGTGGGATTATGAGATGAGCCTCGGCATGGTTTCCCTGGCATCAACCGGAATGTGCCCTTTCATATACAAAACATGGGCTTCCACGGTAGTTATAAATGGTGTTTCTTACATAACTTACAATACCGATGGTTGTAATTCGGGATATGTATTCCGTAAATTTTTGCGCAATTATGCAGGACAGGGACGCAGCGATGGTAATTACAGCTGGCCCGTCATGCGTCTGGCTGATGTCTACCTGATGTATGCTGAAGCTACCAATGAGGTGAGCGGACCACAGGCAGATGCAATCGCACTGGTCAATAAGATTCGTCATCGTGGTAACCTGCCTGTACTGGCCTCCACAAAAACCGGTGACAAAGCCTCCTTCTTTTCAGCCATTGAACAGGAACGGATCGTTGAACTTCTGGCAGAAGGACAGCGCGGATTTGATCTTCGCCGCTGGAGAGCCATCGAACGGGTCTGGTGTCCCCCTTATGGAGTTGGAGTATGGCGTATAGATACCAATGGGGCAAATATGAACCAATACTTTGTGAACTCCTCTGAGCTGGCCTATCAGCAATGTTATATTTTCAGGATTCCGCCAGGTGAACGAAACAGGAATCCAAATCTGACTCAGAACAAGCCATGGTTGTAATGATCTCCTAAGTTTATTGAAAATTTAAAAAAGATATAATATGAAAAATTATTTGATAACAATACTGGCACTCTTCCTCATTACGTTTGCAGGGGTAAGATGCTCCAAAAATTTCCCGGTCGACGAAGATGGTCTTTTGATTACAACCAGAGGACAATGCTATGTAGGTAATTTCGAATTACTCGGTGCAGATTTCCAGACTGTTAGAACTGCTGCCGCAGTTATTGATACTACTTCACAAACAATTAATACTATTGTGATGTATGGTACAGATTTAAAAAACCTGTATCCTCAGTTTTCTTTGGTGACGGATGCCAAACTGGATCCAAAAATCACAGGAAAAGTTGATTTCTCCGATTTGGCCAATCCCAAAAAGTATACGGTAATATCCGGTAATCGTCTCGTGAAGAAAACCTACACGATCTACATCACAGTTCAACCAAAACCTTAAATCAACAGACTATGACACGTAAATATTTAAACTTAATCACAGTATTGTTGATGGTACTTTTCTTTACCTCATGTAAGGATAAAGAATATTCGGTGCCACTTGGTAAAACAGGATTGAACAATGATTGTATCAAAAGGACCCTGGGCCCCAATATTGTAGGCAACAACATTGAATTTGCTTATGCTATGGCGCTACCGGCAACTGAGGGCAAATTAATCTCGTCACAGGTTGTGGCTACTATTGCAGGTGCTACAGGAACCTATCTTGAAAACAGGTCATTCTATACTAATGCAAGTGGTGTGGATGTTGGTATTACAGTTGGATCACCCTCTGTTACCACCGATGTTAAAACCCAGGTTACCTTCACGAAGGACACCTGCGCAGCAACGCTTCGCTATTTTTATACCGTTCCTGAAGCAGCAAGAGGGAAATCGGTCTCCCTGACATTTTCTGCTACTTCAAGTAACGGCCAGACAGTCTCCTACACGATGGGGCCATATGTTATTACAACAATGGACATGAAACTTGACCTTGTCGCTACAGATAACAAAGCCTGCTATCTGTCAATCGCCGATATGGCTTTGTATGATGCCACCACGGCTGCAGCAAGTCCTGCGAAGATCGACCTGGTGTACCTCTACCGTGCAATTACAGGAATTACTTTTGCTCACGCGTTGGTTTCTCCGGCTGCAAGTACGGAATATCTTCCCGGAATAACGCTTCCGACAGGGGTGAATAGGAGTACGAAGCTGGTAAAAACCTGGGCACTGAATGATTTTAACCTTGCCCGTCTGCAATATGGAATCTATATCGACGATGTTGATTTCACAGTTCTTGATTTCACTAATGCACCAAATTACGTAATCAACCTGAAGGCTCAGGCAGGCACATGGGTGGAAACTGCCGATGGTAAATACCGGGCTTATATCTATGTGAACGCTGTCAATAATACCACTCCAAGTATGACGGTGAGTATTAAGCGTTACCTGATGAAATAATAAATCGAATGATAAGAGCCGTTGATGGGAGAAATCCGGATTCAACGGCTCTTTTTTATCATAATTTAATCCATGGCACAATTTTTATCTTCAACTCTTTGGTTGATATTAGTGGTTTTCTTTTTCTCAAATGAATCTGCCTCCGCTCAAAAATTCATTCATCCGGGTATCGCTCAGACTTCTGCCGATATGGAATTCATGAAAAAACAGGTGTTAGCTGGTGAGCAACCTTGGAAAGATGCTTTCGACCGCCTTAAAACTGCGACCGATCTTCAGTTTGAAATAAAACCTTTTACTCATGTAATCAGGGGTCCCTATGGCAAACCCAACATTGGTGGCGACGAATTATCGAAAGGGGCAAACCTTGCCTACAACGCTGCATTAATTGGATACATCACAAGTGATGGGGCCTATCTAAAAAAGTCGATCAGAATCCTGAATGGCTGGTCATCTGTTTTATGGGATTTTGATTATAACGATGCAAAACTTCTTGCGGGCTGGACCGGACATCTTTTATGCAATGCAGCAGAGATTCTCCGTTTTACCGATTCGGGATGGAAACAAAATGAGATTGACCTGTTCAGGCAGATGCTGATGACTGTTTATTATCCTTTGATTCGGTTTTATTATCCCCAGGCGAACGGAAACTGGGATGGAGCCATCATTCACTCCATTCTTGCCATCGCCATCTTTACCGATAACCGTGAAATGTTCGACAATGCCACTGACCATTTTTTGCATGCTACGGTTAACGGAAGCATTTTTAAATACATCTACCCAAGCGGACAATGTCAGGAAAGTATGCGTGACCAGGGACACGTACAGCTTGGATTAGGGGAATTTGCAGGAGCAGCCCGAGTTGCATATACACAAGGAGTTGATTTATTTGCAATTGCTAATAATCGACTTGCATTAGGGTACGAATATACTGCTCAATATTTATTAGGGGTAACACCACAATGTTACGGTAAAATATCAGATAGGGCAAAAAATATTCGTGACGATTATGAATACATTTACAGGCACTACTCATCAAAAGGTATCGATATGCCTTTTACCAAAATGGCGGCCGACTCCATGCGACCTAAGGCTACCAGAAGTGTATTAACTGCGTTCAGGGCCCCTACAGGGGGAAAGGTCAGCATTACAGGAAAACTTTCACCCTCAATGTTTGCATATCCGGCCGGAGCAATGAAAAGTGCAGTTATCAAAGTCCCCAATGAAGCAGTTTTGGTAAATCCCGGACAATCAATTCAGGATGCTTTGAATAGAATTACAGGTAAACGAGAGTGGGTGATTGCTACTGCAGGATTACATAAACTTCCGGCAACCCTCAGGATCCCTTCAGGCGTTACTCTTTCGGGCGAAGGTTTGGCAACGATACTATTTCTTGATCCGGCATCAGGTGTCCGCGATGCAATTGTGAATGCATCTGACGATTTACATGATGTCTCAATTTGTGATCTGGTAGTTGAAGGAGCGATAGATCCTGACCCGGGGAGCGATCCGAACAGCAGACGTTCATACAGAAGCACAGCAAACAGGGGTGGAATCATTTTTTTAGGACAGTACGAAGGTCAATTGAAAAACATCTGCTTAAGGAATGTAACTGTAAAAAACTGTACTTACAACGGTGTGTTTATCAGTGGAGCATCAAATCTGAATGTGTTCGGCTGTGATTTCACGGAGAATGGCGGTACCGTGGTTCCCGGTCCAAAACTTCAACATAATTTGCTGTTAACCCATTGTTCGGAAATAGAGATAAGGGAGAGCCGATTGGATACTTCTCCGAATGGATGCGGTATTTGTCTGTCCAACTGCAAGAATGCCAGTGTTGTCGGTTGTGAACTGGCACGAAATGGCTGGTCTGGTTGTTTGATCTCCGAAAGTTTAAATATAACGGTATCAGGAAATCTTATTGAAGCAAATGATGGAAGCGGCATATTGATTCAGTATTTATTCAATGGATCCGAAAAAGTATCCGTAAGCAAAAACCTGATTCATTATAATTCCCGTTACGGAGTTGAATCCTATGCAGGAAAAAAGATAAAAGCGACGGATAATATTTTCGCAGGTAATGGTACTGATCAGAAATCGGATGTGAAGATAAGTTCGCAAAAATATATTATCATGCAATAAAACCAAAGAGATCAGCCAAATATCCATCGATTTGCCGCAAACCGTCTATGCCGGGAAAAGTGTTACTATTCTATTATAAAACAATAGATTATACTACCAGTTAAAGGGATTTTAAAACTATTATTTCTTAACTTTGGCAATTAATAACTTTATGAAATGGCCATAAACTTCTTAAATAAAACGTTGATTATTGGATTGCTGACCTGTTTTGCTGGCATTTGTCTTTCGCAGCCATCCGTTTCAATAAAAACCATTACAGATAAACAGCATCCCCGTATTTTGCTTCTGAAAGGTGAAGAAGGCCGGATCCGACAATCGATTACCAGTAATCCGGTCTGGAAAAAAATGCATGAAGCTATTCTGCATGAATGTGATAACATTATTGCTTTACCTCCTGTTGAACGGATACAGATTGGGCGGCGATTGCTTGATAAATCTCGGGAGGCTTTACGCCGCATATTTTACCTTTCGTATGCATGGCGAATAACCGGGCAGGAGAAATATTTCGTGCGTTGTGAAAACGAAATGTTGGCAATATCCAAATTCAGCGACTGGAATCCAAGCCATTTCCTGGATGTCGCTGAAATGACCATGGCCGTTTCGATTGGATACGACTGGCTTTACCCTAATCTGTCAGACAATTCCAAAAAGATTATACGGGAGGCGATTGTCAATAAAGGATTAAATCAGTCACTCGATCCAAAATACAACAGTTGGTTGAGTGCCGTAAATAACTGGAACCAGGTTTGCAATGCAGGAATGTCTTATGGCGCCATTGCTTTGGCCGAAGATTATCCTGAACTTGCTAAAAATGTGATCGAACGTGCCATCGAATCAATTAAATTGCCGATGGGTGAATACAAACCTGATGGCGCCTATCCCGAAGGATATGGCTACTGGGGATATGGAACATCTTTTAATGTGATGTTTCTGAGTGCCATTGAAAAGGTTTTTTCGTCAGATTTTGGACTGAATAATACCCCCGGGTTTCTGCAAACTGCTAATTTTATGCAAAATATGACCGGCGTAACCGGATTATCTTTTAACTGGGGAGATAGCGGTTCAGGGGGGAGCCTCAGCCCTGCAATGTTCTGGCTGGCGCAACGAAACAACGATCCGTCACAACTCTGGGTTGAGAAATCCTACCTTCAAAATGACGATTTTTCCATATTTACACGGGAAAGATTGCTCCCGGCCATTATGATCTGGGGGAAAGATCTTCCGCTCGATAAGGTAACAGAGCCCAAAGTAAAAGCCTGGAGAGGAGAGGGGGCTAATCCTGTCTGCATGATGCGCACTTCCTGGACCGATAAAAATGCGATTTTTCTTGGGTTCAAAGCCGGTTCAGCATCAGTCAATCACGGACATATGGATATTGGATCTTTTGTCATGGAGGCTGATGGTACCCGTTGGGCTTCCGACTTTGGAATGCAGGAATACGAATCTCTTGAGTCAAAAGGAATTCAGGTTTTTGGACGTACCCAGGATGCACAGCGCTGGAGCATTTTCAGGATAAATAACCGGGCCCATAACACCCTAACTGTAAATAATCAGCTTCAGGAGGTAAAAGGATATGCCAAAATTGACCGTTTTTCCGATCAGTCCAATTTTATGTATGCCATTTCCGATCTGTCAAGTGTTTATGAAAATCAGCTCACTAAAATAGAAAGGGGTGTTGCCATCGTTGATCAGCAATATGTAGTAATCAGGGACGAGCTTGAAGCTTCAAATAAACCAACTACCATCCGATGGACCATGATGACATCAGCAATACCCGAACTGGGAAAGAACAGTATCACGCTTAACAAAGAGGGGCATAAGATGGCTCTTCAGGTTAATAATCCTTCAAATGTGTCCATGAAAACCTGGTCTGCAGAACCAACTACGAACTATGATGCTCCTAATCCCGGTAAATACCTTGTTGGTTTTGAAATTCAACTCAAACCAAATCAGAAGCAAACGATTCAGGTTCTTCTTGTTCCCGGATCGGTTAAGGCCAACGAATATAAATTTGAGAAATCCTTAAAAAAATGGTAAAAATAAATCTGTTTTTTTGTGCTCTGCTTCTCTCAATTATAGGATGTGGGCAACCGGAGCTGAACGATAAAAGTCGTTGTACCTATCCGAATTTTATGAACACCCGCGAAGGGGAGCTGCTCTTTCATTACCGAGATGGAAGTAGCGGAAATGGGAATGAGATTTACAATATTTATAACCCGAATACCAGGCAATGGCAACGTTTGCTCGATACGCCCCTTACCGACGGGCAGGGGTTGATGAATGCCTACCAAACTCAGCCAACCTTGCTGAGCGATAACTGTTATCACGTATATTGGGTGTGGCGCGATACCCCAGATTGCTCTACCAACCATGACCTTTCCTATATTAAAAGTCCTGACCTGAAAAACTGGTTTAATGCCTTTGGTGATCCTGTGAAACTTCCTGTGACAATTGATAATAAATCTGTAATTGTAGATCCGATTCCGGTAAAATGGGAAACATTACCTGCCAACCGCGATCAGGCAAGGGCTGAACCCTGGCCTGCTGCGAGCCAATTGTATCTGTGCAAATTAAAGAGTAATAATCAAAAATAAATCCTGAAAATTATGAAATGTCGATATTCCTTCTTTCCGGTGCTTTTTTTATTGATGTTAGCACTATGGTCAGTTTTGATGCCGGATCAGGCTGTTGCGCAAAACTCTTTTCAGCCAAACTGGAACTCGTTGAAAAACTGGCATACCCCTCAATGGCTCAGGGATGGCAAGTTTGGTATTTATACCCATTGGGGTGTCTATGCAGTGCCTGCTCAGGGTCCGAATTGTACCTGGTATGCCAACAGACTTTACAATAAGCCCGATGGCGCTGAACGAAAATACCATGAAACGACCTATGGACCGTTGGAAAAATTCGGGTATAAGGATTTCATCCCCATGTTTACCGGTGAAAAGTTTAATGCCGATGAGTGGGCAGATCTATTTCTAAAGGCAGGCGCCCGCTTTGCAGGTCCGGTTGCTGAGCATCACGATGGATTTTCGATGTGGGACACCAAATACTCAAAATGGAACGCTGCTAAGATGGGGCCTAAACAGGATATCGTTGGGAAACTGGCTAAGGCAATAAAGAAACGTGATATGAAATTTGTGACAGCCTTTCATCATGCCGAAAACTGGTTCTATTTTCCTACCTGGGACAAGCGTTACGACTGTGGTGATCCTCAGTATTCAGGTCTTTATGGTCCTATCCATGAGAAAGACGCCCTGCCCGACAAAGCATTCCTTGATCAGTGGAAGGGGAAGATCATCGAGGTTATTGACAAATATGACCCCGATTTTATCTGGTTCGATTTTGGACTTCGGTTAATTACCGATTCCTACAAACAGGAGGTGCTGACCTACTATTATAACCATGCCATAGCAAACAACAAGGAGGTGGTTGTGTCCTACAAAGGACATGACCTTTCACCGGGAGCCGGTCTGCTCGACCTGGAACTGGGTCAGGAAACAACCATGACTTACAATGATTGGATTACCGATACATCGATCGATGACGGGCAAGGGTGGGGTTACGTGAAGGGTTTGGGATTCAAATCGGTAGATAATCTCGTTGACAATCTTGTGGATCGGGTCAGTAAAAATGGTTATTTACTCCTTAATGTCGGCCCAAAACCTGATGGTTCAATACCTGATGAAGTGAAGGAGCGGTTACTCGGTTTAGGAAAATGGCTTCAGATAAACGGAGAGGCAATCTATAATACCACATGTTGGGTAACAGCAGGTGAAGGGCCAACCCAACTGGAGAAAAAGGGAAGCTTCAACGAACGGAACGACCTTCATTATACCGGACAGGATATCAGGTTTACCATAAATAAGAACAACCTGTATGCAACTGTTCTCGACTGGCCGGGGGAAAAGGTGACGATCAAAAGTCTTGCCGCCAAAGGTCAGACATGGACCGGTTTATACCCATCGGAAATTGTCTCAGTCACAATGCTTGGTGATGGCAGGGAATTAAAATGGGAAATGACAAAGGAGGGTCTGAGCATTGAGTCTCCCAAGGTCAGACCCTGTGAAAATGCTTTTGTTTTCAAAATAGTCCGGCGGAATCCCTTTTAATTGAAATTGATAACTTTTGAAAATGAACCGTTTTTCAATTATCTCTATATTAACGTTTTTTGTATTTAATTGTTTGATATTTAACGCATGTAGAAAAAAAAATTCTGAAGTAGTTCCTCCGGAGGCACCAAAACTTACCGGGATTCTGAGTACACTTAAAATGGAACATCCACGCCTGTTACTTACCGATGCACGGCTTCAGGAGTTGAAAGCTTTAAGTCTAACTGATACCCGACTTAAAAAATATGCTTCCGATGTTGTGGCGCAGGCAGAGAAAGATATTCTTAAATCTCCAATACTCCACGTACTGATTGGCCCCAGGCTTCTCGACAAAAGCCGCGAATGTCTTTCACGGGTATATAACCTCGCTTTTGCCTATCGGTGGACGGGCAATAATAAATACCTGACTGCCGCAGTCTCCAATATGCTCAATGTTTGTGCTTTTGCCGACTGGAATCCATCCCATTTTCTGGATGTTGCAGAGATGTCGCATGCAGTGGCCATTGGTTACGACTGGCTCTATAATGTGATTGACCAGCCAACCCGTAACCAGATTAAAACCGGACTGATAGTTCTTGGACTGAATGAAGGTAAAAAAGCTTATGCCGCAAATGCCTGGTGGATGAAATCTGAGTTCAACTGGAATCAGGTTTGCAACAGTGGTTTGCTCATTGGAGCATTGGCTGTGGCAGAATCGGATACGGAGATCGCCTCATATATCCTTCCCAAAGCGATCGAAAATTTGCCATACGCATTGAAGAGCTATGGTCCGGATGGCGTTTGGGGCGAAGGTCCCGGTTACTGGGATTATGCAACTGATTATACCGCCTATGGATTGGCTGCTTTGCAAAGTGCGCTTGGCCAAAACTTTGGTCTGACTCAATATCCCGGGATGAACCTTTCCGGATATTTTCCGGTCTATTCAGCCGGGCCCACAGGCTATATGCTCAACTATGCAGATGCAGGCGAAAAGTCTAAACTTGGTGCCCCCCATACAGAGATGTGGCTTGCCAATATTTATAATAACAACCATTTTTCCGACTTCTTAACCGAACAACTCGACACACGGACAGCAGATGTTTTTGATGTAATCTGGTTTCGCCCTTATGCAAATTCGGCAGCCACAAGAGACCTGGATAAATTTTTCGATGGAAAAGTTGCCCTCTTTTTCTCCCGCAGTTCCTTGACCGATCCGAATGGCCTTTGGGTCGGGATTAAAGCGGGATATAACAAGGTCAATCATGCCCATCTTGATCTGGGAAATTTTGAACTCGATGCACTTGGGGTCCGGTGGGCCCGCGATCTGGGCTCGGATGACTATGACCTTCCTGATTATTTTGGAACGTTACGCTATACCTATTACCGGCTCAATTCATTAAGCCATAACGTACCTGTATTGGATGGAAAGAGCCAACGTGAGGATGCCACTTCGAAATTTGTAAAGCATGGGGAAGGGCTTGCCGAACCCTTTTCGGTAATTAATTTTACCGAGGGTTATAAGGATTATACGAGTTCTGCTCTGCGTGGATTGAAGGTGGTAGGGGGGCGAAAAGGTATCCTGATCCAGGATGAGTTTGTATTGACCAGAACTACCACAATTGCGTGGGGTATGACTACAGATGCGACCATTCAGTTGATCAATTCAAAGCAGGTGGAACTAATATTAGGTGGACAAAAGCTGACTGCAAAAATCCTCTCACCGGCAAACGCCACATTCTCATCTGAATCTGCTCTGCAGGCATTACCTCAGAAACAAAATATCGGCGTTAACCGCCTGATGGCTAAAATATCCGAAGCCACCGGAAATGTAACTGTTTCAATCTTGCTGATGCCGCAATGGTCCGGAGTTGATAACAGTTCGGTACCTGAAATAAAAGCTTTGGCGCAGTGGTAAAGTCTGTTCAGGGAATGAAGCAGAACTGGCAAGCGAAGCAATTTCTTTTCTGTTTAATTAATTCAAGGTATTAACCGGCAAGTGGTGAATCCTGAAATTTTGAAGCAATAAAAATACAATATTGTAAAACATAGCAGATGAACAAACTACGAATCATTTTAATCTTTTTAGTTCTTGGATGGGGAGCAAAAAATACAGTTGCCCAGTATCCCCATATCCTCGTGAATGACGGCGATAAACAGGTGGTACTCGACAAGATCAAACAACAGCCCTGGGCAAAATCGATTTTTGATCATATGCAGGCAGGCGTTACACCGTATGTTGAAAAGCACAAAAGTGATCCAAAGTGGATTCTTAGCCGTTACCAGATGAATCGCGTGCCGGGCAAAAGGTATACCACTGTCTATTCGGATCAGTCAGGTTCAAATCTGATCAGATGGTCGGGTGATGCTCCTGTCCCTACCGTTAAGGTTAACACTTACCTGAGATCCCCTATCACAGAAAAAGGGACCTCGTACAGGAAACCTACTATTGAAGAGTTGATTCCCAACGACACATCAATGGTCATGAACCTTTTCAATCCGGAAACGGGTTTGAAGGAATTGATAGAACCTCAGGCATATACAACAGAGATCAATGGCGATATCAACAATCTTGCACTTGATGCAGCGATTTTGTACTGGTTAAATGGCGAGGAAAAATATGCAAAATTTGCAGCTGATATACTGGATCAGTGGGCCCAAGGTGTCTATTACCAGGAGCCTGTCGTCGGACCATGTCGCACTGGTCTACTGAATATGCAGACACTTGGTGACCAAAGTTACCGTTCCCTTATCCTTGCCTATGATTTTATAAATCCATTCATGAAACATCAGGGATACGATCTTCAATGGTACGAAACAGTTTTCGAAAAATTCGCTTCGACGCTCGCTTTCCGCGGATTCTGGAACAATAACTGGTATGCAGCTGAGAGTTCAACAATGGTCTTCGCCGCGTTAAGCCTTAAAAATAAACAGAAGCAGAATTATTATCTGCAGTTTATTCTTCAGAAGGATACGATTAATGGTAATTGTGGACAGCTGGCGTTGTCAACGACAGTTGCAAAATGGCTTACTCCGGATGGACATTGGAAAGAGCCAGGCGGATATCATAACTTTCCGATTGGCAATTTATTATTGTCTTCCCTCGCACTTGAAAAAAACGGGCACGATGTTTTCCGGCAGTTTCCTGCACTTTTCAAAGCCTCGTATGCCATGCTAAAATATTCGTTTCCTAACCTGACTGTTGGTGGTTTTGGGGATACCGGCAGGGCTTCCCAAAGTGGAGAGTCGCTTGAAGCCGGGCTGATCGGGGCTGTCAAATATAATCAGCCTGAACTGCCAGAGATGCTTGCTTCAATGAAACAACTTATCGACGGAGGTATTTATAAGCGTGAAAAATCTGGCATTACGGGTTTATTGTGTTATTTGCCCGAAATTCCGGAAACAAGATCAACCTACAACTGGCCCAGGACCGGCACACTTGAGTTTGCCCGTTATTTTCTGCAGCGCAACGGCACTGATCCGCAAATAGGTTTGATGGTCGGAGTACAAGGAGCAAGTTACAATCACAATCATTGCAACGGAATGGCGATGGAAATTTATGGTTTGGGAGAAGTAATGGGAATTGATGCCGGAACCGGACCAAATTACGAACATCCGCTCCACCGCAATTATTACAGTCAGTGGGCGGCACATAACACAGTGGTTGCTGCCGGATCATCGAGCTCGGTCCCTTTCAGTGGCTCAGCGGGTGAAAAAAATATAGGTAAGATTGAGCTTGCAGCCATGGAGCCGATGCCGGACCAAAAGGCAGTTTCACCCGATTATTCATTTACCGATACACGCTATTTTGATAAATCAACCAGTACCAGCCAGTCTCGATCGCTGGCCATTGTCAGAACATCAGATACCACTGGTTATTATGTTGATATATATAGATCGGATAATCCCATCAGTAACGACTATGTCTATCACAATATAGGAGATGGGGTTACCTTCCAAAACGGGAAAAGAGAAACATTGAAAACCACATCAGCAGAATACCCCTTAACCGGAAAAGATTATCCCGGTTTCAGGTTTTTTACCGATGTGGAGAAATTGGAGGTTTATAAAGATGATCTTATTGCCTGTTTTTCGGTTAAGGATGAAAAGTCGGATGATCTTTTTATGCAGGTTCTGATTCCCGGGGCTGAGGGGCGAACCTATTTCAGGGCAAAGTCGCCGAAAACAAAAACTGCTGGTAATGTATATAATGGCAAGCCACTTCCTGTTTTCACAATATATACTGAAAGTGAGGCCCGCTCCAAACCTTTTATTGAAGTATTCGAACCTTACAAAGGGATCAATGGCAATTCGGTGGAGAAGGTAGTCGCAGAGAAGAGGAATGACGCCACCCTTTTTACAGCTTTGACTATTTTCAATAAAAACGGATCGACTCAACAGATTTTCCAATCTGTGGATAACGAAAAAAAGTTTGGCACAAAGAATGGTAGTTTTAAGGGGTATTACGGTATTGCAGGATTCACAGGGGAAAAATTTACATCGCTTTATCTGGGCTCAGGTACTGAAATCACCAATAATGGCTATTCATTGAAATCAGTAACTTCAAATGGCTCTGGAAGTCTGACAACTGAGGGGAATAATTTCAGGGTGAATTGCAATCAGGAAACCGAAATAGGATTGCCCAACAATAGTGTTAAAAAGTGCTGGCTGCAGCTGGGTTCCAATAAAACGGCACTAAAAGTTAAGCTGACAAGTAAAGGTGTTTTAATGACTGTTCCTTCTGTTAAAGATGGTTTAATTGAAACTGAATAGAAAGATAGAGCATCATAGATTAAAATAAATTTAACCATACTCATAAACAAAATGAAAAGATCGACTTTATTAATTTCTTGCTTTTTAATGCTTTGTGCTTTTGCAGGCAAATCTCAAAATCTTTTGAGTGGTAAGTTTTCAAAAGGTGAACTTGCCAAAGTTTTAATTGCTCAGGAAAAATGGGTCCCTTTCCCTAAAATCGGCGATCGTGCAGGATGGGCTAAGGCCGACCAGGAGATGATGAAAGCCTATGTAAAAAAGGCCGAAACTTATCTGAATTATATATGGCCATCTGTTCCTGCTACAAAATCATTGCTGATTGAACGGACCGGCGACAGGGATGAATACCAATCCATCAGTTTTAAAAAGCGGGAAGTGCTTGGGACACTTCTTCTGGCGGAAATTGCTGAAAATAAGGGGCGGTTTCTCGATCAGATAATAGATGGTGTATGGTCAATTTGTGAAGAGTCTTTTTGGGGTGTTCCTGCCCATCTTCCTAAAACAAAGGAACTGTCCGGATTGATTGATGTCTCACACCCATTTGTCGAATTATTCTCAGCCGAGACCTCCACCTTCCTTGCATGGATCGACTATTTTTTAGGTGACAAACTTGATGCTGTGTCGCCACAAATCCGTAAACGGATCTACTTTGAAACCAATAATCGTATCTTCAAGCCATTGATGACCAAACACCATGATTTTATGGGCGCCAACAGTAATGGTCGTCGTCCCAATAACTGGAATCCCTGGATTTGCTCAAACTGGCTGAATGCCGTTTTATTGCTTGAAAAAGACAATCAGAGAAGGACCGAAGCAGTTTCTAAAATCCTTTCTGTACTCGATAATTTTCTGAATCCATATCCGCAGGATGGTGGTTGTGACGAAGGTCCGGGTTACTGGGGAGCGGCTGCAGCTTCTCTTTATGACAATATCGCAATGCTTAACCTTGCAACCAATAATGCTTTTACTTACGTTTATAACGATCGGAAATTCAAAAATATGGGTAGATTTATCTACCGTGCCCAGATCAGCCCCCTATATTTTGTGAATTTTGCTGATGCGAGTCCTAAACCGGGGATGGCTGCGGATATGATTTACCGTTTCGGAAAGGATATACAGGACCCGGATATGATGAAGTTTGGTGCTTATTACCGTACTCCAGGAGACGGATCATCGGGTCGTGCCCATTATTTCAGAAATTTTTTCGCACTGTTTATACAGCAAGACTACCAAAGTGCTTTGCAGGGATTACCACTATTAAAAGATACCTGGCTACCGGATCTTCAGGTAATGATTGCACGGGATAAAGAAGGAACAACTAAAGGATTCTTTGTCGCTGCAAAAGGGGGAAACAACGACGAAAGCCACAACCACAACGATATTGGTAATTTTATGGTCTATTACGACGGATTCCCTTTGCTGATTGATGTTGGCAGCGGAACATATACGCGCAAAACCTTTAGTGACAAACGTTATGAGATATGGTATAACTGTTCAGAATTTCATAATCTTCCAACCATTAATGGGAAAAATCAGCTTCCCGGACCCGATTTTAAGGCATTGAATGTAGTCTGCAATAGCGGGAAAGATTTCTCAGAGCTAAAACTTGATATTGCAAAATCGTATCCCCTTGATGCTGGTGTGATCAGCTGGGCCAGGGATATTCGCTTAAACCGTGGAAAAAATGTCATGATAAGTGATTTGATCAATCTTTCCAAATCAGAATCTGTCGTTCAACATTTGATGACCTGTTATCCTGCTGAAGTTGTGAAGCCTGGAGAGCTGATTATACATTATGCCCCTGTTGGTGTAAAAATAACCGATTTCTTAATCTCCTACAATCCTGCGCAATTTGATGCTTCAGTAGAAAAAATGAAGATGGGTGCTATGGAAGACAAGGGGGTTTTAAAGAATTGGGGTGACTCGATCCTGAGGATCAACTTCAAGGCCAAAACACCAAAAAAGAGTGATCAATATAAATTCAGGATTTCAAAGCGTTAATGTCAACAAGATATTTAAATTATTGCAGATGCTACTTTCGAAAAGATGGCTTCTGCAATATTAAATTTTTATACAAACCTTAATGGCCTATTTAACTGAAACTGCACATCTGAAACCCGTGTGGTTGAGACTGGTATCCAAGCTTGTTTTCATTCGGGCCCCTATCCGAAATCCTGAACAATACTGATCGTTGCACAAGAATGAACCTCCACGTACTACCTTTTTAGGAGTATATGGCTCGTCGGGATCCAGCGAGACTGGCGGTCCCTGTGGATTAATAACTATACCCTTGGCACTACATTGGTTGTAATAATCGGCTGTATACCAGTCTGATACCCACTCCCATACATTTCCTGCCATATCATACAACCCATATGGATTCGGTTTGAAGTGTTTTACCGGAGCTGATCCTGTAAATCCGTCCAACCCGGTATTTTTTATTGGAAAATTACCGTCCCATATGTTGGCTTTTTTCTTTCCGATGTTAGCAGGCTCATCTCCCCAGGGATAAATGGCTTTGGACTGACCACCCCTGGCTGAATATTCCCATTCAGCTTCGGTAGGTAATCGTTTACCTGCCCATCGACAATATGCCTGAGCATCTTCCCAGGAGACCTGAACAACCGGATAGTCATCTTTCCCGTTAAGATTACTTGCAGGTCCTTCAGGATGCCTCCAGTCTGCTCCTGCCACCCATTTCCACCATACAAGTGGATTATCCAACGATAACTGATGATCGGGGGGTGTAAAAACCAGTGAAGCAGCTACGAGAGACTCATCCGCAGGTTTTGGAGTTCCGGGTGGAACCTGTTTCTTCAACTCCTCCCAATCGGGTTTTTTCTCGGCAGTAGTAATATAGTTGGTGGCATCAGTAAATGCTTTAAATTGACTGTTTGTAACTTCATGTATATCAATATAGAAAGATGAAACATCAACCTGGTGACGGGGAAATTCATCCGGTCGACCCCAAATGGAGTCACCTCCCATCCAAAAACATCCACCTTTGATCAGCATCATTTCTGACAGGTCAGCATTTACTTTTATGGTCGTGTCAACTTTAGTGACTCGTCCAGTTGAAAACCGTAAAGGTAATTTGGAACAGCAGGAAAGTGTGGCAGTATCAGGAGCTGATCTACCTTCTGTTACTTTCTTAGTCTTATCAATCGTTTTTGGAC
>Ga0073936_10005185_pt1 | contig 17712 bp, 10 predicted proteins | sample AliMusrvi5mmetaG_FD_87041 | JGI IMG/M metagenome (GOLD analysis project Ga0073936, IMG submission 87041) | Freshwater lake bacterial and archeal communities from Alinen Mustajarvi, Finland, to study Microbial Dark Matter (Phase II) - Alinen... | ecosystem: Environmental > Aquatic > Freshwater >... | reverse complement strand
CATTAATAAAAACTAATGGAACGCAGAAAATTTTTAAGCAGTCTGGGCGGAGTATCAGGAATGCTGATGACCACACCAATCCTGGCAGGTGACCTAAAATCTCAAAATCCTGCTAAGTCAGAAATTGCAGCAAACCTGCCCGGAGTTTGGTGTTTTACAATCGGAACACCTGAAAAGATTACCCCTCAAAGTACCCGATCTTTAGAACCTGCTCTGGTTGGTTTGCAAAATCTTCCGATTATTGGAAGTTGCCCAGTTGAACCGGTTGGTGTAGTCAACAAACGGGGTGTGCTGGTCCGGATATCGTTAAAGATGGATGAATATATTTATGGACTTGGATTGCAGTTGCAGTCGTTTCAGCAACGCGGATTGAAGAAGATGTTGCGCGTAAATGCCGATCCTGTCGCCGATTCGGGTGATTCACATGCCCCTGTTCCATTTTTTGTGACCACCTCCGGTTACGGAATTTTAATTGATACTGCCCGATATGCAACTGTTTATATGGGCAACAAAAAGCACAAATCGAAATCGCCAACCAAAGAAACTGCTGAAAAAGGGGGTAATGATGGGTGGAATGCATTAAACGGACCATATGAGAAATTAGGACTTGGACAGGATAGCGAAATAATGATTGAAGTTCCCCGCGCAGAAGGGGTAAATATCTATGTTTTTGGTGGACCAACAATGTTACAGGCGGTTCAGCGGTATAACCTGTTTTCCGGTGGAGGTGCCTTGCCACCGCGTTGGGGACTCGGATTCTGGTATCGCGCTCAGTCCGATTTTAAACAGGATGAGGTTCAGGGGATGGCCAACTATTTCCGGCAAAGTAAGATTCCGTGCGATGTGCTTGGACTGGAACCCCACTGGCAAACGCACTCCTATTCCTGTTCGTATGTCTGGGGTGATCGGTTTCCTGATCCTGCCCTTATGGTGAAAAATTTAAAGGATAAACATTTCCGGGTTAATTTGTGGGAGCATGCCTTTGTCCACCCAACTTCCCCGATCTACAAGGATCTGCTCCCTTATTCGGGTGATTATGAAGTTTGGGAGGGTTTGGTACCTGACTTTATTACCAAAGAGGGTCGTCAGATCTATGGTGATTACCATAAAAAGGCCCATGTCGATCTTGGCATTTCGGGATATAAAGCCGATGAGTGCGATAATTCTGACTTCACAGGAAACTGGTCCTTCCCTGAATTAAGTCAGTTTCCATCCGGCGCCGATGGCGAGCAGATGCACAGCCTGATCGGATTAAAGTACCAGGAAACCATCATGGGTATTTTTAATCAGAAAAAGGAGCGCACCTATGGATTGGTACGCTCATCCGGTGCATTGGCATCGTCCTATCCATTTGTGCTTTACAGCGATTTGTATGCCCATAAAAACTTCATACACGGCATCGCTCAGTCTGGTTTCTCTGGACTTTTATGGACACCCGAAGTTCGTCATGCGGTGAGTAATGAAGACCTGATCCGTCGATTGCAGACGGTCGTTTTTTCACCCTTAGCGATGATCAATGCCTGGTATCTAAAGAATGCTCCCTGGAAGCAGATTGACCGAAAAGCAAATAATGAGGGACGATTTGCGGATAACTGGGAGAAACTTGAAAGTCAGTGCCGTGAAATTATCGAATTGCGCATGAAACTGATTCCACATATCCATGCTGCATTTGTACGGTATCATCTGCAAGGAATCCCTCCATTCAGGGCTTTGGTGATGGACTATCCCAATGATCCGGCTGTACGCAACATCAGCAACCAGTTTCTGGTTGGGGAGAATATGCTCGTGGCTCCTGTTGTAGAAGGGGAATCGAAAAGGAAGGTCTATTTACCCGAAGGTGATTGGTATGATCTCTGGTCATCAAAGAAATACACAGGTAAAACTGAATATACAATTGATGTTCCTCTTGAACAGATTCCGGTTTTCATACAATCGGGGACAATTCTTGCGCTGGCAAAACCTACGCTGCATACCGATGATCCCGACAGTTGGAAGCTGACCGCAATGGTATTCGGTGAAAACAAAAAGCCGGCGACCCTTTTCGAAGACGACGGGAGTTTTGGTCCGGTATTAAATGAGATTAAATTGGTATGGGATAATAAAAAACAAACAGGCACTCTTGAACGGAAGGGGAAAGCTTCAGGTCCGCAATATTCGGTTACTGAATGGAAATACATCGGTTAATATTTTGTCTTTCGAATTATTCAGCTTTATGAATTTCAATAATTAAATCAATTTTTATTAATCAGTTTACCAATTATTTTAAACAAATGGAAAAGAAAACGTCTTATGTCAATGTCCTTCCTGTATTGTTCGGATTTTTTGTAATGGGTTTTTGTGATGTTGTAGGAATCACATCGGCACATGTCAAAGAAGATTTACTGGGAGCATACAGTCCTGAGTTCCGCGATACATTATCAAACCTGATTCCTGTTGCCCTGTTCTCCATGTTTCTTATTTTCTCAATCCCAACAGGGATTTTAATGAACCGGATAGGCCGAAAAAAAACAGTGCTGCTAAGTAATGTGATCACCATTGTGGCAATGTTTATCCCTTTGATTGAATACACCTTTATTATGTCACTGATGGCCTTTGTCCTTTTGGGAATAGCCAACACAATTTTGCAGGTATCGCTTAATCCGCTTTTAACCAATGTTGTAAAGGGTGATAAGTTGACAAGCAGTCTGACTGCCGGCCAGTTTGTAAAAGCAATTTCTTCGTTCAGTGCCCCTTTTATTGCGGCCTTTGCTGCCTTACAACTGGGTAGCTGGCAATACATTTTCCCCATATATGCAGTAATTACCCTTTTATCTACAATTTGGTTAATGACAACATCAATTCAGGAAGAACCGGTATTGGGGAAAGCAAGTTCCTTTGGCAGCGTGATGGGAATATTAAAAGACAAAACTATTTTTCTCCTTTTCCTTGGAATCTTGTTTGTTGTAGGAGTTGATGTAGGAGTCAATACGGCCTCTTCAAAGATTTTAATGGAAAGATGTGGTCTCAGTTCCCTCAATGCTGGTTATGGACCAAGTGTTTACTTCGCATTCCGTACTTTAGGCGCATTCCTCGGGGCGTTTTTTCTGGTTAAATTTTCTTCGGTTAAATTCTTTAAAGTGAATATTTTGATTGCAGTTTGTGCATTAATGGCCCTGATTTTTGCCTCTGATAAAATGGTGGTATTTGCTATTCTGGCAGTCGTGGGATTTACTATTGCCAATGTTTTCCCCATTATCTTTGGAATGGCCATTCAATCGCGTCCCGATAAAGCCAACGAAATCTCAGGATTAATGATTACAGGTGTCTTTGGTGGTGCTGTAATTCCTTTTTTTATGGGACTTATGTCAGATGCACTGGGTTCACAGGTCGGTGCTGTGATTGTGATTTTGATCAGTGCGCTCTATCTGATGTTTTCTGCTTTTGCAATAAAAGTTCAACCAAGATAATTAGACGATGTTTTAATAGGCTATCTTAAAAGAGAAAATTGAATGCAAAAGTCGCGTTTCTTCCTGAGAAGAGATCAGCGACTTTTGCTTTTTTTTGTTATTTATCCTTAACTCTCCCTTTTCCCGTGAAGCAGAAGGTTCACCGCATCGTTGAGGGAGCCGGCTTTGGTAACAGATCCCGAGTTTACAAAGAATATTTCATCTGCGTTCTCAATGGTATTCAGCCGGTGGGCGATTATAATACGGGTGGTGCATTCTGGAAGTTTTTTCAGAATTACTTCTAGTAGCTGCTCCGTAACAGTATCAATATTTGCAGTTGCCTCGTCGAGAATTAGTAGCTTGGGTTTACGCAGGACTACACGAATAAATGCAATCAATTGTTTTTGTCCCAGACTGATGCCATCTCCCGAAGATTTTATTTCGGCTGTGAGACCTCCGTCGAAACGCTCGAGAAGTCCGTCTAAGCCCGATTCTGACAATACCTTCGACAATGCTTCATTAGAAATATTTTTATACCACTCATTTCCATAAAGTATATTGTCCCGAATCGTTCCGCTAAAAAGGAACGGTTCCTGCAGGATAAAACCTATTTTGGAGGCACGAACATTAACCTCCATTGAACGAATATCTATTCCGTCGAAAATGATTTGACCGGAGGAAGGGTCATAGAGTCGTGCCATAAGTGATGCTGTTGTTGTTTTTCCACCACCTGTCGGGCCAACGAATGCATACGTCTTACCGGGTTCCAGATCAAAACTCACCTCCTTCAAAATCTCATTACCTGTATTATAGGAAAATGATACATTGCGAAATGACATCAGATAGGGAGTGTCTTCCTTTATTTCCGATAGGCTGACCTTCAGGTTATTTTCCAGAACAAGTATCTGCGAAATACGGTCCCACCCTGCCAATGCCACCTGAAAGTTGGCCCAGAGTGCTGCAATCTGGCGTAACGGATTGTAAAACTGAGCAATATATGCCAAAAAACTGATGAGTAACCCTACAGAAAACTGTCCGACAGAAATCAGGTAAATGCCAAATGCCAGCACCACCATTTGCCCGATACCCGATGAAAATCCATATACCGGCGTAAATAGATTATTTGCTATCCCTGCTCTCACCGCACTATGATAGTTTTCAGTGTTGACTTCATCAAAGCGTTTACGGAAATAATCACGGCGGTTAAAGGCCACAATCACCTTGAAGTTATTCAGACTTTCCTGAATTTCGGCACTTAAACTGCCGGTACTTTTCATATTGATCGAATTTCGGTTCTTAACCCAGGGTGAAATGCTCCGGGTGAATATCAGTAACGCTAAGGCCGGTGTCAAAGCTGCAAGTCCCAGTTTCAGATTGATAGAAAGAAGGAATATTCCGGCACCCAGCATGGTGAATATGCTGCTGATAAATTGTACCAGAGACTGCGAAAAGAATTGATTGATTTTATCTGTGTCGTTATTTACCCTCGAAATCAGGTCGCCCGCTTTGTTTTGATTGAAAAAATCAATCGGCAAATCCTGTAGTTTAGTAAAAACAGTATTCCGCAAATTGAATAGCATTCGCTGTCCAACGCGACCCATTAATTGTGTTTGTGTGTAACCGCTCACTAACGCGATGGCAAAAACACAAAATAAAATAATAGAATATTGAATCACCCCTTCGTAATGTTTGGTCACAACGAAGTTGTCTACAGCATGTCCCATCAGGTAAGGAGAAACAAGATTTAATCCCGCATTGATGAATATAAATATCATGGCAATGAAGAGGTTTTTCCGCTCTTCGCCCATCAGCGTCAATAACCGTTTTAGGGTGGTTGCTGTATTTACTTTTTCGGTTGACTGCAGCCCCTTTTTAATATTCAGATTATAGTTCATAGTGATTTGTGCTGCGTTGAGAATTAAAAATTTGGACGTATTCTGGGCTGGTAACCATCAGGAATTCGTGGGTTCCGGCTGCCAGGATTTCACCCTCCTCCAATAAAATGATTTGCCCGTAATTGATGACAGAGGCAATTTTTTGAGTTACCGAAAGCAAAGTGATTCCGGGATAATTCCGGGCCACATTATCAAGAATTTTCTCCTCTGTTTGACTGTCAACCCGGGCGGTAAAATCGTCGAGCAACAAAATTTTGGGGTCAAGCGCCAATGCCCTGGCCAACATGATGCGTTGCTTTTGTCCTCCCGAAAGGCTTGTTCCTCTTTCGCTGACGATGGTATTCAATCCTTCCGGAAGGGTATCAATCAATCCTTTCAGTTCAGCTGTTTCAATGGCTTTTGTCAGAGAAGCGTCGGTTACCTTTTCATTAAAAGCAATATTTTCCCGTAGACTCATGTTAAAGATAATGCTATCCTGAAACACAAATCCGATCTGGTGCTGGAATGTTTCTTTATTGTAAGTGTTGATGTCGATACCATCAAAGAGAATTGACCCGGCTGAAGGCTGAATAAGACTAGTAAGCAGATAGAGCAATTGCGTTTTTCCTGCAGCAGTAGGCCCAATCACCGCCGTTCGGGTTCCCGGTTGCAGAATCAATGAAACGTTCTGCAACGCTGGTTTACCTTCATAAACTACTGAAATATCCTGCATCTCAATTTTCCCAAGTAGAGGGGTATTTACAATGCCTGTATCGCGCGTTTCGTCGGCATCCAGAACAGCGCATATCCGGGTATATGAAACCGAAGCCTGGACAACGAAATTACTGATGAACCCGATGATGATAATCGGAAATATAAGTATTACCAAATAAGAACTGAAGGCTGCAAAATCACCTAACGACATGGATCCATTTATCACATAATGACCACCTAACGCGAGAATGGTCAGTGATGCCATATTACTTACGAATACGACAATGGGAATCAATGTAGCAAAAAGTTTGAGTATTGACATCCCAAGGTTTTTAGCCTGAGTGTTGGCATCCAGAAATTTATTGTATTCGAGTATCTGAGAATTTAAAACACGGACCAAAGCAGCGCCCATTATGCTTTCATTAATGACTTTGTTGAGCCAGTCAATCACCTCACGACTTTTTCTGAACAATACACCCACCTTCCTGAACACAAAGTAAAATGACCCGCTGATAATCGGGATGATAGCAAGAACCGACAGGGCCAGTTTCCAGTTGATCGAAATCAGTAGAATACTCGCTCCGATAATGATAAAAAGCGATGAAGCAAGTGACACAATTGCCATTGAAACAAACAATTTCACAGAATCGATATCTGAGGTGAGATTGGTCAGTAATTTCGAGGGGTTGGCCTGCTGAATAAAGACATAATTCTGGCGGGAAATTTTATTGGCAAGTTTAGTACGCAGGTCCCGTGCAACCCTTTCGGAGGCGTAAGTCTGCAAAATTCCCTGCAGAAAAGTAAACACGAAAATTGTTAAAGATGCTGCAAGAAATTCAACTATAATTTTTTGATACAAAAATATTCCCTTAGAGAAATCATCAATGCCATGCGAAATAAGTTTCGGAATCACCAGATTCACGGAATTACTCAGCAACGCAAAGCCGATCAGGCAGAAAATCATAAGCTTGTACGGTTTCAGCACAGCGAATATATTTGGTTTTCCCGGCTTTCCCGCTGCCATTTGTGCACTTTTTTTATTTGCCATTCCTATTTAACCTCTTAAAGTTTTCGGCGGTGAAGTTACTAACAACCCCCGACCTATTAGTGAAAAACTATCATATAACACAATTTCTGCCAAAGAGGTTCGAAGTAAAATGAATATGCAACATTGACTGCACCATTTTTCTTGAAATTTTCGAACGAAAACTGCAAAAAATTGTTGTTCAATTTATTTTAATTCCTACTTTCGTACGCAATAAAAAAGGAAATATTATATTGCTCCTCAAATTAAACATATTGAAAAGAGATATTTATACGATACAAGTACAATTTTGCTTCAAAACCAAAACAATCTTATGACGAATAATGACACCGTATCAACGGATATTTTAATTATTGGAGGGGGACCATCCGGGTTAGCAACTTCCATTCATCTGGCCGATACATTAAAACAAAAGGGGTTAAATCATCGTATTTTGCTTATTGAAAAAGGAAGTTCAATCGGAAGCCATATTTTATCGGGTGCCGTAATTAAAACGGATATTTTCAAAAGTTTATTGCCTGAAGTTGACTTCAGCGAGATCCCTTTCAACGCGAAAGTGGCAACCGACTCAACAGTTATACTGAGTGAAAATGGTTCTTTTAAATTGCCGGTTCATGTGCCATACATGAGTAATAAAGGTAACTACACGGCTTCTTTGGGACAGGTTTGCCATTACATGGCAAAAAAAGCGGAAGAAAAAGGGGTGGAAATTTACGCTGGCTTTTCATTAAATGAAATTTTATACGACAACGGTAAGGTTATTGGCGCTAAAACCATTGACACCGGAGTTGATCACCATGGAAATCAATTGGAAAATTTTCAGCCTGGAACCCGGATTGAAGCAAAACTCACCATTTTTGCCGAAGGTACAAGGGGGCCGTTAACAAAAAAGCTGATAGAAAAATATGAACTTGATAAAGGCAAAAACTGCCAGATCTATTCATTGGCATGCAAAGAATTGTGGAGCGTTCCAGAGGGTAATATCAAACCGGGCGAAGTGTATCACACCATGGGTTATCCTTTGAATCTGAAAGAATTTGGAGGAGGTTTTGTATATGGTTTAAATGACAATAAAGTTGCTGTTGGGTTGGTGGTCGGACTTGAATATGAAGATCCCTCCTTCGACACACACGATGCATTTAATGTATGGAAAACACATCCCTATATTTCAAAATTTCTGAAAGGTGGAAAATTGGTGGAATATGGTGCCAAAACCCTTCCCGAAGGTGGCTATTATTCTATCCCTAAACCTTATACCGACAATGCCCTTATTGTGGGAGATGGTGCAGGGCTTGTGGCTATGCCTTCATTAAAGGGGATTCATTTGGCCATTGCCTCAGGTATGCTGGCTGCTAAAACAGCAGCAGAAGCATTGAGCAGGAACGATTTTTCAGAAAATGTACTTTGCCTTTACGAATCTTCAATGAAAAATAGCCTGATTTACAAGGATATGTACCCGGTTCGTAATTTTCGACAAGGGTTTTCAAAAGGATTGATCGTTGGTTCGTTCCATTTTGGAACACAGCTTATAACTGGCGGAGCCGGGTTCTTCGGGAGATTGAAATCACATCCTGATCGGGAAACAACCAAAAAACTCAGCGAATTTAAAGGTAAACCATTCAGGGAAAGATTCAAGGGGAAACTTGAATTTGACAAAGTTCTTACTTTCGACAAAGCTACCAATGTCTTTTATTCCGGCGTTCATCACGATGAGCAACAGGTGGTTCATGTAAAAATAAATAATCCTGAATCATTTAATGCGATCAATATCAAACAATACGGTGCCCCCGAACAGTTTTTTTGTTCTTCGGAAGTGTATGAACTTCATACCGACAAAAACGGACATCAGGAGATAAGGATTCATGCTGAAAACTGTATGCATTGCAGAACCTGCGATATCAAAACACCAGGCGACGGAATTACCTGGTCGGTTCCAAATGGCGGCAATGGTCCTGAATTTCAGAATATGTAATTTAAAAAAAAGAAGAACGATGGCTCTTACAATTATAACTTTAATAAAGCAGGTACCCCTTCCAACCGAAATGAGAATGGGAGACGACGGATTGATGGACAGGACAAAGGCAAAGTCAATTATCAATATTGACTGCCAGTTTGGTCTTGAAGCCGGCTTGCAACTCAAAAAACAAAATCCCGATGCCCGTTTGATCGTTTGTTCCATGGGACCGCAATCATTTGAAGTAGCGCTGCGAACAGCCATTTCGATGGGTTATGACGAAGCATATCTTTTATCTGACCGAAAATTAGGTGGAAGTGACACCTATGCCACGGGATTGGCTATTTCAACCATGCTGAAACATTTAGGTTTTACCAAAGACTCAAAAGAACCGTTTATCGTTTTGGCGGGCCGTCAAACCAGCGACGGCGATACTGCCCATGTTCCTTCACAGGTTGCTGAAAGCTTAGGTATTCCGCAAGCCACTTTTGTTGAAAGTGTGAAAGCAGATGGCGAGAGAAATGTGATTGCAAAACGCATTATCGAAGGTGGTTATCAGATGATGAAACTACCTATGCCTTGTGCCATTTCATTGACCCCTACAGGAATACCACCTCGCAAACCTTCACTTACCGGGGCAATAAAAGCCCGCAATGCTAAAATCACTGTTTTCGGAATTGCTGATATCGGACTTGGAACCGAGAAAATCGGGTTGAGCGGATCGCCAACCATTGTATCCAATGTGGTGAATATTGTGAGCGAAAGAGCTCCGATAACAATGTCGGCAGGACATAATGATGCGGCGCTCGTGGAGAGCCTGATTTCAAATCTCAAAAAAGGGGGAAATGTACTGGAGAAAAAGGAAGCTGCCGAGAAAAAGGTTTCCGAGACTCCCGATTTTCCTTATTATGACAACAGAAATGGTGCAAAAGGGATAATTACCTGGGCTGAAATAGCTAACGGAAAAATAGCCCGCCCTTCAATTGAGCTCCTTACCCCTGCACGCAAGTTAGCCAATGAACTGGGAAATGACACAAAAATCATTACACTGCTGATTGGTAAAGATGTTAAAGATCAGGCAAAAACCCTGTTTGAGCATGGTTCGGATGAGGTGATCGTTGTTGAAGATGACAAACTGGAAGAATACCTCGTACTTCCGTTCTCCTCCATCTTTGAACAGGTAATTAAAGAGCGTAATCCTGAAATTGCCCTGTTTGCAGCTACAACTTCCGGTCGTGAACTTGCACCACGAATCGGAATGAAAACCGGTAGTGGCGTTACAGCTGACTGTACCGGACTTGAAATTGGCGAATATGTCAACCGCAAAGAAAAACTGATCAATAAACCAATTCTTTTTTCCCGTAGACCAACTTACGGTGAGAGTAAACTGGCTACTATTTTGGGATTTGTTTATCCCCAGATTTCAACTGCCCGTGCCGGAACCTTTGAAGTTCCAGCCACGATGGAAGGACGCACAGGTATTCTATCGACTTTCAAACCAACCCTTACTGATAATGAGTTTACCGTAGAAATTCTTAAGACTGTTCGTGGTGGAGGTGGTTTACAAAATCTGTTTGAGGCCGACGTAGTGGTTTCAGGTGGTAGAGGAACAACCGGCGACGGTCTGGAATTGATCAAAAAACTAGCTGATGCTTTGAAAGAACAGGGAGTAAAGGCTGAATGGGCCTGCAGCCGTGTCGTCGTGGATGAAGGGTTTGCAGAATATGCACATCAGGTTGGACAAACAGGAAAAACGATTCGACCTAAAGTTTATATTGCCGTGGGTATCTCAGGCGCAATACAGCACCTTGCCGGCATGAAAGAATCAGAAAAAATCATTGCCATTGACCATAATCCAAAAGCATCTATTTTCCATTTTGCTGATTTTGGTATTGTAGGTGAATATCAGGATATTTTGCCTGAATTGATTGAAAGGGTTAAGGGTGGATTTACCTTTGGAATTGAAGCAAGACAAAATTAAATAGTAGGGGTGGAGAGTAAACCTGTAAAAGGAGTACATTTCCTTTTACAGTAATGAAGGTTTCTTCCTTTGAGACTCTCCACTCCTACAGATTTAATCAGATCTGATTTTGGTATTACCCTAATTTAAACAAAATCCTGCATCTACCCAATTGCCCAGGTTGTAGGGACTTCTCTCTCCTTTATCGTCACAAACCAAAACAATCTGTCGGCTGCCGGCTGGAATGGCTACATCAAACCGCCATGGTTTCTGGGAGATTCTCATGACAGGACTTTCTGCAAACTGTTTGCCATCGATGTAGACTTGAAAAACCATTTTTGGGTACATTGCAATATTGCGCCCCAGCTCTGTTTTCAACATATTGTCATCAGCACCTGCCAATGCAACGAAACGTTTCCATTCAGGTTTCAGTTTATAGCGGATGTAAGCGGGGGCGCGCATACCTAAACCGTTCGAATAAATTGAATCCCTTACGCGCAACGATTTTCCTTCATAGGATTTATTGATCAAAGGCTGCCATAAACAAGCAGCGTAATCTTTCCTGGCGGCACCGTAAAGGTCTGGTACAGATACAATTTTCTCAAGCAATACATCAGGTTTTGGAGGCATGGGTGGCAGAGATACAAAATAAGCCTGACCATCCAGAGATACCTTTTCCCCTTTTCGAAATGCAGCCGTGCGCAGGGTTGTGGTTTTCTTTATTTCAAAAGGGGTTTTATATAGCGATGATGTTACGGTTGGCTTGCTGCCATCAATTGTAAATCGTATTTCTGCATCCTTTAAATAAGGTGCTTCGAGTGTTACAATTATTGGTTTTTCAAAAAAATAAGGGCGATTCACTCTTCCTGCCGGGGTTATTCGAATAGGTTCGGTGATCCATTTGTCATTCCATAAAGCCAGTTTATGCAGTTCATCTACAAAGTTAACCGTTGGAATGCCCGCTCGTTCCAGATCGTCAGTTGCCTGAACATTTCCAACACTTGGGGTATATGAACTGGCAGGATCATATTGTGTCATCGCAAAAGATAAATCGCGTGCAAATATCGTTTCCAAACCTCCGCCATACATATAACTTAATCCTTCGGGCTTTCCTGTAAGGCAAATATTGGTGGCTCCTCCAAAATAAATAAGATGCGTAATACCCTGAGCCTTGCACAAAGAATATAATTCAACTGTTCCGGCGACAATCAGGTCTTCCTTTGCAATGTCTAATTCGGGGTTTAACCCATCCCAGCCATAATTGACTTTACATTCAATCCCTGGTCCGCAGATGCACTTACCGATAGGCAATGTAAATTTACAGGTATAGTTACGCATCTTCGGTACCTCAATATAAGGAACAGCCATCGCCCTTTGTCTCTGCGGCCAGCCGGAATACATACTTGCGACATCGGTTGGGGCCCAAAATACCTGCATCCCCAACTTTCGTGCACATTCGTTGGCTCTGTTGATCCTTGGAAGCATTCCACCTGCCTGTTCAGTCCAGGTCATACACCAATGATAGTTCCAGGGATCAACAATTATTATTCCCACTTTTGAAGCATCAACATTCTCAGCCTTAATCAGAACCTGATTGGTTTTTGGATCTCGTGTCTGTAATTTAAAACTAATCGTTTTTGCAACTGCCTTTAGAGCACAGAGATTAACTCCGAGAAGAAATATTACTGCGAATAAACGACCTTTGGTCTTCATAATTATTGTTTTTAAACAGTTATTTTTTTTGCAGAAAACTTATCCCTAAAATTCCTAAAACAGTTTCGGTACTTACGCAACGAATAATCACTTTGTTAATTTTTCTTGTCGGGTCTGTAGTCAAATCAGTAATCGATAATCCTGGTTCATTACTGTGAAAGGTTTGATTATTTTTTATTTGTCCGAGTGGAATTGGCAGTGCATCCGGGCAAAATGGCTGCATAATAGATGGCATATTGAAAGGTGGTATAAGCTGGGTCAATTGTTTTTCGCCTGAATCATAGATGATCTCAACTTCTGCTGCCGGATAATAGCTTTTACATGTTTTGGTCAGGTTGGCCGTCAAAAAGTAGATCTTTTCAGCTGCAATTGGATTTTTTAGTTCAATAATAGCCTGGCTTGGAATAGATTTGGTATTGTCTGTATTAATAACAGCCATTATATTATTCTTTTTCGGATTTCTTTCGATAAATGGGAAAGGTATCCTGAAATTCAACGTGTCAGGAATGCTCTCGGTACTCCACCACGGAGGTAGATATTGTTCCGGTAGTGTACCATAACCCATCACACTTGTTGGTGGTACAAATATTCTGAACCCCAAACTATCAATTTGAAGATTGTCCCGCCAATCTACACCAACTGCCGCACCCGTGTAATCGTTGCGCCATTTTAACTGATAATTACCATTCCCGTATAATTCTGCCAGGCTGATATTGTTGTATTTACGGAGATCCAATGCGCATAAACTTCCTGTAATATCATTCGTTCCGAAATCCCAATTAATGGCATGAGATCTCCTTTCCATTCCCATAAAAGAAACGGTAAAATCGAGGGTTCCAGGACTAATTTTCTCCCATATCTTGTCGAGCGAAATATCGAATTTGGCAGAATTTCCGGCAGTCAGGGCAATTTTTTTGGTGATCCTCTCTCCGCAATAATTAACGATCATATCTCCTTCCTGTTTAACCTTGCTATTGTTGACTAACGCAAACTGTAAGATATGCTTCTCCTTAATAATAACAGGTGATAATAATTTTGCAGGATTTCCTTCTGTCCATGCTTTGTACTGGGGTGTAATTGACCAAGGTTCCTTAATTGAGAGTTCCAGTGGTTGGTACCATGCGACATTCCCCGATTTTAATTCTGCGAACAGCGTGAAATTTCCGCAAATTGTAGGTATAACCTGAACCGAGTTGGATTGAGTATTTAGGTGACCAAAATCTATCTGAGGATTCTGAAGACTCACCAATTCTCCATTTCTAAAATTGAATGTTGACGGTTGCCCTGAAATACAATGGACGTCACCTTCTACCAGGACATCCTTTGTATCCTCTGTTATTATCCTGATATTATGCTCTTTTGCGGCCGCTGATGTTACAATAATGCGGCAATAATTTACCTGTTTCTGAATATCATAGCTCACTTTTTGGCCATTCACAAGAACTTCCTTAATCCCTTTTCTTACTGGAATTTCTGCCTGTAATTTGCGTATTACCGGAGTTTTAACATTTAAACAAATTTCATTACTATTTTTTAAATATTTATAAGAAACATCAGGGATGTTTATTTCAGGATTGATCCATGTATCAGGAAACGAAGGACGAATCCTTAAAAGATTATCACCAAAACAGGGTTTTATTCCAAAAATATTATCCAAAATTGCCATCATAAACATCTGGTCACTCTCTAAACTGAGCATTGAATTTCCTCCGGCAATTACCGTACATTCGGGTTTTGTATAGACTCCTTCTGAAACTGATTTTAACAAGGGCCAGTAATTATTGATGTCATTGGTCATTGCAGAAGATGCTATTGAAGCCATAGCATCGGCAAAACTATCGTAATGGTTACTCCATTGAACGGGCCAGTTTCTGTTTCCAAATTCAATAAATGCCCCATTTTGAGACTTTTCATGATAATTGTCGCGAATAAAACGCAACGAAGTATAATTCTCAAATAGACCTCCGACTTCCCGCCAGATTGCATAATTACTCTCTTCATTGTCCGGCTTGGTTCGCAGAGCTCCATTCCATTCACCTGAAGAGTATGCTCCAATTTGTTTGTTATATAGCGTTTTATAAGCGGATTCGGCCTTATCCAGCAGTAGTTTGTATCGTTTGCTAAAATCACCGTCTGCCTGATTTTTTGCGACTTGTCCTCTGCTCTCAAAATCTATATCTGCAAGCAGTTTTGAAATATTATAACCGCAGCGTAAAGCCGAAATACCCATTGCAGTCCAGAGCGAACCTTTCCCGCCTCTGCTCTTGCCATCCCCATTCCAGTTTTCATAATATCCGGTAAAAATACCATCATGCTCAGGATCGCTTGTTGCAATCAAATGTTCAAGGGCTCTGCGAACTGAGGGCCACATTGTAGTTAAAAATTGCAAGTCTCCCGTCCAGCGATAGTGATACCAAACCTGTTCAATAAAATACGGGTTCATCTCTTCAGCCCATTCACTTATCCTGAAATTAGGCATGATGTATCGCTGGCGCCCTTTCACGCATTGGGTCCCTGCCAGAAATTGCAGGGAAGTAGCTACTTCATCGTGAAAGCCAGCTGCTTCGTGTCCATACATGCCGCAATTTATTTTCCCATATTTCATATAATTACTTCCATGCAGGTAGCCAGGGAATTCATAGTTTGAAATCAACCGGGCCCCGATTCCCTGAACAACATTATCGAACCTGGCATCTCCGGTTTTTATGCGCACTCTGTTACGCATTGATTCCCAAAATGCTTTGGATTGATTGATCGGCAAATCAGGATTTTGCTGGATAACACTAAATTTTTTCTCTGGTTCCAGACCTCGACCAATCCAATGATGAAACCAATCCGTTTTCATTTGCTCAACCCATTTTTCTGAAGGGAAAGGGCGAAAACGCAAACGCGAATAGGCTGCATCAATTTCATCCTGATCGTATCCGCTGTAGCCCCAGACACAAACATAAGTTTCATTTCCAGGTTTACCCGAAGATACATCTAATATTCTTGATGTAATTCCTTGTTGGTAAGTCGCATTTTGAGCCGTGCTCCCTGCAAAAATACGGGTGTATTTGTCGCAGGAAAATTCAACATAGCTTTTATAATCCCTGACAAACTTCGCATCCTCGTATTTCCATTCCAGATTTATCTGAGCCTGTTTTTGTGACTCTACTTTTACATTCAATGCACAACCATAATCTTCAAGGAAAATATGTGCAGTCAGGAGTATTTTTATTTGTAATTCATCGTCCTCACACAGCCAATGAGGCTCACCAGCAGACAAGATTGCTTTGATCCTGGCAAAATTTTCGAGATTCTTTTGAATGTTTCCTTTGCTGACGATAAGCCTGATCTTCCCGGTAACACCAAGGTTGGGCATAATTCCGGGTGAAGCGTAGGCTCCTGAAGTACTGCGGAAGGCTAATCCAACGATCGGTTTATCACCAACCAACAGCCGCCATACTCCCGTACCTGTTGATTGTGAGTAGCGTAATTCGGATTTTCCGTTTTCTTTTATAAATGCACCATCTCCGGATGGTTGATAGTCATCTTTCGTAGCTACTCTGGAATCCAAACCTCCAAAAAAGTATGGATTCTTTTGACTGAGCGACGGAACAACAGGAACTTCATGAGGGCTTTGCTTTTCAGTACTAAACACTAATGAAAATGGAATTTCTTCTCCCAATTTTAATTGCTGCGGAAATCCATTCAAACAAAGAACCAATGTAAATACAAGGGTTAATAAGGTCAATTTCCAAATCCTGATAATTTGATAATTCTTCATACCTGATAAGTTTTAAAGTCGTATATTTACTTCGATTTGTTAGGGATTATCGGATTAAATTCTCCTAAAACTATATAATAACAAAATGAAAAATGAAATTCAAGGAAATGCATCAGCTGGTGCTATTTATGGACTCGGATTTATTGGTGCTGCAATTTATTTTATTTCTCATGCAACAAGTCTCTGGATCGGTGTGTTAGGCTTTTTCAAAGCCATTGTTTGGCCTGGAATTCTTGTCTATGAGGCTTTTAAACACTTTGGTATTTAAGAATATAGTTTCACTTGAATCGATTTAGGATGTCGATAAAGAAATTTATGCACTAGTTGCCTTTTTTCACCGGCATATTTAAGTTGACTGTTACACATTAGTGAACTAATGTGATTAGCCTATTTTAGACATGGAGAATTCTATTCTGATTTTGTAAAGGAATAGGTACCCTTTGAATCTCCAGACGATAATTTAATGATGTAGTCAACGCTTAATGAGGTTCCGTTTTCATCAGCTTTCCAGGTTTCACTTGAAATGAAATTTTGTTCTCCGGAGTTACCATTAAAGGTGGTAGTCGATTCAATTACAAGTGATCCATCCTGTTGTGACCAGCTGGCTTTGGCTTTTCTAGGCAAATCATAGATGACAATGTTGTATTCCTTGCCATCCATAGTCAGGTTTTCATTAAAAGGGTAGGTTTCACCGTTATCGTTTTCATAGGTCCTGATGGTGAGTAGACTATCGTTTTTGAGATTAAAGCTAATTTTGGAAAGGAAAAGACGGCTGTTTGCAGGAGGAGTCTTTTCTTTATTCAATTTCCAAACCCCCAGATAGCTGTTTTTATTATTTCCAGCATTAACAGACACTACCAAAATCAGTAAAATGACGAGGCTCAACCACTTTTTTGTTCTCATAATTTCTTTAGTTTAAATTTTACTTTAATACCTGATCTGACTTTTTGAACATGAACTTATCTTCAGAGGGACACTACCTACAATTTACAGGTGCAATTTGCCCTAAAACTGTTCAGTAAGAACTACATGGTGTAAATCTACTAATTTTTGAGTTCAATTCTGATTGGTTTTGTTAAAATATTATTTAGACAACGCTCATAGAATTGTCTATGTTAATTGACTGATGTTTATTCAGGAGAAATAAACCTGACTTTATATCACACAAGACAAAAAATGAAAACAGATAATATAGGATTTTTTATCTAATATAAGCAATTATAAGTCTGAATAATAATAGTAATAGATACAGCTATTT
>Ga0073936_10005183_pt1 | contig 17716 bp, 19 predicted proteins | sample AliMusrvi5mmetaG_FD_87041 | JGI IMG/M metagenome (GOLD analysis project Ga0073936, IMG submission 87041) | Freshwater lake bacterial and archeal communities from Alinen Mustajarvi, Finland, to study Microbial Dark Matter (Phase II) - Alinen... | ecosystem: Environmental > Aquatic > Freshwater >... | reverse complement strand
TATTCCCTGACCGCACTTATAGTTTCTCCGGACGAACTGAAGGCAGCCTCTAAGATGGTCTCATTCGGATTCAGTTCCGGCAACTGCCGAAGGTAGCCTATCCGGATATCGTTGTTGAAGATGACCTTGCCGCTATCGGCAATATCCCCACCAAAAAGGATGTTCATCAGGGTCGTTTTGCCAGCACCGTTTTTGGCGATCAATGCCACCTTTTCACCCTGGTTGATGGTGAGTGAAATGTTCTCGAAGAGCGGAAGGTCTCCCCAGCTTTTTGAGAGACTATCGATTTGCAGATATGGAATCATAGAAAATTGTTGTCGGATACAAAGGTAATCGCAAAGCAGGAAGATTTTGCAATGGGATCGACGGATTAAATTTTATCGACAGAAGTGGATGACTGGAAGGAATTTAAAGTTGAGAGTGAAGAATTGAAACGGTAAAAATGAGACATGAGACATAAGAATTGTAAGATGGGGTAATTTATTTTTAACCGGATAATTGGGTTGGTGCAAATTTTAATCGCAGGGTAATTACTTCCTATTCAAATGATGGCGGATGGTCAGAACTGCCAAAAAAAGATAGGGAAGCGTTGACAACAAAATATTGAATCTTAGTCCAAGACATCCGATAACAAACATCAGTCCTACCAATAATCCGATCCCGGCAATGCCTGTGAAAGTCAATATTTTCCCCGGTTTCTTTTGGAATAGGGTGATGATAAGCAGAAGCTGACCGAGGAATGGAAACAGAATAAACGGATGAAGAACAGAACCGGGTTGGTTGAAGAGTTTGGCGAATATTTCTGATTCCGCCTGAAACAAAAACATTTGATGTCCTTTTCCCCATTCCAGGTAGCCAAGCATTGAGGAGACAATCAGTAATAAATTGAAAACTTTGCTTTTTGTAGTATCATTCATTGCGAAAGGAGTTTGCTGATTAAATACAGAAGTTTTGCCGGCTGAATTTTGCCTCGGATTGGTTCAAATTTAGTAAAAATAACTGGCCGGAGAAGTTTTCAACAAATCTGTTTCTATTCACGTAGTATTGCTCTTATTCTAATTTGCTTAATTTAGCTTTTTAAAATTCAACGATTTCATGCAGCCAAAAGATATTTGCAAAAAAGTAATTGTATGGTTCCAGGAAAATATGCCGGTCGCTGAAACTGAATTGCACTACCACGATCCTTTTCAACTGCTTGTGGCCGTGATCCTCTCGGCCCAGTGTACAGACAAGCGGGTCAACCAGATTACACCCGAACTCTTCAAACGTTTTCCTACCCCGGAAAAGATGGCCGAGGTTGAGCCAGAGGAGGTTTTTGAGGAGATCAGATCCTGTTCCTATCCGAACAACAAAGCTAAAAATATTGTAGGAATGGCACGAATGCTGCTTTCCGATTTCCACGGCAGTGTACCGGAAGAGATGGAGGAGTTGTTGAAACTGCCTGGTGTTGGACGAAAAACGGCCAACGTGATACTTTCGGTAGTTTTCAACAAGCCGGCGATGGCCGTCGACACCCATGTTTTCAGGGTGTCAGCAAGATTAGGCTTGACGATTGGATCAAAAACTCCTGAGGAAACAGAAAGACAGCTCGTAAAATTATTCCTTCCTGAATTGCTCCCGGTAGCCCATCACTGGCTGATCCTGCATGGCCGCTATGTCTGCCTTGCCCGCAAACCTTTGTGCGGTGCTTGCGGTTTGCGCGAATGGTGCGTTTTTGGAAGAACACTCAAATAACTAAAGTCTTTCTACAAAATGTTCTTATATATGGAGCCCTTAACTTTAGGCACTTTAGTTCACTTTACCCCACTTTAGGCACTTGTTTAAAACCTGTCTAATTTATCCTCTAAATATTTTTATTTCCCACAATCTTTATACTTTTGCTGTGAGATTCTTGAAATTAAATTTCCGTAAAACCAATAAATTTAGTTATGGCTTATAAAATTTCTGATGCATGCATCGCGTGTGGTACCTGTATCGATGAGTGTCCTGTTGAAGCGATCAGCGAAGGTGAAATCTACAAAATTGATGCTGAACTCTGCACCGATTGTGGATCATGTGCCGAAGTATGTCCTACTGACGCAATATCTCCAGAATAACAAGACGTATGATTTTAGAAACGACCTGCTTGAATCAAGCAGGTTTTTTTTTGCTTTTTTTAAACTAATTGCCAATCTTATTGTTTATATGGTATAAATTTTTATCTTTATTACCTCAAATTTTCAACTTACTCATTCACAACAATATCATCCGTGGATTTACTGCTTCTGAACATCAAGGAACTTGTGCAAACCGGGGAAAATCCGGCCTCCTTTCTGGCAGGAAGGGAGATGGCCGCTTTGCGTTCAGTCCAGGATGCCTTCCTTCTGATTCGTGATGAGATGATTGTGGACTATGGCTCAATGGAAGAACTGGGAGAAAGCCATTTTGAAAATTCGGACCTTCTGATGGAAATCGATTGCAAGGGGAGAATGGTCTTTCCCAGCTTTTGCGATCCAGACTCCCATCTTTTGTACCCTTTTGACCACTCCCTCGGTTTTGCCCAAAAGGATTTGAACAGAAAAACACGGGGTGCCGGTTTTACTGACTCTTTCGTGAAACTGCATGGGATGTCGGTGGATGAACTCTACCATGAGGCATTGGAACATCTCAAAGAGGTTGTCAGAAAGGGGACAGGAGCCATTGAAATCAAGAGCGGTTACGGTCTTGAAGCAGAAGATGAGGTAAAATTACTGCTTGTCATCCGGAAACTAAAACAGACTACCCCTTTGGTCATCAAATCTACTTTTCTGGGATCGCATACCTATCACGATAATTACAAAAGATCTCCATCCAAGTACCTTGCCCATATCCTGAATATTCTTCCTTCCATCGCGCAGGAAGAACTGGCCGATAGCCTTGATTTTTATTACGATCAGAAGTTTTTATCCAGGCTTGAGACTGAAACACTCCTGCTTGCCGGATTGCGGGAAGGGCTGAATGTCAAGCTCCATTCAGATGAACTGGGACTGAACCGTATCACAGAAGCAAACTTGAAACAATGTTTTGATATTCTGGATGAAACTGGACCAATCGACAGACTGCAAATTGAAAAAATGGTTTCTGCCGGGATCTTCCCTGTTATCATGCCTGGTGCCTCCTTCTTTCACAACTTGTCCAACTCATCAGCGAGGGAGATGATTGATGCGGGGCTTCCCCTCGCCATTGCCACCGATTTCGATCCGGGCTCCATGCCCTCCTGCGACATGAAATTCATGCAGTCGCTTGCCTGCATCAAATATGGGATGAAGCCCGAAGAGGTGATCAATGCCTCTACCATCAATTCGGCTTACCTGATGGGAATTGGTGACGGTTACGGCACCATTACGAAGGGGAAAGCCGCCAACCTGTTTGTCACAAAGAGGATTCCATCTGTGGAGTACTTCCCCTATGCCTTCAGCTCTGACCTGATTGAAATGGTGATTCTGGAAGGAGAGGTGTTGTGAATTGAGCTGACGGGTAGAAAGCTGAAAGTTCTGAAACGAAGAAACAGGGATAACTTTGATGATGAAGCCAAGCCCAAGGCTTCTGTTACAGATTACTTATTTCCCAGCAGATTTATTTATATCCCTTGAAATCAGTATATTAAAGATAGTATATAAAACCGGCTGTACCAATTATGGCTTCTTTGGCTATCACCGTACTTCCACTGTTGAGGTGGTCGGTAGTGACGGTTGCACCGGTTTTGGTTATTTTGAGCTCCTCAAAGCTGGTTTTAGAGTTGGAACGCTGGTAATCAACAGCAATTTTTAACTGTACCTTGTCAGTAACCTTGAATCTGAAAGCGGTTCCAGCCAGCAAATCCAGTGAAACATGGACCGTATTGGTATTTTGCTGAAGATACTCCCAATTGGCAGTCGGATTTTTAAGCAATAGCTTTTGATTGGGTAGGTAGGCCACATTCATTCCGGTCATCGCCTGAAAATCCCAGGCAAACCTGTCGAAATTCAGCGAATAGACCGGACCAAAAACCATACTGTTCGACATCCACGAATTGACTGAAAGGGAAAGATTGTCCCGTTCTGCCTCCGTAAAGGGCACCTGTTTTTTCATTCTGTTCTCCATCATGGTACCCATTCCATTCCGGTCGACCGGATTGTTGTTGAGCATCACCATACCTTTCAGACCCCAGTGATTGCTCAGAGGATAGGTAGCATCCAGGTTCAATGCAAAACCGTTTAACGCGAAACCGGCATCAGGATTGGCCGGATTGACGCTGGCGAAAGAACCGATGGGCCAACAGCCGCCCATGGTGAGCGAAAAATACCAATTGTCTGGCTGGGCCGATAGATGGACCGAAAGAAGAAGTAACACAACCGAAAACAGGAAGTTTTTCATCTGGTGGTCACAGGATTAATGAATTATTAAAAAAGGAACGAGAGATGGGGAAGAATCATCCCCTGGATAATCTTGCCAGTACCCGGGTCAAGTTGTGAACCAAAAAGGCTGTGAGGAATGGAGAAGATTCCCAGGGTCACCACCATAGCAGCTACAACCCAGTATCTTGACTCTGATTTCCAGTTGAAAAGATAGGCGATCAACCATGCCATAAAGGCAATCAAGGTCTTGTTGTCAGTAAGATCCCAGCCATAAGGCACACCGGCCCAAAGTTCATTGAAAGCATATTTTTGGACCAAAGGTCCCATGATCAATCCTCCGACAAAAATCGTTGCGAGAGTGATCTTTACCATTTTCAGCGATGGGATCTTGAAGAGAGCAAAAATCCCTGCCACATTGCTGAATAGCATGGCTAAAAACATGATGAGGATATGGGGGATCAGGATCCAATTCGGTACATACCCTTTGAAGCGCATCACGGTAGTGTTTCCGTCGTTCAGGGTAATGCGGTCATTTCCTTTGTATATCGTAACCTTGTATTCAATTTTACCGGCCATGCCCTGATGGGGCAGGGAAGCGGTGAGTGTCTCCCCATTGCGGACCATGGCAAGTTTGGTGAATTCAACCTTCTGGGGGAAGATTCGGTATTCCAGTGTTCCTGAAACTTCAGGATCAGGAAGAGTTAAAGTAACAGGGCAGTCACCGTTCCCGTCAAATGTCCGTAAAAGTTTGAATTTGTATGTCTGTCCGGCAATGGTTGCCAAAGTTTTCTGAGGATAGGTGGGTCCCGTCATGCGCTGGTAAATGGCGGCTGTGATTGTCAGTAGCACGGCAAAAATCCAAATTATTGCTTTCTTGTTTTGCATGTTTATTCGAGTATCGTATTTATTCTGATATTTATATTTCAGTAACCGTTTACGGATCTTGTAATTTTCCGTTTCAAGGTCATCCTTGAATTGATCGATGAACTGAAATGATGCCGTGAAAATACAACATTGATTCTGTGTAAAAAACTGCTGCCAGGCTTTTTTAAATTTCTTTGACAAAAGCAGGTAGTTTTCACCTTATTGATGCTCATATTTGCTATTTTTACGAATCAATCATTCATCTTTTCGAACATAATTATGAAAATTAAATCCATTCTCACTGTTGCTGTTGTTTTTTTGCTGATGACCATATCCCAAACCCTTTGTTCAAAAAATAAAAATACCGGCAAGGAGCAGGGAACTGTCACCTTCACAGACAAAAGTGATCAAAAAGGTATTGATATCTTGATGGATGGTAAGCTCTTTACCTCCTATATCTGGCCGGACAATGTGATGAAACCGGTTTTGTATCCGGTGATTACTGCGTCGGGCACGGAAGTTACACGTGGCTTTCCAATGAACCCAAGAGCCGGCGAACGAATCGACCATCCCCATCACATTGGAATCTGGTTCAACTATGGCGATGTGGACAAACTGGATTTCTGGAACAATTCAACGGCGATCTCTGCGGAGGCAAAACCCGGATATGGAACCATCCACCACAAATCCATCGAAAAGAAGGATGGGGGCAAAGGTCATGGGCTGCTGGTTACATCTGCTTCGTGGGATACCCCTGCCGGGAAACAGCTTCTTGCTGAAAGGACTGAGCTTTATTTCATTAACCAGGGGGCTACGCGGATCATTGACAGGGTTACTACCCTTACAGCAGGAGAGAAGGATGTTTCCATGAACGACAACAAGGAGGGAGTCTATGCCATCAGGGTGGCCCGCCAGCTGGAGTTGCCATCGAAGGATGAAGTCATCATGACCGATGCCAAAGGAAATCCCACTACCGTGAAAGCTATGAGTACCGAAGGTGTTACAGGCAGTTACAGGAGCAGCGAAGGCATCAAGGACGATGCAGTCTGGTCGACCCGCGGCAGATGGATGGACCTGAACGGAACAATCGGCACGGAAAAAATAGCCATTGTGATGTGTGACCACCCAAAAAATGTGGGTTATCCTACCTACTGGCATGCAAGGGGCTATGGCCTTTTTGCCGCCAATCCTCTGGGCAGAAGTATTTTTACCAAAGGGAAAGAGAGTTTAAACTTCAGCATCCCGGCAGGAAAATCAGTAACATTCCGCTACAGACTTGTCATTCACAATGGCTCTGACCTTTCCGACGAAACAATCAATGCCCTTGCGGATGATTTTGCCAGGAAATATTGAATTGCGGTGGAATCAGAAAAAAAATCCGGATTCATTCCGGATTTTTTTATTTTTACCATCCGTTAGTTACCATTATCCTCCTGTCAACCTCCATGACCCTTCTCTCCTTTTTGATTTTCTCCTTTGTGGTCACCATTGTGATGGCACTGTTCAAATTGACCGGTTATCATTCATTCATTAATAAAAATTGTAATGAGGCAAACCTGGATCATTGAAGAGGTTGAAAAAGTATTTGAAGAACTGGATGCCCACCTTCAGAGGACTGCCAATGAAAGTGGACTCAGATGTCCCAGTTTTTGCGGCGCCTGTTGCCGGAAAAGCGATATAGAGGCCTCTCCGATAGAGTTTATGCCACTCGCTGCATGGCTATACAAAACGGGCAAGATCGACGAATTTTTATTAAAGATGGACCACCCCACGCACAATTGGTGTGTTTGTTTTGATCCGACTGCCTCATCCAGGGGAGAGTGGGGCTGCCGCTATTATGAACATAGAGGATTGATTTGCAGGTTGTTCGGATTTGGCTTTCGCTTGAACCGGGAGAGTATGCCGGTATTGGTTACCTGCAAGATCATGAAAAGTACCCAAACGGCAGCTGTGGCCAAAGCTGCCGAACTGGCTGTTGCCAACCCTGATGAGATGCCCATTTTTAGCCACTACTTTATGCGACTATTGGCTATTGACCCCGATTTGGCCGTTCCACAGATGCCTATCAACCAGGCAATCCGCGTTGCCATTGAGAAGCTGTATTTCTATTACCTGGACAAAAACGAATCGGAGAGATGAGAAATGAGATATAAGAGAACAAAGTTGCTTTAACGTTGCATTATTATTTTGTACTGAGATAATCTACTGCTTATTTTATCTCCGATCTCTCATATCTCATGTCTCATGTCTCATATCTCATGTCTCATATCTCATGTCTCATGTCTCATGTCTCATATCTCATGTCTCATCCTATGATCTTCCTTCCTGATCTTGGAATAGAAGGCCCTGGCCATGGTTTTCCCCCGAAACTTGGCTCGTTCTGCAACTTCTCCGGCATAAAGTTCATCCACGGTAGTGCACCAAAGTTGAAGCCAATGGTCGAAATGCGATTGTTTCAGCTGCATGTTGAAATGCAAAGGGACCGGGTTCCCGAAATAGTCAGGGCGACGAAGCAGTACCGTGTGCCAAAAGCGGTACAATTTCTTATGGTGGGCCTCCCATTTCCCTTCCAGCCTGTCGTTGAAGAAAGAGCCAATGGTTTGATCCTCCCTTACTTTTGCATAGAAGGCATCGACCAGTTTTTGAATCTCTTTTAGCGTTGTTATGTCGTTCATTTTGGTTTCTGTTGGTATTTCAAAAATCGCAAAAATAAGCACACAAACCATAGATGATTTCGGGACCTTTATCAATAGGTCGGATAAGTAATTATCTTACCCATTTCCCCATTCTACTCCCCTCATTCCTTTCTTTCATCCTTCGAACTTTCCGTCCAATATCATCCGTCTCTATTTTTAAAATACTGATTCGGACTGTGGTTGATCGATATTTACCACCCCCGGCTACCATAATTTTGCTTCGGTGCGACTTAGCATCAGTTTATCAACGCATCTTTCGATCCTGCCATCCATCCCTTAATCAATCCCATGGCGCATCAGCACATCAGCACAACAGCACATTGATTCATACTCCGGTTATTGAGAATGGTTCTTTTTAGCAACATGCATCTATATATTTAGATGAAAAGCTATAATTTTGCATTAGATTCAGCTCTGGTCATGCAGAATTTGCCTCTTTCAGGATTAATATAACCGAAGTCCTGCGGGTTTTTGGATAATTGACCGGAGAAATAATTAACTAGCTTATTATCAAATGAAGCCACCAAAAAGTTTTTACAACTGGATGAGTCTTGCCGGGGTTGCCATTGCTGGCAACAGCCTGCTGGTGATTTTTGTGTTGTTCATGATCTCCCTGTTCTCGGAACACAACAACTCCTACTTGGGTTTGTTCACATTTATCATCGTTCCGATGTTTTTGGTCATAGGTTTGCTGATGATTCCAGCGGGAATTATATTGCATATCCGTAAAAAAGACATGCCTTCTCAGGATGCCGGCAACTGGCCTGTATTCAACCTGAACGATCCAAAATTTCGTTCCGGTTTTTTTGCCATTTCGGCCATCACCGTCGTGCTTTTGATCATTTCTGCCATGGGGAGCTATGAGGCCTTCAAATACACCGAATCTGTTGAATTCTGTGGAAAACTTTGCCACCAGGTAATGGAACCTGAATACGTCTCCTACCAGCATTCTCCCCACGCCAGGGTTGCCTGTGTAGAGTGTCATGTCGGGGAAGGAGCTGGATGGTACGTCAAATCCAAAATGTCAGGACTCTATCAGGTATATTCGGTGACCTTCAAGAAATATTCCCGTCCTATCGATACCCCGCTTCATAATTTGAGACCTGCCCGTGAGACATGCGAACGTTGCCACTGGCCTGAAAAATTTTATTCCAGGAAACTGGTCAACATCCGTTCCTACCTGACCGATTCGGCCAGCACCGAGTGGAACAACTCCCTTCTGATGAAACTCGGGCCAGAATACAGTGCCCAGGGCCTTAGTGCCGGGATTCACTGGCACATCAACAAGGATGTCAAGATCGAATATGTCTCCACCAGTAAGGACCGGGAGAGCATTCCATGGGTCAGGATGACCAATACCAGGACCGGTGAAGTAAAGACCTTCATGGACACCGAAAATCCAATCGACAAGAAAGGTCTCGATTCAATCCCTGCACGCACAATGGATTGCATGGACTGCCACAACCGGCCTTCACACCTCTACCGATCGCCAACATTTTATATCAACAATGCCATGGTATCGGGGGTGATTCCAAAAGATATACCCTACATCAAAAAGGCTGCCATGGAAGCATTGAAGAATTCCTATACCAGCATGGACTCCGCGATGACCCTTATCGACCAGACAGTGGTAACCTTTTACAAAGAGAACTATCCGGAAATTTATACCAGGGAAAAGACCAGGATAACGGCAGCCATCGCAGCTATCCAGGGTGAGTACAAACTGAATGCCTTCCCATACATGCGTGCCGATGCCACCAAATACCTGAACCATATTGGTCACCTCGAATCGGATGGTTGCTTCAGATGCCATTCCGATCGCCACAAGACAGAAAAAGGGGAGACCATTTCGAGGGATTGCAATCTTTGTCACGTCATCGTCAATCAGGGTCCGACTGGAAAAGTGACGGCAAGTTCAACCGATAAGGCATTGGAGTTTGAACATCCTGTTCCAATCAAGGGAGCCTGGAAGACCTCTTTCTGTTCTGAGTGCCACAAGGTGCTGTACGAATAGAGTTATGAGTTATAAGTTATGAGTTATAGGGGATGAGTCATAATTCATCACTTATAACTCATCACTTATAACTCATAACTTTCTTATCTTTGTCCGTATGAAGGTTTTACTCACTGGTAGCACCGGCTATATCGGAAAGAGACTGCTTCAAAATCTCTCTGCCAATGGACATGAAGTGACCTGTTTCGTCAGGAGCCTGGAACGATTGATTGTTCCGGAGCAATCGAATGCCTCAGTGACAGGACATGAGATCAACTTGTTGAAGCCCATTCCGGACCATCTTCACTCCCTCGATATCGATGTAGCCTTTTACCTGGTACACTCCATGTCTTCTTCTATTGGGCAGTTCATGGAAGAGGAAGCCCAGTCGGCGAGAAATTTTTCCTCTTTCATCAGCCGGACCAAGTGCCGCCAGATCATCTACCTTAGTGGAATCTCCAATTCCGAAAAACTCTCCAAACACTTGCAATCGCGCAAGAACGTAGAGGAATTGCTGCGGGCTTCCGGCATCCCTCTTACCGTCTTGCGGGCCGGAATCATCGTAGGGAGCGGAAGTGCCTCTTTCGAGATCATCCGCGACCTGATGGAACTGCTGCCTGTGGTGGTTGCCCCTGCCTGGGTTAAGACCCGCTGTCAGCCGCTCGGGGTGGCCGATGTATTGAAATATCTTACCGGTTGCATGCTCAACCCGGCTACCTACAACGAAGTTTTCGATATCGGCGGACCTGAAATCCTCTCTTACCAGCAGATGCTGCTGCAATATGCGGAGGTGCGCGGCTTAAAGCGAAGTGTCAAGGTCCTGCCGTTTTTTAGTCCCCGAATGTCCTCCTACTGGCTTTACTTTGTCACCTCTACCTCTTACTACCTGGCCGTCAACCTGGTCGACAGCATGAAGGTTGAGGTCGTATGCCGCAACAACAGGTTGCAGGAGATGCTTGGAATTACGCCCTTGACCTATCGGGAAGCCTGCAGTCGGGCACTGGAGCGTATCAATCTGGATACAGTGGCCTCCAGCTGGACCGACGCGGTCTCCATGTCAATCGGCGATCAACTCTTCGAATACCAGGATGTACCCAATTTCGGGGTACTGAGAGACAGCCGTAGTCTGAAAATTAGCGGCAATCCTGATAAGGTACTCGACAAAGTATTCGCCATTGGCGGTGAAACGGGCTGGTACTATGCCGACTGGATATGGAATGTGCGAGGCATGATCGACAAAATGGCCGGAGGGGTTGGACTGCGCCGCGGTCGCAGGAATGCGGCCGAACTAAACCCGGGCGATGCCCTCGACTTTTGGCGGGTGCTGATTCCCGACAGGGAAAACAAACGGTTGCTCCTCTTCGCCGAGATGAAGGTACCCGGTGATGCATGGCTCGAATTCAGGATTGTTTTGAAGGAGGATGGCTTTTACCTCACCCAAACCGCCACTTTCATGCCCAAGGGCTTGAGCGGAAGGCTTTACTGGTGGCTTCTGCTACCCATCCACCTGGTGATGTTCAGGGGAATGATTAGTGCGATTGTACGGTAACAAAAATTCACACAATTAAACAGTGGACTCATGGAGCTGGACAGAGTATGATTCGGCTAATTTACATGAAACTCTACCGAAATATAGGAACAAGTTGTGCCTCTTATTTTTCTCTGTGTGATATTTTTTATGGATTGTACTGCTTTGCCCCGAATACCTGTCTATGTTCCAGTCCAGTGCCCTCTGCCAATAGCAGCAAATCCGAATTCCCGAAATGGAACATTGTCAGCACCTCCTGCCATTCAAGGTGGTAAAAGGCTGCATATAGCATTTTCCCGAAATCGCCGTGGGTGACCAGCAACAACGTTTCCTGAGGATGTCTCTGCTTAATTGTCTCCAAAAGAATCCGGGCCCTGTCAAGGAGTTCGGGAAAGGTCTCTGCTCCTTCCGGGGAGAGGAAATAGGTGATTGTCTCTGTTTTCAGGATATCGGGAGTGCAGCACATTTCTATCTCCCTGGCCGGCTTACCGGTCATCACACCGAAATCTCGTTCTATGAGGAGATCTAATTTTTCCGGTGGATCCAAATCCAGAGTCGTTGTAATGATTTGAGACGTTCGGAAAGCCCTTTGTAGCGGTGAACTGTATACTTTGTCGAACCGTATTCCTGCCGCCTTGATCTTGCCTGCTAATTCTTCAGCCTGCCGGGAACCTATGGAGGAAAGCGGATGATCGCGGTGTCCGTTCAGAATACCAGCTGCATTGTCCAGGTCTTGGCCGTGGCGGGAAAGGAAGATAGTTGTCATGGCGGGAAATGAATTCAAGTCAAAATTTTATATTGCATTTTATTCAGGGAAATCTGGAACTTCGATCACCAGGTCTCCAGTCCCTTTTGCGAAAGTAATGTTGATCAGCAACAGTATTTCTTTGGATGAACTGTTGCTAATTTCCTTATAACCATCAATGAAGAGGATTTTGGAAAGTTCCGAGTAGAGGGCATGGAGGCTTCGCTCCTCAAGCTCGATGGTGAGGCTCATCGAGAGGTCAGAAAACCTTTGGAAATTCAGAATGGTGGCACAATGGTCGATGATGCGGGTTAGCTCATTGATGGCACTGATTCGTTCATGAAAGCTGTTGGCTGTCCAGTAATATCGCTCCATCGGTTGTTCGTATACTTGAAAAAATTATTATTTGAGCCTATTTGGATAATTGATGAATGTACTCCGGCGTGAGCGGCTCCTCCCTGAAAAATTCCCCCTTCTTTCCCCGCGACAAGGCCCACTTGTCAATCCAGGAGATCCCCCATTTGCCATAGACGGTAATAGGAGTCTGGAATGCATCGTCCTCCAAAGCCCTGTCCATGTTCACAAAACCATAGCCGTTTTTGCGGTAGATAGCCACGAGGGCGTCCACATAATCCGAATCAAGCAGACTGGCATGAAGAAGCATGATCTGTGGAATCTCCCTGCCAAAAAGTGCTATTGACTGTTTTTCGTAGTATTTCATTTTGGCCTCCATGTAGGTGAGAAAGTCAGCACCAATCCTTTTCATTAACATTGTATCTTTTTGAAAGTAGGCGCGGTGATAGGCCAGTGCAAATAAGTAATCCTCGTTGTCGATCGTAACCGGGGCGACTGTATAGTGGTGTTCCTTCAGGAAGGCATCCAGCGAATCGGCTTTCGCCTTCGTCGGGCCGACATGCAGGAAGGGATGCCTGAAATACTTGAGTGTCTTGCCTTTTTCTTGAAGCAGTTTCCTGGTAAGGGTTTCACCTTTCAGCAAATCTGCGGTGAAATCCCGGTAGGAGACGATGTTGTAATCCGGATGCGAGTATGTGTGGTTGCCCAAATCCAAGCCGTTGTCTACCCAACTCTTCAGTAATTCCAATTGAAACCGGCTGACTTTCCCATTTTCGTACATCTTTTGCTCATTCACAAAACCAATGGCAGGGATATGGTTCCTGGCAAGCGAACCAACCAGTTTATCGGTAAGTTGACGGTGAAAAAGCGTATCGGTCACCCCGTAATTGACCACCGGAAGGTCGTCGAAGCTGAAACAGACTTGTCTGGACTGACCGACTGTAACAAAAGTTGAAAGCAGGAATAGAAAAAGGAGAGGAGTCTTCATAGGATTGTACTTATTTTGGATTTCTCTTTTTGTATTTTGGAAAATAGCGGAGTCCGGCATCCAGGATAGAAAAATAAATCCTATCGTCCATATTAGCTTATCGGATGGCTTGAATGTATTATTTCTGTACACATCAGTCAGTCCAAGAATCATAAAAATGAGGCTGGCGACCACGCTCATCTGCATGAGAATTCCTCCATTAGGATAATGCTGAATCTTAAAGAATGCTCCAACCAGATCTATGAGGGCAGTTAGAAGCAGAGAAGCCTTGTAGAGCATTACTTTGGTCATAAATTTCGGTTTATGAAGGCAAGTTACTGAATAATTCTGACAGGTTGGCTTATCCGCTACTTACACTACACTTAGCCGCCAGGTCGCCTGTATGCGTCCCGAAAGCTTCACTTTGATGAAGTCCCGGAGTGTCATGCTTTTCTTCAGGTAGGAGAAAGCGCTCAAGTCGGAATATTTCAATTTGGCTTCCTTGTCGACCACAAAGCCCATCCTGTTGAAGAACTTTTGAGCCTCGGTGAAACTCTCGAAATTGTTCAGATCCGTTTGGTGTAACTCGTTAAACTCGCTAATCTCTTTATTATACCGGAGGCCGAGTTTACGGTTTTTGTGGTTGAGGAAAATATCCCCGGTAATCCAATAACCTCCCCTTTCCGTCAAAACTGCATGGATGGTGGCACAGAGTTTTTCCTTTTCGTGGGGTTTCAGATAGCCCAGCAATCCTTCATTTACGATAATTACCTCACCGGGTGGGAAATGGCTGACAATTTCAAAAAACTGTTCTGCATTCAGCGCATCCAATGGCAGCAATTCCAATTTGCCAATGGTATTCGTCCCCTCTGGTAAACAATGTAAGAACTCCTTTTTGGTGGCGATGACCTCCGGCAGGTCCGTGTCAATATAATACACCCCTTTTTGCCGGGCAAAATGCAGGCTGCGGAAAGAATATCCTGCAGAGAGTTCCAGTATGTTGGGAATGTCCAGTTCATTCAACAACTGATCAATGCTCAGGTACCTGCTTTCGAGCCCAAGGGTGCTTGCCCAAAAGGTAAAGTCCCGTTTGTTAAAATCAGGGATGTATGGCTGGGGATATTCCAGCATTTCGGCAACCTTTCGGGCATAAGGGATCATTGTATATCCTTTCCAATTCATCATCCACCTGGCTGACGGGCTCACTGAGGTGAATTCCCTTCTGTTCCTTACCTGTTCCATAACTTACGTTTACAGTTCACAACAAAAAAGTCTTATGTTTGATTTATAAGCACAAGTTTGAAGAAAAAATCTCCTTTTAACCGCTCTGCCTGTTGTTTGATCGTTGATTGATATTGGATCTTACTTACTTCCTAAAAGTTATACAATAAAACTTGTTATCCCACATGAGTTCGGTCTTTAGCTCTTTCACACCGGTCGGAATTGCTGATTCAATGTCCTTTAAATCGAACGATTCGCCTTGAAAATATTTTTTGGAGAGGTTGCTTTTTTTGTATTGTGTCTCGATATAATCGGCCGTTTCATCGGCAATCAGTAGTTTCGAATCCTCCCTTGCAACCCGAATCATCTCCCTTATCGCCAATGCTTTATCGTTAAAGAAATTGATCCCTCCAACATGAAATACAATATCAAATTCATTATCCTTGAAAGGCAAATCCTCTGCGCAACAGTTGATCAGCGATAGATTCAATAGCCTGCCATATTTCTTCCTGCATTTTTTTAGCATGCCCATGGAAATATCTGCTCCTGTGATATCGAGTGTTTTCCTATTCACCGATTCAGGAATAAACTGAAGGTCCTTTCCAGTCCCAATGGATACGTACAACACGGAGCAATGGTCCTTCCATTCCAATCTGGCTATGATTTCGCTCCTCATCCTGTTGATCTTATTCCCATATTTTAATCGTCCAACGACCGTCTCAACGAAATCGTACCCTTTGGACATCCAGTCGTACATTTTCATGTATTTCAAGTTATGGCCGGTCACATATTTTTCGTTTAAAAAGAGAGGAATGCCATCGGACAGGTTTCCTCCGACATTTTCGTTTTGATATTCTGTGCGCAGTTTATTCTGAAGATGATCGTTCATTTTATTTAGCGATTCTTGAGTATTTTGAATTGCAAGTTAAGTGTGTTTCTTTGGTTTAGTTCAAGTGATTTCGAGCTCTGGTTGCAATTTCTTAATCTTTTTAGGAAGTTGGACAACGATGGTCTCCCCGATCTTGTCATGCAGAGACATCCTGTTGGGATTCCAGAAGGCCTGAAAATAGCCCAATCCAAACTCGAGGGCAGAGGCAAAATAACCCAAACTCCTCTCGAAGCAATGCCAAAATCCAAGATGTTGGTGGTAGATCGAAAGTACCTTGATCCGCAACAGGTATTTGCCAAGAGTTTGTCCATTCAGGAAATAAATTGAGCAGGCGAAATAGAAGAAGGGCAGGAGTCCAAACAGGAATTTCAACAGGGTGATGACATAGTTGGGTGTATGATCCATTTCAACATCCACATCGAAGATGCCATGGATATTGATCTTCGAAATGTTCATGTCGAACAGGGCAAACAGTAAAATAATGCCAAAATAGATTAGGATCAGGACAATCCAGTCCAAAAGGAAGGCTGCGAATCTTCTCCTGATGGTAGCCAGGGGCAATTCATTGCCTGGGTGAAATTCTTGTCTGATGTGGTAATACATAGCAGGTTATGGAGTTAAATATGCTATTCAAGATCATCTTTTTATTCAAAGGTATGGTATGTTACCATCGAAAGTACAATTGATTCTCCAACTCAAAACCATATTTCTAAAATACTTAATTCTTACCGTGTCACCCCATAAATCATCCCGCTGAGCATTGGGATTAACCAGATAATCCAGACCAAAAGACTGAACTGATGAAATTTAAGTATTTTGGTTTCATTTCTTTGATACAAAACCATTGATGCCCACACCGAATGAAAAAGCATCAAAAGTATGGCCACCATGCCGGTTATACCATGAAAATTAAATTGAAGGAGCCCCCCTGAAAGCTTTGCCATTGCTCCTGTACCAATGGTATCACAAACCAGTCCCAGGTAGAACATGGTTAAATGCCACAATTTTAATCGCTTTTGTATCTTCTCACTCCAAACGCCAATGGTATAAAAAATACAGGCTAAAAAAATTAAGTTCATGCCTATCAGCATCATAATCTATTGGTTTTAAATGACTTTTACACAACGATTCCAATACATCCATTGCAAGTATTCTACCACCGTATCCTGAAATTTAATTCAGAAGACAACTTTACTACTTTTTTCGCAGCAGAACCTTCTTTTTCGGCAGTGTCTTCTTTTTGGCTTCTGTATCCAGTGCACTGCCGACTGCTATGCCGATTGTGCATCCAATGGCAGTACCAATTGGCAGCCAAAGGCCGGTGTTTTGAGTGGCTACGCCGATGGCAGTCCCAATGGCTGCACCAAACGCGAGTCCCAGCGAGACCCCATAAGCGAGACGATTTGGGGACTTTTTCTTGGGGGAAGGTCTTTGCATAACTGTTTGATTTTTCTGGGTTTTACCTGTATCTATTTCAGAATGGATCCGATAGCATTCAAAGGTAAAAAATATTTGTAGATCAATAGACCCTCTTAAAACATCAGTTTCCAATATTAATTGATTTCCATTGCAAAAATATTACAGTGTTGTTACATTTTATAGTCAACAGAAAATTATCACAATGTCTCACCTTACGGATAAATGGCTATCAGCAATTACCTACATCTCGCTTTGATAAGGATGTGTAAAATAAAAAGTACTGCCAATGCCGACCTCGCTCTCTACCCAAATTTTGCCTCCGAGCATTTCGACGTATGCTTTGGTAATCGTCAAGCCCAGACCTGCTCCCTGATGGGCCATCTTGTCAGAGATATCCGCCTGGATAAATCGTTCAAATATAGCCGACATCCTGTTTTTGGGAATACCAATTCCGGTATCTTTCACAAAAAAATCAAGAATGCCGGCCTTCTTATGATAGCCAAACTCGATTGACCCTTTGCTGGAATATTTAATTGCATTTTTTACCAGGTTGGTCAGGATGGCAAAGAGTTTTTCCCTGTCCGTCTTTACGATCGCCTCTTCTGCCGGCAAAGTCTGAATATAGGAGAAGGTCATCCCCTTGGCTTCTACTTCAGGTTTGAAGAAATTATAGATAAATTCAATC
>Ga0073936_10005181_pt1 | contig 17719 bp, 10 predicted proteins | sample AliMusrvi5mmetaG_FD_87041 | JGI IMG/M metagenome (GOLD analysis project Ga0073936, IMG submission 87041) | Freshwater lake bacterial and archeal communities from Alinen Mustajarvi, Finland, to study Microbial Dark Matter (Phase II) - Alinen... | ecosystem: Environmental > Aquatic > Freshwater >... | reverse complement strand
GCGTGAAGGCGATTCGTGAGGTCTTGGGCGAGAAAACGCGCCCAACGCCATTAATCACAAGGGGATGTAGTCACGCTGGATGGGTAATTGAAAAAAGGCCTTTATCCGCGGGCTGCTAGTGGTCTCGGCACTCGTCCAGGTGGAATTGCTTGCTGCACCACAGCCCGTACAACAGTTATTTGCCGAGATGCTGACATGGACGACCGTTGTCCCGGTGTCACCCGAGGCGCTGGACTTGCAACAGGCCTATCTTGATGCAGATGTCCTTACGCCAAAATGGGCGGATGATGCCTTGCATGTGGCCATGGCAACCGTTACTGAGTGCAGCTATATCGTCAGTTGGAATTTCAAGCACATTGTGCATAGCCAGAAGATTCCGCGCTATAATGCGATCAATGAGATTCAGGGCTATCGGCCTTTGGCGATTTATTCGCCGTTGGAGGTGATTCATTATGAAGAAGAACTTTGATTGCGTTGAAATGAAGCACAAAGGGGCTGAAAAGGTCCAAGCCCGTTTGGCGGGCATGTCGCGTGAGGAGCAACTGCGCTATTGGGATGAGCGCACAACTGAATTACTGGCTTTACAGCAGGAGGTTATCGCTCGGAAAAAGGCCTCCTGAGTGTCCGGGGGGAGTAGAACGGATGACGCGTTGCTTGAAGGTAACGCGGAACTGATTGAGGCATTTTGCCGAGAACCCGGAATTATCTGGCCGAAAGTTCCCATTATATTAAAGCCAAAGGGCCTGAAGAAGGCGTTTATATTCGCATCGGCTCGACCAACCGTCGAGTCGACCGGATCATGCTCGATGAATTGCGACGCTTTACGCATCGTGAAACTTTTGATGAACAACCCATGCTGGAACAGAGCTCGGAAGCACTCGACTTCCGAGCTGCTTCCGAGTTCTTATCCCCCGTCCGCATGATGACGGATCGCGATTGGCGCACCTTGAGGATCGTTGTTGAGCATCAAGGCCACCTACGACCTTCTACTGGTGGCATGCTGCTCTTTGGGAAGGCAAACGATGGATCAGCAACAACGAATCGCACTGGTGACCGGCGGCGCGCGGGGGATCGGAAAAGCAATTGGCGGGCGACTGCTGCGCGACGGCTGGGCGGTGATGCTGGCGGATTGCCGGGAAGAAGACGGGCGCGCGACGGTGGAGACCTTCGCGGCGCTGGGCGCGATCGCCTTCACGCCGGCGGATGTCGCGCGTGAAGCGGACGTACGGCGGATGATCGAAGAGACCCAGCACCGGTTCGGCGGTCTCGATCTGCTGGTAAACAATGCCGGCATCGGCATCGGCAAGCCGGTGACCGCGCTGACGCTGGAGGAATGGCATCGCGTGCTCGATACCAACCTGACCGCAGCCTTTCTGAGCGCGAAATATGCCGCGCCGTTGCTGGCGGCCCGTCACGGCAGCATGGTGAATATCGCTTCCACCCGCGCGCTGATGTCGGAGCCGAACACCGAAGCGTATTCCGCGTCGAAAGGCGGATTGACCGCGCTCACCCACGCGCTGGCGATCAGCCTGGGGCCAGCGGTGCGGGTCAATTGCATCAGTCCCGGCTGGATCGACGCCGGCGGTCATCCCGAAGCCCTCAGCGAAGCCGACCACCGGCAACACCCCGCCGGTCGCGTCGGCACCCCCGACGATGTCGCCGCCCTGGTCGCCTTCCTCGCCTCCCCCGACGCCGGCTTCATCACCGGGCAGAATTTCGTGGTTGACGGCGGGATGACGAAGAAGATGATCTACGTGTGAAGTGGACGAGTTTAACCACGAAAAACACGAAAGGGCACGAAAAGAGGGGAGTGCGAAGCTCAAGCGATTGCGTGATTTGCTGCAACCATCCCCCCAGGCCTTACGAAGATCGCACAATCCATCGCCATGGCACTGCCCCATTTCGTGCTTTTCGTGTTTTTCGTGGTTCTACTGATCCGCCATGGGTTCGTTAACAGATCGCCGATTGATCCTGCCGGCGCGCGAGTGTCCGCGCGAGCAGGTCGAAGATCTCCCCGGTGCTCGCGAGGACGCTCGCGCGCCAGACAGGCCGGTACCGTTACGATTTACTTATCGACCGCCGCCGGGGTCGGATTCCCGGCGGTCAGTCCATGCGGGCCTTTGTAGCTGATCCCGGTGACCGGCAGGCCGTATTGATCGGCCAGGCGGAAGTAGAGCCGCCATTGCTCATACCCGTGGCCGAGTTTCAGCAACACGGTGTTTTCGCCTTTGTGCAGGGTGATGAGTGTCCGGTCCTGATCGCGGTAGGCCAGGCGATATCCCTTGCTGAAGGCCACGCGCTGCCCATTCACCCACACACCCAGCCGCTCGTCGCCGCCGGTGAGCAACTGCACCTGGCGGTCGGCATCGGCGACGAGGGTAGTGGCCAGGTAGGCGATCACTCCGCGCGCGGGATCGAAGCGGGGCAGCAAATCCAGCGGCTGGTCGGACAGCGACGGCTCACCGTCTTTCAACAGCGGTTGCCAACGCACGGGCGTCGCCTCCGCCCCCTTCTCGCCGGCCTTTACGCCGGTATAGGTGGCGGTGAGATTCAGGCCCTTCTCCGGTCCATAATCCTTCAGTTGAAAATTCTCGCCCGCGTAATCGTTATTTTCAAAGGGACCGACCGCGTACCAGTCACGGAAATAACCGGGCTGCGCCGCGGCCACCTTCGCCCACATACTATCGGCGGCGGCCAATCGTGCCGGCAATTTGCCGGTCTGCACGCGCGCCGCCAGCGGCACCACGTAGCCCGTCTGGCCATCCACACTGACCGTCGCCAATTTGGCCAGTTTCTCGCCGTTGAAGACTACCTCGGGCACGGTAGCGAAACCGGTCAACACCAGCGCGCCGGCCAGATCGGTCCGCTCACGCTGATCGGCCTTGAGTTGGTAATCGATCCACGCCTTGCTTTCGCCGGGACGCACGCGCACCCGGGTCAGTCCGAGACGCCCATCCGCCCGCACCTTCACGCCGCCCGGCGTCGTGAAGCGGAAGTAGATCGGGTCGGGAATCGGATTGAACGCGGTATAGGTGCCGCTCATCGGCTCCGCCAGCAGATAGGTGCGGTAGCCGGGTTCCGACTCCAGCACCGCCTTGTTCTTTTCCAACCGGCCGGTGCTTCCCTGCACGCTCCACGGGGTATCGCGCTGGATGCCGCGCGGCAGCCCATATTCCGCTTTGCCGTTCACGCGCAGGTAGACGGGGCCGGATTCTCCGCCGGAGAAGACTTTGCCCATCTCCCACGGCTTGAAGCCCAACTCCAGCGTGTCACCGCCGCTACGATAGGCGATGTCGTGGTATTGGCCGGTCGCATTCCACGTCACCGAAAGTTTCGCCACCTGCATGTGCTTGCGGAAACTCTCGAAGGAGCCGTATTCGCGTTCATCGCCCATTTCGATCACGTAACCGGCGCTGGCCTTGCGCGTGGCGTTGTACCAGTCATCCAGGTTCAATCCTTTGGCGTCGCGATACAGGAAGGTGTTGACGTAAAGCACCGGCCATTCATACGCCACCTCCACCTGCTGATCGCGGGTGAAGGGGTCGACGGCGATGGGGATGAATGCCGCGTAGGTCACGCCGTCCTTAACGAGGATCAAGTCGCCGTCCTTCGCGTAGACGGAGTTCTTGCCGGTGGTCAGCAGGTGCTGTTCCCAGGAATATTTCGGGTCCGGATTCGGCGGGGAGCTGGCCCCGGACAACTGGTCGATTTTGTGGTCGTTGATCCAGATTTCGCGCGCGGAGACATCACCGAACGTCATCACCGCCAGCGCCACGCTGAGGGCGTTGTAGGACTTCGGATTGTAGTTCGGGTCCTTCGTCCGCCAGCCGCCGGCATAATCCGGGTTGGGCAGCGTCGCCAGCGCGTTGCGGAAGGGCAGCGGGCTCATGGCGATGAGTTTGCTCTGGTGCTGCACGGCCGCGGTGTGGATGATGGACTGCGCGAATACCCCGTTAATCCCGAAGCTCATCTGCAGCGTGGACAGGTCTTCCATGTGCTCGACCGGTTTCTCCGCGCGCCGCCACTGGGCAGTCACCGGCGTGACGCCGGCATAGCCGTGCAATTCCGCCCGCGAGGCGAGCGAGTAATTGTGCGCCAGCGTGTGGACCGTCCAGCCGGAAGGCCCATTGTCCGGATCGAAATTCCAGACGCGCGCATAATTCATCCACGGGTACGCTTTGTCATCGACGATGTGCTGCCATTCTTCCGGCCCCCAGGGGGCGAGGGTGGCGTAGCGACCGGGCAGACCTTCCTGGCCGAAGACCGGCACGTGGTGGATGTCCTCGCCGATCCGTTTATCCATCTCGATCAGCGCGCCTTGTTTGGAGAGCGTATGTATGGCGTGGTAGGGACCATCCTGGAACAGCAGTTGATATTTGATCTCGCCGCGTCCCATCGGATACGTCATGCGGCGCAGGTTGGGATTGTAGGCGGAGATGAGTTGTTCCACTTCCCGCTGGCTGGTGATATCGCCCAGCAGGCGGTCAAAGGGGTCTTGCGCGTATTTGCCCAGCATGCGCAGCCCGCTGACGGACAGCGCCTGGTAATAGGTGTCGCCGGCTTCCTGGTTGGCGCCATTATAGAAGCCGTAGATGCGGTTGAGGATATTCTCCAGCCCATACTTCGCGTCCGCATGCGGGATCGGCGCTTGCAGGAATTGGGAAGCGAGGTAGGTGCCGGCAATGGAATTGGTATTGAAGTTCTGCGTGCCCAGCGTCCAGTTGTAGGAGCGGAAATAACTGCGTTGACGCGGATTTTCCGTGTCCGCCGTCTCCGGATGCAGCCAGCCGGTCCAGAAGAGCCGCAGGTGGTCCTGCACCGCCGGCGGGAAAAGGTCCGGATACGCACTCGGCGCCAGCGCGAAATCGCTGGTGAGGTGGCCATCCCAATGATGCGGGGCCACGGTCAGCAGATTGGCCAGGTATTTGTCGCGCTTCGCCGGGTCCAGTGAAAGCAGCGGATCCAGATTGATGCGTCCCAGGTTATAGCCGCCCAGCTTGCGCAACTCCTGCACGCGCTGCCACTGCCAATCCGGCATGCCGGCGGGCTGGCCGGTATAGTGGGCAACCAGCGCGGGCCAGTTGGCCGGCACGGTCATGGACGATTGCCCGTCGGGGTGCTGGGTCAGCCCGGCGACCAGCGCGGGGAAATCCAACGGCGTGGGCAGATTGCCGGCCTGGCGCGCGCCGGCCGCGTCTGGGCGCAGCGTCACCACCAGCTTGGGCGCCTTCACCCAGATCTTCATGTAGCCGGTTTCCACCCGCCAGGAATACACGTCGAACCAGCCGCCTTCCTGGCTGTTATATTTCAGGTCGACCAGTTCATTTTTCGTCACCGCGAACCCGCGCTCTTCCAGCCCGCGCAAGCGCGCGCCCAGCGTTTTGCCGTACGCGGGATCGCGCAGCGCGGCGGTGATATCCAGCGCGGCTACTTTGCTGTCGGCATGCAGCGGCCGCGGGCCGAAAGTGACGGGCAGGCGGTCGTCGCCGTCCCCGCGCGCCGCCGCGTGGCGCCAGAATCCCAACCCGTTGACATAGGCATCGGCGGTCGGCCCGAGCTTGGGATCATTCACGCTCCACGGTTTGAGCACCGGATGGGCCACCACCGACCACTGGCCGGGATCCTTGCGATAGGCGTCCTCCGACCCCCACCCCGAACGCCCGCGCTCGGGATTTGCGCCTTCCTGCTTGTCCCATTCCAGCACCAGTTCCGCTTTCTCGATGCGATACCCCGCGCTCAGTCGGGTATGCAATCCCGCAGCGGCGCCGGGAAAGCGCACCAGCATGGGCCGCAATGCATCGAAATACCGCGCGTCGGCCGCTACCTTCCCCCACTGCGCCGGGTCGAGCACCGCGGTTTGCGGTTGCTCGAACGTCAGGGTGAGGCTGTCATCGGCGGCCAACCCGCGCGCCCACGGCAGCACGATCAACAAGACGGCCAGTGCCGTGGTCAGGGACAGTTTGCTACGCATCGTTTTTGCTCCCAGGTATGGACTGCCCCGGAGGGGCATTGCATGGCAGAATGTATCTTGTCAGGTAACGCAGACCTTGACAGCAATATCTTCATACGTAAGAATATGCTAACAAAAAATAATACAATACGGCCCTTCTGTCAAGGAGGGAAGTCCGTGTGGGTCTACGCGAAAGGTCCGTGGACTTTTCATAGACTCGGTCCGCATTCCGGTCAGGTACAGCGATGGCACAACATAACGAAGACTCAACGGTAAAAACCGACAACAGTACGATCACCCAGCAGGATATCGCCCGTGCCTGCGGGTTGCACCAGACCACCGTCTCACTGGTGCTGCGCGGGGATTCGCGCGTCGGCGCGGAGACGACCCGGCGCGTGCTGGACGCGGCGAAAGCGTTGGGCTATGACGCGGACGCGCAGGATACCGCGCGCCGCATGATCTCCCGTCGCTTCGGCACGCGCATGTTGAATCAGACGATCGGGTTGTTCTTTCCCGCCCATATGCACCAGGTGCGCTATTTCGCGGAGATTCAGGAAGGCATCGCCGATGCCCTGACCGATGCGGAATTCAGCCTGCTGACTAGTTACATCCCCGCCTTCGGCGATGTCAATTTTCTCAAGCTCCCCCCTGCTATAAACGCGAGCAGGTGGATGGCATCATCGTCCTGCAACCCCCCGTCGCCTTGCGCGCTTTTGCCGGGCAGTTACGCGCGTTGCGCGGATTCGGCCAGCGTCCCATCCTCTCGCTGGTCTGGCCGGTCGAAGACTGCGCCTCCATTGTCACCGACAACGCCGGCGGTACGTATCAAGCCGCGCAACACCTGTTGGCGCAAGGCCACCGGCACCTGCTGCAATTCGTCACCGAGTTCTCCGATATCTATGACGCCGGCTATGTGGTGCATACGCGGCTGGCCGGCCTGACGCGCGCGCTGGAAGAGGCCGGTGTGGACCCGGCCAGCCATCTGCACCCGATGCTACTACCGTCGAACTGGCAAGACCCGGCCAATCTGCTGCTGGAAACATATCGTTGGTCCCCGAGCAACCTGGAAGATGTTGCGGCGCATCCACTGGTGAGCTATCTGCGCGAACATCCAGAGATCACCGCCGTCTTCGGCTGTAACGACGCCTGCGCCATCCGCGCCTGCTTCCTGCTGCGCGCCGCCGGCTTGCGCGTTCCGGAAGATATCAGCATCGTCGGTTTCGACGATACCGACCCCCTGCCCGGACCGGAAGGTGCCAATCTGCTGTCCTCCGTCCATCTACCGCTCTACGAAATGGGCCGACTCGCCGCGCAAACCATCATCCGGCTGGTCACCGCGAAAACCTGGCAACCGGAACAATTGATGCTCCCCACCGAATTTATCCCCCGCGCATCCATCGCGCCGGCGAAGACAAAATAATAGACCGATAAACGGAGCAAGCTTAGCACGATTTGGAAGCCGACGCCAGTCGCGCCCCGTGGGTAAATTGATGAGAAAAGGGCGCCGGTGACAGGTGCGTTTTGTAAAAAGGTGATCTATAGCATACTCACGAGGCGCGACGGGCGTCGGCTACCAAACCGTGCTAAATTTCCAGCCGAATATTGCCGGACACCAATCTGGCATCCCACCTTATCCTCCCCATCCGGCATATCCTGTAAAATAATCCATTCCCCTCCTTGCAGTCTCCGGCAGGTTGACTTATTATTATCCCGCGCGCGAGCATTGCGCTAATTTGTGCGAGGAGAGACTTGATGAGCACTCCGAAGACCATTGTTCCCTGCCGCCCGAAGTGGAAAGGCACGATGACCGACCGTGAGCGGTTCAACCGGCAGATGCATTACCAGTCGGTGGACCGTTGTTTCAATATGGAGTTCGGCTACTGGCAAGAGAATTACGACGAGTGGTCCATCTTCACCGAGAACGGCATTACCAATGAATGGGAAGCCAACGTCTTCTTCAACTTCGACAATATCTCCGGCACCGGCGGGCAGGTCGGCATGCATCCGGCATTCGAACACCAGGTCGTCGCGGAGACGGAAACCACCCGCACCTTTATCAATGGTGACGGGCTGCTGGCCGAAGTGCCCAAAGACGGTCACGATACCATTCCGCATTACGTCCGCGCGACCATCGTCACCCCGGACGATTGGCAGCGGGCGAAGGAAGAGCGCTTTCGTCGCGACGATCCCGCGCGCATCGTCGATATCGCGGCGCTGAAGCGAGCGCATCCCCCCACGCGCGATTACGCCCTCGGCATCTACTGCGGCTCGATGATCGGGCGCGTCCGCGATATCCTCACCTTCGAGGGATTGGCCTACGCGACTTACGACTACCCGGAAATGGTCGAGGACATGGTGGAAACGCTCTGTGTGCTGGTGGAAGATTCCCTCGATCAACTGCTGCCGCACTTCGATTTCGATTACGCCAGCGGTTGGGAAGATATCTGCTATAAAAACGGTCCCATCGTCTCCGTCGATTTCTTCAACAACGTGGTGGTGCCGCGCTATAAGCGCATCGGCGATAAGATCCACGCGGCGGGCATCGATCTCTGGTATACCGACTGCGACGGCGACGTGCGTCCCATTCTGCCCGGCTTGCTGGAAGGCGGGATCAACTGCCTCTTCCCCTTCGAAGTCAACGGCTGCGCGCATCCCGCCGAACTGCTCGATCAATACGACGGCCAGTTGCGCATCATGGGCGGCGTGGACAAAATCGAACTGGGTCATGGCCCGGCGGCGATTAAAGCCTACCTGGAAACCCTGGTCCCGCTGGTCGAACGCGGCGGCTATATCCCCTTCTGCGACCACCGCTGCCCGCCGAACGTGACGCCCGCCGATTATCTTTACTACCTTGACCTGAAAGAGAAGATGTTCGGGATGCAGGAGTAGCGGCTTTTATGTACGCACCGGATAGTCCGTACCGCGAACGCTTTCGCCTCACGCTGGAGCACCGGCCGGTGGATCGCTGCCCCTTCGATCTGGGCGGCACGCCGCAGGCGACGATTGACGAGGAGAGCACACGTGAGGCGTTAGCGCAGTATCTGGGATTCGACGGTCCCGCCCTGCCGGAAGACGAATACTTCGACCGGCGGATATCCGAAGCGCTCGATATCGATTTTCGCCGCGTGGGACGCGAGCTGTCGTTCGAGACCGGGCGCCGGCAGCAAATTTCCGCCACGGAATTTATCGATGAGTGGGGGAGCCGTTTCTGCTTCAGCGGGATTTACTGGGAACGGGTGGCCGGTCCATTGTGGGAAGCCACCCTCGACCAGGTGGCGGCGTATCAATTCCCCACCGCGGCGCAAATTCCCCCGGGCACGCTGGATGACTTTGCCCGCCACGCGCAACAGTTATATCAGCACAGCCCCTACGTGGTGGCGGCCTGCCATCCCGTCTTCGGCGTGCTCGAACTGGCTTGCTGGCTGTGCGGCTACGACTATCTCATGCTCCAGCTTGCTGCCGATCCCGAATTCATCCACCTGCTCTTCGGGAAGATTCTCGCCTACCAGAAATCGATCATCCGCGAATACTACCGCCGCCTCGGGCCGTACCTGCATCTCACCACCAGCGGCGATGACTTCGGCACGCAAAAAGGGGCGTTCATGTCGCCGGCGATGTTCCGCGAGTTCGTCATCCCGTATCTGCGCGAACGCATCGCCTACACGGCGCTGTTTACCGATGCCGTCTATATGCATCATACCTGCGGGGCGGTGTTCGAGTTGATTCCCGACCTGATCGACGTCGGGGTGCGGGTTTTGAACCCCATCCAACCGATGGCGGACGGGATGGACCCGGCGCGCCTGAAAGCCGCTTACGGCGATCAGCTCGTGTTTCACGGGGGATTGGATACCCAGGAAGTCCTGCCGTCCAACGATCCCGCCGGCATCGACGCGGCGGTGGAACACCTGCTGGCAGCCATGCACCCGGAGACGGACGGTGGCTTCATCTTCGCCCCCGCCCACAACCTCCAGCGCGATGTCTCCCCTGCTTCCATCGCGCGTAGCTATCGGACGGCACGAGAGCACTTCAACGCGAAAGCCCTTAGCCCCCGCTTGTTGTCTTGAACTGTGATTTATGTGATTTAATGATTTTGTGATTATACGGATTGTGTGATCAAATGGAGACTGCTTCGGAAGAAGTTAGCATGAAGGCTATGGACCGCCGGCATCCCTGCCGGCGCTGCGCGGAGGTTGTCTGCTACGGGGGCGCCGGCAGAGATGCCGGCGGTCCATGGCCTAAATGCCGACGCCCGAAGCAGATCGCAGCAGATCACACCATCCGTACAGTCAATCACAAAATCAGTTAATCACACGAATCATAGCTCAATACAGAAAACGACGATGCGCTGCGTTTACAGTTGCGATCTGTTCGCCGCGCTTTCCGTCTCGGGGGTGATCAACGGCACCGGGCGCTTCAGGGGGGCGACGGTGTCGGCGAGGCGTTGCGCGCGGGCGACGCGCGCTTTGGTGTCCGGGTGGGTTTGCATCCACTCCGCTGAACCGCCGGCGCCGCTCAGTTTATCCAGCTTTTTGAGGAACTTCACCAGCCCATCCGCCGGGTAGCCGGCGTTGTAGGCAAGGCGCAAGCCGACGGAATCCGCCTCGTATTCGTCCTCGCGCGAGCGTGGCAGCGTCATCCCGTATTGCATGGCCAATCCCGCCGCCGACTGCATGATCGAGCCGGAATTGCGCAGCGCCAGATTCGAGAGCAGTTCCATCGTCATCGCGCGTTGGATCGCTTTGGCGGAATGGCGCTGATTGATATGCGCCGTCTCGTGCCCCAGCACCCCGGCCAACTCGTCATCGCTCAACCCCGTCTCCAGCAGCCCGCGGCAGACATAAACCGGACCGCCGGGCAGCGAGAAGGCGTTGACGTCCTTCATATCGAGCACTTTATAGCTCCACGGAATGCCTTTCCGTTCCGATCCGGCGGCAATGGCTTTCCCGATCCGCTCCACGCGTTCGGCATCCGGCGTGCCGTCGATCACCCGGTACTTCTGCTCGGTCTCCGCCGCCGCCTGCTTGCCGATTTTAATCTCCGTCTGATCGTCGATCGACAGCACGCCCCCACCGCATCCGCTGCTCCCCAGCACAAACGGCACCCCCGCGCAGACCATCCCCAACAACACCCAACGCCACCAACTGCGCATTGCTTTGCCCCCGTGATTGTAATAAGGCGACCATGGCAAACTCCTGGTTGCCATCGCCGCCATAAATATAGCGAAAAACCGGTCGGTGGAAAAGGTCTGAGAGGCCGTCTGGAAAGTATCGGTATCGGGATGCTGAGGCGATTTTTTGCCTCCCGCAAGGCACCTTTCCGGAGTCATATGCGGACATATTACGCAGGAAAGGTAACGCCGCGAGAGGTCAAAAGCGTCCAGCAGGCCGGTGCCGAGACTTTTCAGACAGCCTCTGACTACTCGGTTTTCTTCACCAAACGCCGCTTATCCGCGTCCCAGCGCCAGGGCGCACCGTCGTTGCTCATATACACACCGCCGATCCAGCGGTCGATGCCGTTGCGTTGAATCCAGTCGGCGGAGCCGGTGAGGTATTCGGGCCCGTTTTTCGTCAGTTCGATGCTCCAGGCGGACAGGTCGGCGGGCGGGTCGTCGTCGCGCGGGAGCGCGCCGGGACCGGTGATAACCAGCGCGGGCGTGCGTCCGGCCGCGAGGTTTTCCAGCAGCCGGCAGAAGTTGACATCGCCGGGAAAGGTGACGAACCGGCGCTCGGTTTCCTCGCCGGGTGTTCCCGCCGACGGCGCCTGCTCGTGTTTCTGGATCACGGATTGATCGATCACCCCGATCTGCGTGACCATCCCCTGCCCGGGCAACCGCGTGTTTTCAATATTGCCGATGACGTTCACATCGCCGGGATAGGCGTAGGGTTGGCGCTCGCGCACCTCGCGGGTCAACTGGGGAAGGGCATTGATCCCGAGCGCCACCTGCCGCAGCGTTTCTTCCTCCAGCCGGGTGAGGCCGTGTTTCAGCATGGGGAACTGCTCCAACCGGCAGGCCAGCGCCACGCCCAGGCCGGGAAGGCCGGAGGTATCGCTGCGCGCCATGCGCTCGACGACGGTGGGATCGGGTGAGCGAAATGCCGCCCAGACCTGCCGCGCCAGCACCAGTTCCCGCCGGGTGAGTTTCCGTCGTTGCGGGAAGAGCGCCGCGAGTTGCGCCACGGTCATCCGCCCCAGCCGCGCGAGCTTGTCGAAACCGGGATTCTCCCCCGCGCTGAGACGGCTGATCACCGTGTCGCCCAGTTTCAGTTGCAGAACTTCGTCGATAGCGTAGGCGAAATATGCCTGGTCGGAAAAGGAGGCGTCGAGCCAGAAGATCACCTCGTCGTGATCGACGCACTTTTCGACGATCTGATCCTGCAACAGCAATCCCTCGTAAAGCTGCTGCGCGGTCTTGCGGGCGCACCGGCCAGCGAGGAACTGCGCGCGAATCGTCCGCCACTCATGCCCCATCATCCCCGACGGCGTCGGTCCCTCCGACAGCGGATCGCGCAACACCGCCACCTCGCCAGCCACCCCGGTCTGCCGAAACAGTGACGCCGCGTTGTCATTGATGAATATATGGAGCATAAGCCGCAAGCCCCCTTATGGAGTGCGGCACCGCAGTGCCGCTTTGGTATACCGATAACCAGGGTTTACATACAGTCAACAACGTGGCCCCCATCCCCAACCCTTCCCCCGCTGCGGCAGGGGAAGGGAGTGCCAAACCCGGTCACTTGCTCCCTTCCCCTGCCGCAGCGGGGGAAGGGTTGGGGATGGGGGCCACGCGCCTTCCGGAACTATTGCGTAGATCCGATAACTATGTGACTATGCAAAAGCGGCACTGCGGTGCCGCACTCCACATTTTACCGTCCGCCCCACTTCACCAACCCGGTCGGGGCCGGGAGTTGCAGCAGGTCGTCGCGCTTTTCGAGCACGATCCAGGCGCGGGCGGCGTCGGCGAGTTTGCGATCGCCGCAGTAGAGATACGCGAGCACCATGTCGGTATTGTTGAACTTCTGCAGCGCGTCGATCAGCGGGGGTTCCGCGTCGTCGCGACCGCGGCGGATGAAATAGACGTAGGCGCCCGCCACCACGTCCAGATCGTTATCCCGCACCGCACCCTGGAGGATGTCGATCGAGCGATTGTCGGCGATGAGACTCAAGGCGGCGGCAATCGCGCGGCGTACATCGCTGTCGCGGTCTTTCAGCGCGTCGATCAACGGATCGACCGCCTGCGGATCGCGCATCACGCCCAGCGAAAGCGCGGCTTGCGCGCGCACCGCGGCATAGCCATCCGCGAGCAGCGTGATGAGCGGTTCGAGCGCCTTCGCCGTTCGCAGCGAGCCCAGCGTGGCCGCCGCCGCTTTGCGCACTGACCAGTCGCCGTCATCGAGCAAGTCCAGCAACGGTTCGACCGTCTTCGCATCCTCGAACGGCGCCAGCGCGGTGGCGACTTCCCGCCGCACGTTCGGGTCGCCATCTTTCAGCGCCGTCACCAGCGGCTCGACCGCCCGCGCGTCCTTCAACGCGGCCAGCGACTGCGCCGCGGTCACCCGGTTGGCCGGGTTGCCATCCTTGAGCAGCGCGATGAACGGATCGACCGCCTGCGGATCCTTCAACTTCACCAGCGTCTGCGCCGCTTCCACGCGCACGTTGATATCGCCGTCGGTCTGCACGCGCTCGATCAACCCCGGCACCGCGCGGGTGTCGGCGTAATTGCGCAGCGCGATGGCCGTCTCTTTGCGCACGGTGGCGTCGCCATCCTTCAGCGTGTCGGCGAGTGGGGCCACCGCGCCGGCATTCTTGCAGCCGCCCAGCGCGCGTACCACTTCCACCCGCACGCCGGCGTCGCCATCCTTCAGCGCGCTCAGAATGCCGCCCAGCGCCTGATTGTCGTTGAAATTGGTCAACGCGATGATGGTGGCGCGGCGCACGGTGGCATCGCCATCCTTCAACTTGCCCAGCACCGCCTGCAGCGCCGGATCACCTTTAATCGCCGCCAACGCTCGCACGGCTTCCACCCGCACGCGCCCGTCGCCGTCTTTTAACGCCCCGGTGAGCGGATCGACCGCGCCGGGGTCTTTGAGCAATCCCAGGCCGGTAGCCGCGGCGGCGCGCACCTGCGGATCATCGTGCTTCAGCGCGGCAATCAGTGCCGGTTGCGCGGGCAGGCCGGCCTTCGGCAGCGAGCCGACCGCCGCCAGTCGCACGTTCGGATCGGCGTCCTTGAGCAGCGCGGTGAGCGGATCGACGATTTTGACGTCTTTGATGGTGCCCAGCACGGTGGCGGCGCGCGCGCGGATGCCGCCGTCCTGCTGCTGCAGCGCGTCGATCAGCGTGTCACGCGCCGGGGGACCGATCGCCGCCAGCGCATCGATGGCCGCGTTGCGAATGCCCGGATCGGCGTTATTCAGTTCCTCTTCCAGCTTGGGCACCGCCTGCGCGTCCTTGATCGTCGCCAGCGCGTTGATGATCTTCAACTGCACGGTGGTATCTTCCAGCAGCAACCGCTTCATCAACGGCTTCACCGCCGGCGAACCGATCAGTGCCAGCGAAGCGATAGCTTCCCAACGCAGGCCGATATCGTCATTGCGCAAGGTCAGGATGAGCGGATCGACCGCGTGCGGGTCACCGAGCAACCCCAGCGACTTCGCCGCCTCGCGGTGCGCATCGATATTCGCGTCGGCCAGCATTTTGATCAATGGATCGACCGCGTGCAGATCATGCAGCAGGCCGAGGGAGTGGGCCGCTTCCACCCGCGTTCCCGGGTCGTTATCGGTCAGGTGGATGATCAGCGCGTCGAGCGCCCGGGCATCTTTCAGCGGGCCAAGCGCCTTCGCCGCTTCCAACCGCACGGTGGCATCGGCATCGAGGAGCGAAATGAGCATGAACGGCGTCTGCCCCAGCGGGGTAAGCAGCGCGCGGGCGATCACCGCCTCGCGCCGGATGCCGGCGTCGCCATCTTTTTGCAGCAGGTTCAGCGGCTCGACCAGCCGCGGGTCGTGCAGCGGTTTCAATGCCAGCAGCGCGCCGCGGCGGACTTCCGTATCGGTATCCTTCAGCGCGTCCAACAGCGGCGGGACGATGCCCGGATGGGTGATTTGCCCCAACGCGGAGACGGTGTCGCGGCGAATACCGGTGTCCGGGTCAGTGATCAGCCCGGCGATTGCCGTGACCAGCCGTGGATCGCGCGGTTGCCGCAACGCCTGCAGCGCGCCGCGGCGCACCTCGGTGTCGGCATCCTTCAGCGCGGTGGCCAGCGGGGCATAGATGCGCGGGTCGGTGATGGCCGCCAGCGTCTGCACGGTATCGCGGCGAACACCGGTGTCGGTATCCTTCAGCAGCGGGGTGAATTTCCCGATCAACGCGGGGTCGCGCAAGGCGCGCAGGACGTTGAGCGCGCGGTGGCGGGTCTCGACGTCGGTGTCTTTCAACGCTTCCGTCAACGGTCCGTTCACCCCGGTATCTTTGCCGATGAACTGGCTCAGCGCTTCGATGGCTTCGCGCCGCAGGCCGGGGTCTTCGTCCTTCAACACGCTGCTCATCGCCGGGATCACCCGCGGCTCTTTCATCGCCCGCAAGGCCTGCAGCGCTTCATGCCGCACACTGACATCCTTATCCTTCAACGCCCCGGTGAGCAGTCCATCGAGCCCGGGCGCTTTGATCGCCGTCAGCGAAATGACCGCGTCATGCCGCACGCCCGCGTCGTCATCTTTCAAAGCCGTGGTCAGCGGGTCAACCGCGTTATCCTGCCCGCAGCCTTTAAGCGCATTCACCGCCTCGCGCCGCACCGCGACTTCTTTGTCATGCAGCGCCTGTGCCAGCGGCTTAATGACCGCCGTGTCGCGAATATTGCCCAGCGCCTTCACGGCTGCCTGCCGGATGCCCGCGTCGGTATCCTGCGAGGCCGTCGCGAGCCCATCGAGGGCGATGATGTTATTGTAAGCCGACAGCGCCAGCACGATCTCTTTGCGCACGCCGGCGTCGGTATCTTTCAGCGCATCCGTTAACGGACTGACCGCCTGCAAACTGCGCATCACTCCCAGCACGTGGGCAATCTCCACGCGCACCTTGGGGTCCGTCTCCTGCCCCAGCGCATCGACCAGCGGATTGATGGTGCTGCTGCCGCCGATGGCCCCCAGCGCCCTTACCGTTGCCACCCGCACGGTCAGCTCTTTATCGGTCAATGCTTCCGCGAGCGAGTTGATCGTCCGCGCTAACTTCAATTCTCCCAGCCGGGTGGCCGCTTTCGCCCGCACCCCCGCGTCGGGATCCTTGAGCGACGCGATGCACTGATTCGCCTCTTCCGCCGGCGAGATCGCCCACGCCGGCATCACCACCGCGCCGGACAACAACACCAGCATCACACCCCACACCCAGACCTGTTTCCCCATGCGAACGTGCCTCCCACTTATCGGTTATTCGTGTAATTCGACATCCGACGGGTAATTCCCTTTAGCGGATGGCGTGGAAAAGCTGATGCAGCCTTGCAGCGTGTTGTTTCGATTGGTCGGATCTGTCGGATCGGACGGATTATTGGTGGTAAAACAGCCTACTCCGGCTCGGTATACGCTTCCTCCCCCAACACCTCGGTGTGCGGGAAGGTCAGCCGGAGAAAGACCGGGGTGACGACCGTGCTGATCACCACCATGACGACCAGCGCGACGTAGATGGGTTGGGCGATCACCCCGCTTTGCAGGCCCGCCAGCGCGATGATCAAGCCGACTTCGCCGCGCGAGATCATCCCCACGCCGACCTGCAGCGATTCCAGCGGGGAGAATCCACTGACGCGGGCGCCGAATCCGCAGCCGATGACTTTGGTCAACACGGCGACCAGAATAATCACCAGCACGAATACGCCATTGCCCTGCGTCAGCATATGCAGATCGGCGGTGAGACCGATGTTCAAAAAGAAGATGGGGACAAAAAACGCGTAGGTAAACGGGAGCATACTCTGGATGATCGTGTGGGCATGGCGGGTGCGAGCCAGAAAGACGCCGGCTAAAAATGCGCCGGTGATCGCCGCCACCTGCCCGAAATAATCCGCCCCCACCGCGAAGAGGAACACCAGCAGCAGCGCTACCGCCGGCAGCGCATAACTGACGTGCAGGCACTCCACCCAATCCAGCAGTGCCGCGAAGCCGAACCGGCCGATCAGTATTGCCAGCGCGAAAAAGAGCGCCATCAGCAGAATGACGGCGAGCATTTGCAACACCGGCAGCAACGCGGGCCGTCCCAACGCGTGGGTGAGCGCCTGTGCCAGGATCGCCGCTAGCGAAGGATGCCCCATCCCGGACGGGATCATCTGCGACGCGCCGAATGCCACCACCAGCGAGAACACCAGGATGCCCAGCACGTCGTCAATCAATGCCGCGCCCAGAATCGTGACGCCTGCGCGCGACGCCAATTGCCCCAATTCGATCAACGTTTGCGCGGAGATGGAGACCGAGGTCGCCGTCAACACCGCCCCGATGAAGAACGCTTCCGCCAGCGATAACCCGAAGAGCCGTGCGCAGAATACGCCGATACCCAACGGCAGCAGCACCCCGCAGACCGCCGTCCACGCCGCCGCCTGCCCGACCGTGCGCAGTTGCCGCAGATCGGTCTCCAGCCCGGCGACGAACATCAACAACAGCACGCCGATGTTCGCCAGCACCTGCACCAACTGCCGCAGCGCATCCCCCGAGCCGGCAAAAACCGGCCAGGCGAAGAGATGCAAGACCGACGGTCCGAGCAGCACCCCGGCCAGAATCTCCCCAAACACCGCCGGCT
>Ga0073936_10005177_pt1 | contig 17723 bp, 16 predicted proteins | sample AliMusrvi5mmetaG_FD_87041 | JGI IMG/M metagenome (GOLD analysis project Ga0073936, IMG submission 87041) | Freshwater lake bacterial and archeal communities from Alinen Mustajarvi, Finland, to study Microbial Dark Matter (Phase II) - Alinen... | ecosystem: Environmental > Aquatic > Freshwater >... | reverse complement strand
CCCAATACTGTTTACTTAGGCGATGCAGGAACGAGACAGGAAGAGGCGGCGGGCAGGATGCCCGCGCCACAGGTGGCCCGGGCATCCTGCCCGGAGCCTCTGTTCAAACAGCCAAGAGTGCTAGGTAAGCGGTATCGGGCGGGCCGTCCGTGCCCCTCTTGACGGCTCAGGTTATGCCGCCGAGGCGGTGGTTGAGAGCGACGGAGCGGCGCAGGGCGCGCATCACCTCGATGAGGCCGCGGTGGTCCTTGACCGTTTCGGCACAACTCTTGTCATTGTAGGAGTGGCGGCTGACGTAGCGGCCGATCTCACCCTGGAGCTGGCGGATGCGGGTGTCGAGCAATCCGAGTTCGGCCCGGAACGAGGAGATTTCGCGGTTGGCTTCGCCGATGACCTTGAAGATTTCCGAGGCCTGCGAGCGGCGCTCGCTCTTGAACGCTTCGATCTCAAGATCGATCTGGTCGAGTTTCCTGTCGCCCTCTTCGATCTTGGTGCCCACCAAAGTGCGCTCCTCCTTGAGGGCGCTGAACTGGAGCTTGAGTTCGGCGAGGCGTTGTTTGACTTTTTCGAGTTCCGCGGCGCGTTCCGGCGACGGGGTGCGCTCTGCGGTGAGGACTTCGATTTTGACCTTGAGGCCGTCGTGGATGCGCCGGACGTCGCGGGCCTTGGTGACGATTTGATCGCGCTCGCGGGTCAGGTCTTCGAGCGAGGCGATGATGGCGATGCGGTCATCGAAGAGACTGGTCTGCGGCGTCGGCGAGGCGTTGAGCAGTTCGGCGCGCCCCTTGTGGGTGGCCTCGAGGCGCTTCTCGCAGTCCTCGAGTTGGGCGACGACCGTTTCGCGGTCTTTGACGAGTTTGCGCAGATTCCAGTATTCGATGGACAGCCGTTCGATGGAATCGACTTTTTCCCACACCGCCATGCCGAGCTGGGCTTCGGCTTCGCGCAGCAGATGCATTTCACTGGCCGCGTCTCCCATGCGCTGATTGCGGCGGAAAATGCCGAATGCTTGGGCAAAGCGGGCGATGAAGTAGCGGGTGGTGGTCATGGAAAGGCGATCCGATTGGCGGCGGGGGCAGATTCAGCGGGAAATGTTTCGCTGCAGCGTAGCAACCACGGAGTAATCTTCAAGCGTTGTGATGTTGCCGGTCACTTCGCCGGTGCAAACCAACTCCTTGAGGATGCGGCGCATGATTTTGCCCGAGCGGGTCTTGGGCAGGGCCGCTGCGAAGTGGATGTCATCCGGCTTGGCGAGGGCGCCGATCATGTGGCCGACATGGTTGCGCAGTTCCTGGCGGAGGCCTTCGGACTCGGTGAAATTCGCCTTGAGCGTGACGAACACCGCAACCGCCTGGCCTTTGATCTCATCGGGACGGCCGACCGCGGCGGCTTCGGCAACGGCCGGATGGGACACCAGTGCGCTTTCAATTTCGGCCGTGCCGAGCCGGTGGCCGGACACATTGAGCACGTCGTCAAGCCGCCCGATGATCCAGAAATTCCCCTGCTCATCGCGGCGGGCACCGTCGCCGGTGGTGTAGAGACCGGGGAAATCCGACCAGTAGGTTTTTTTGAAACGCTCGGGATCGTTGTAAATGCTGCGGGTCATCGCCGGCCAGGGCTTGCGGATGACCAGGCGGCCGTCCTGATTCGGTGCGCACTCCTTGCCGCTGTCGTCGAGAATGGCGGCGTCGATGCCGAAGAACGGCAGGGTCGCCGAGCCCGGAACGCAGGGGGTGGCCCCCGGCAGCGGCGAAATGAGGATGGCTCCGGTTTCCGTCTGCCACCAGGTATCGACGATGGGACACCTGCCGCCGCCGATGTGTTGGTGATACCAGGTCCAGGCTTCCGGGTTGATCGGCTCGCCGACCGAGCCTAACAGCCGCAGCGAGGACAGGTCGTGGGCGGCGGGGAAGGCGTCGCCTGCCTTGATGAAGGCGCGGATGGCGGTGGGGGCGGTGTAGAAGACGCTCACCCCATAGGCTTCGATCATTTTCCAGAAGCGGCCGAAATCCGGATGATTCGGCGCACCTTCATACATGATCTGGGTGGCGCCGTTGGCCAGCGGGCCGTAAACGATATACGAGTGGCCGGTGATCCAGCCGACATCGGCGGTGCACCAGAAGACATCCTCGTCGCGCAGGTCGAAGATGTATTTGCAGGTGGCGTAGGTGCCGGTGAGGTAACCGCCGGAGGTGTGCAGGATGCCCTTGGGTTTGCCGGTTGAGCCGGAGGTGTAGAGAATGAACAGCGGATGCTCGGCATCAAATGCCTTGGGCGTATGCTTGGCCGGGACCTTGGCGATCTCATCGTGCCACCAGACATCGATTTCGGGGTTCATCGTCACCTCGTTGCCGCAACGCTTCAGCACGATGACGCGCCTGATTTTGCGGTACTTGGCCACCGCCTCATCCACCGCCGGCTTGAGCGCGACGACCTTGCCACGGCGCCAGCCGCCATCGGCGGTTAGAATGGCGACCGCCCCGGAGTCCTCCAGCCGGTCAAAGATGGCCTCGCTGGAAAAACCGCCGAAGACCACCGAGTGGACGGCACCGATGCGGGCGCAGGCGAGCATCGCGACCACCGCCTCGGGGACCATCGGCATGTAGATGATGACCCGCTCGCCAGCCCTGATGCCGTTGCTTTCGAGCACGTTGGCAAAGCGGCAGACGTCGCGGTGAAGTTGGCCGTAGGTGATGACGCGTTGGTCGCCGGGCTCGCCCTCCCAGATGATGGCGGCCTTGTTCTTGCGCGGCCCGGCGGCGTGACGATCCACGCAATTGTCACAGACGTTGAGTTTGCCGCCCTCGAACCATTTGGCAAAGGGCATTTGCCAATCGAGCACCTTGGACCAGGGTTTGTGCCACAGCAGTTCCTTGGCCTCCGTGGCCCAAAACGCCTCGGGGTCGGCGATTGACTCCTGATAGAGCGAGCGATAGGCGGCCAGCGAGGGGATGCGCGCCTTGGCGGAAAAGCCTTTGGGCGGCAGGTAAACGGACGGCGGGCCCGCGGCGGAGGTTTCGTGGGAGGCTGGGGACTGGCTCATGGGGTTTTCTAACGGGGTGAAAAGGTTGGGAAGGGGTGCCTGCGCAAGGTGGTGCAGCCGAAACTCTAATTGACAATATGCCATAAGGCAAGCGGCCAGGCGCGTTCAGCGGGCATTTTTCCGCGCCGCAGGCCGCGGGGTCAATCCGGTTCGCTTGCCTCGTGGTTTGGCCAAAGACGGCGGCGCGTCCGAAGCGCGGACCACGGCGGGGCGGACATCCTTGGCCTTCGTAGCCTTGCCTGTCCTTTGTAGCTTCAGCGCAATAGGGGCGAAGTGGGCCTGCTCGCCGCCAACCTTTCGTTCCTTCGCTGTGACGCCGATCCGACCCGCATGAGGCGCGGCGGCGCGCTTCTTGGTTGGGGCGGCGGTTCCTAACAACATCGCGACTTCCGGCGGGGTCAGCAGCGCCCACTGGCCGGGCTCCAGATCGCCGAGCCACAATTGGCCGATCCTCACCCGCAGCAGCTTGGTGACCGTGTAGCCCATGGTTTCAAACATCAGGCGGATCTGGCGCTTGGCGCCGTGATCCAGCACCACCTTGATGCGCCGCGCCGAAAGCCGTTCGATCGCCTTGGCGCGCAGCTTGCCCCCTTCGGTGTACACCCCTTCGAGAAACTGATCGAGGTGGGCATTTTCAAAGGACTGATTCGCGGTGACAAGATATTCCTTTTCCACCGATTTGGACGGGTGCATCAGGCGTTGCGAGAGGTCCCCGTCGTTGGTTAGAATGAGCAGGCCCTCCGAGTCGCGGTCGAGCCGCCCGACGTGATGCAACGCGTGCAGCGCGCCGGGCAACAGCGTGTAGATGGTATCGCGCCCGAGTTCGTCTTCGCGCGAACACACGTAACCGCGCGGTTTGTGAAAGGCCACGATGGTCACCTCCCGCGGCGCCACCCGCCGGCCATCCAGCTTGACGTGATCGCCCGCCTGGATGCGGGTGGCCAGCTTGGTGCAGGGGCTGCCATTGACTTCGACGCGCCCGGCCTGGATCAATTCATCGCAGGCCCGGCGCGAGCCCACGGCGCAGGACGCGAGGTATTTGTTGAGGCGGGTTCCGTCGTTCATGGGGGGTAAAGCTTGAAAAGCAAAAGGCGCGGAGCCTGGCAGGATCCGCGCGTGCAGCAGATGACAAGCGGCGGGCAGATCAGCCCGCGTGTTTCGTCTTGGGCAGGCCCACCGGCGAGCGGCCGGCTGTCCATTCGCCGCGCTCCTTGAGGAGTTTGACACGCTCGAAGCGTTTGAGGACGGAGCGTTTGCCGCCAACGGTGGCACTGGATTTGAGGCTGTTGTGCTTGGACATCGTGGGAAGGGGAAGTGAATCGCGGGGCGCGGAGATTGACCCGGCCCGCCGCGGCTGGCAATGCAAAAATGGAAAAGTTTTTTGCAAGATTTGTGATGCTCTTGTTGCCAGTCGGCGCGATTGCTGGTACGGGTTGCCCATGGGCCGCGTGCTGTCACAGCTTGAATTCCGATGGGTCTCCTGGCTGCGCGTACGGGCCTCTCCGACACCGGTTCAGGAGCGCCCGGCCAAGGACGACAGCGGTCTAACAGCATGGTGTGTGGAAACCTGCAAAACGCTCAGTTTGCCCGAGTTGTCGCGGCGGGTGCGGGTGTCTTGGAACGCGCGGATGCAGACGACCGCCGGTCGCGCATGGTGGCCGGATCGCACCATCGAACTCAATCCCAAGCTCAAACCCCTGCCGCCCGAGGAACTGTGGCGCACCCTCAAACACGAACTCGCCCACCTCATCGCCTATGAACGCGCCGGGCGGCGCTACACCGAGCCTCACGGCCCGGAATGGCAGGCCGCCTGTGCGGAATTGGGCATCCCAGAGGAACAGCCGTATCACACGCTGCCCTTCAAGCGCCGCCGCATGAAACGCAATTACACCTATATTTGCCCCCATTGCTTGACCACCTTGCAGCGCGTCAAACCGATCCGTCGCATGGTCGCCTGTTACGCCTGCTGCCGCAAATTCAACAACGGCACCTATCACACGCGTTTCCGCCTCGTCGCGCAAAAGGAATCCTGAAACCGGGCATGCAAGGACGCGCGCAATCAGCGGCAGCAATGACAGACCTCGGGCGCGCCGCCGCAGCGATGGCCCGGTCCGGCTCGGTCATCGCTTTGGTCGGTGGCCTGGGTGCCGGAAAAACCCATTGGACCAAGGGCTTGGTGGCCGCCATCGGATGCCCGCTGGAGGTCACCAGTCCCACGTTTTCCCTGGTGCATGAATACCATGGCGGCCGCCTGCCGGTGTTTCACTTCGACTTCTACCGGTTGGCAAGCGCCGCCGAAGTGCTGGCGCTCGGCTGGGATGAATACCTCGACGCCGATGGCCTCGTCGTGGTGGAGTGGGCCGATAAGTTTCCCGAATTGCTGCCGCAGGATGCCATTTGGTTGCGCTTCACCGTCGAACCCGATGCCGCACGCTCGGTGGCCCGCATCGCCTGAGACGCTCACTCAAAGACCGACCACTTGGCCAGCATTTCCCACCAGGCGGGTGACGGCGCCTGCCATGCCGGTGGCCAAGCCGCAACCCGACAGCGCGGACACGCTTACCATCAACGCAATCAGAAGGGCTATTCGTTTCATGACGCGCCAAGGGTAACCTGCCAACCCACGGAGTCAAGCGGCGAATTTCCGGCAATTTCTGCCACCCCGGCGGCTTTGGCGTGAGTGTTGGTGAAGTCTCCTTTTGTAGAAGAAATTACTTGACGTGGGGGATTTTGGTGGCAGAGTGCAGTCATGCGTGCGCGATTCATAGCTCCATGGAAGGATTCGACGGAGAAGCCGGTGATTTACCGCTAATTTTTCCTTATGGAATAAGGGTTTGCCAGCCCTGTGAACTCTGGCTGTAAACACAAAATTTGGATTTGCCAGCGTTTGGCATGTTAGAGGCGGGTTAGCTGGGGTTGAAATGATCTGCGACCGGCCCAGCATTCAGCGAGGGCGGTGACCCTGAGGAGATCCTCGCCGGTGCGGGTATCAGCGCGCCAGTAGGCCATAGCCGCAGCCCTCACGATCCAAGCACTCCGCAAATCGTCGTGTGGTTTCTCAAACACGATGGACTTGCCTCATTGAAGGTTGTGGGCGCCGTCGTCCATCTTCGCCGGTTCCGGCCGTTTCCAGTAGCCGTACTGCGGGGTCCAATCGTCCTCACCGATTCCCGCCAGCGACAGGATATGCCAGATGCTGCAAAACAAATCGCCGGGGCCGAACACCGCCGAAGCGGTTCGGAGGATTCTTCCCTTGTCGAGCCGGTAGCAAACCAGCCCCGGCATGTTGTCCTCGCCGGGGGTGACGCTCTGCTCGGAGATGTAGGCACCGCCCCCGTGGGAAGCCATGCGGAAGCGCCAGCCCCGCGAGTGGGCGAAGCGCTGCTGCACCTCGGGAGCATCCTTGGAAAGCAGCACCACCGAAAACCTGTCCTCCAGATGCGGCAAAAAGCCGTTGAGGCCGTCGGCCCACAAGGTGCAATAGCGGCAACCCTGCCCCATGTTGTGGATGGCGAAGAGGACGCTCTTGCCGCAGAACAGCGAAGCCAGATCGGTGGCGCCGGTCGTAGTCTGCAACGAGTAATTGGGGACTTCCGTGGCTTCCGCGGATTGCTGGCGCAACTTCGCCAGCTTCGCCGTCAGGTCGGCGATCTGCTCTTCTAACTCTTGGATTTCACTGTTCATAATCGTTCGGGGTATTCCGGTTGTGCTGGTTGCGATGCGGCTGGCGATAGAGTGGAGGCGCCGGAGGGGACTACTTCAACTTGGCGCGCTATCGCCGGTTACCTCCCGTGGCTTATTCATTTGTTCCAATTTGCGTTCGATCATCTCCAAGGTCCTCAGGCGCTCGTCTCGATGCGCCCAACCTGTGGAAATCTCCGCCTGAATGCGTTGTCGGTCAATTGACTTCATGGCGAGCAATCGAGCCTGCTCATCGCATGCTCTCCCAGCTCGGGAATTCGCTGGCGTGCCACCCCGCGGAGAGAGAGAAACCGATCCAGATCGAATGAGTCAGATGCCTTCAATCGCATCCCATAAGCCGGCGGAGATGCCGGAACCGTCGGTGAACTCCGGCGCCCAGGATCCTGCCGGGTCGCCTTATTTATTCCTCCCCGTTGACGATAGGGTCATGCCCTTCTTTTTGATCGTGAGGTGAGGCGGTTTGCCTCTGGTGTGGCGCTTCCCCCGGCCTTTTCGTCCCCAATCCCATTGGCGGCGCCAAGGCTCGTATAGTCTGTCGGTTGCCCTTCGCCTTTTACGCCTTCGAGGCTGCCTTGGGCTGCCTTGGGCTGAATCGGCCACCTTCGGGCGCAACGGTGGAGAAGAACTCCGGAGCCCCTTCGCAACTTCCATTATCGCTTCTGCTGCTATGCATAATTTTAAATATCGAATGGCCCTGCGTAGTCCCCGGCTGTATTCGAGCTTCTGAATTCTGCGGCACCACTTGCATGTGAGCCTGTGCTTTTCAAAGCCCCAAATGGGGTCTGTTTTCCCGCAGACCTTGCAGACCTTGCTGTTGTCGCTTTCGTGTTTCATGGGATGATGATGTGCACCGGGGTCAAAGCTGGAGGGGTCTTGGATACCAACCGAGCTTCCCTGACGCGGCGAAATTGTCGGATATTTGACCCCCGAGGCAAGGGCGGTGGTGAATAAGTTTCGATCTGATTCCGGGTGAGGGTGTGGCTTCCCCTGACGCCACGGAGAGGAAGACTGATGGTGGGAGTGGGACGATTCAAGGGAAGTGGAAGACCGCGGCTAGTGGCACACTGCCTGGCACACTGCCCGGTGAGCTGGCCGTGCACCGGTGTCGGGCGTCGCCTCGTCATTGAAAATCCCTTCCAGCGCCCAATCAGGAGGTGGGGCGGCCGGCGGCGATTGGCACGGTGATGGCCTTGGCCTTCCGGCTCCAGCGCAAGCCGGTGATGGCGCCAGTGGCCGGGTCGGCGATGAACACCATCACGCCGTGCCCTAGCCCGCTGCGACGGCCCGTGGTGTCCAGAACCTGGGCGCGTGAATCGTCACCGTGGGGCGATGACGTTGAGTCGTACACCTCGACCATCCACGACCCCTCGGGTCCCGCCACCGGGGCTTTGGCGATGATCACCGCATGTCCGGTCGAAGTCTCGGTCTTGTGCTCCCACGCGACCACATCGCCGGGCCGCAGCTCTGATGCCTTGGCGATCAGTGTAGTCGCGCATGGTCGGTCTTGGTTTCGGCCCCGGCATCTGCCGAGCGCTGCCGGCTATTTCGCCGCTTTCTTCCCCTTGGTCTGGGCGAACATCCACTCGTGGAGTTTTTCGTCTTGGTAAACCTGTCCGATAATGCCGTGGCCGGCACCCGGGATTTCAGTGTACTCGGGCTTGCCTCCCGCCTTCTTGAGGGCTTCGACCATGTTGCGGCTTTGTTCGACATTGACCACGGTGTCGGCGCCGCCGTGGAAGACCCAGAAGGGAACCCGCTTCATGCTGGCGGCCGTTGCTGGATTGCCCCCGCCGGAAACCGGAACCGCGGCGGCGAACAGTTTGGGTTCCCTGGCCACGATGTCGAACGTACCGAATCCACCCATGGAATATCCGGTGATATAGATGCGATCCCTGTCGACCGGAAGATTCCTGGCCAGGGTATTGATGATCTTGATGACATTGGCGGTGTTGTCGCCGCTCCAGAATTCATTGGCGGGGCACTGGGGGGCGATGATGAAGCAGGGCCGCTTCCTGTAGTTGGCGGCCTTGGCGAAATCCGCCGCCTGGCCCGGCACATCCGGGGTCATGACATCTCCTCCCTTGCCGTGCAGATAAATCACCAGGGGATGGAGTTTGGACCCTTTGAGTTTGGGCTCGCCGAAAAGCCGGTATTTGAGGCCGGCGTCTTCCAGCCGCTCCCACTTGCCGGTGAGCCGTTTGGTGTACTCGTTGGATTTTTCCGTACCCGTCCCGGCGGTGCTTTCCGGTGCGCCCGTCGCCGGCCCCGTGGCGAGCTTCTCCCTGACCCACGCCTGGTCCTCCTTGGATAGCTTGTCGAGGGAAAAGGTGATGCGTTTGCCGTCGGGCTTCTGAAAGGTCACACTGTCATCGTGGGCACTGACAAACTCAGCCTCGGTCTTCTGGGTTCCGTCGGCTGAGGTCCATACCCGGGCCTGGAGCGAGGTCACGAAGAGACACGTTGCCGGCAAAAGGAAAAGCGGGAAAAGTTTCATGGTGATGGACTCCGATGAAACATTCCCTTCAGGCGGCGTCAAGGCGAATCCGGGGCGAGAGCGAGAAGCGGGATAGTGCACCCCCACTTCTGCCCTTCGCCTTCCGTGGTGGAATGCGGGCGGGGCGGTGGATGGTTGTCACCAGGTCACAGGCTCGCCCAGCACTTCGTCGAGGGATTTGAACGCCCATCTTCCGCCCCCGTCCTTCTTCAAAAGGTAAATGCCGCCGTAGGTGCCACTGATGAAGTAGGAGTCGTCCCCAAGCACCAGCACCCCGCACGGATCCCAGCCCCAATGAAGGGCCTTCCTTCCTTCATCAAAGGGAATCTGCTGCCTGGTGTTGGTGAATGCCAGTTCCTGGGACAGGTCGCGTCCCTTGAGGCGATACAAGCCGGAGTTGCCAACGAGCAGGATGGTGCCGTCATGGAGCAACCTCACGGCCGAGACGGATATGCCCTGGTCCCTGTCGTTGGTGCCCAGGAGGTCGGACGTGAACTCGACGGAATTGTTCATGATCGCGATTGAGTAAGTCCCGTCCCTTGACTTTCGCAGAAGTGAAAAGCGATCGTTTTCCCCACCAACACAGGCCCACAGGTCGCCGGATTCCGTTGCCCCATAGGAAAATGCATTCTCCCATCGCGGCCCTTGCGTCACCACAACCCCCACGTCCTGATCGAGTGACACGGGTTTCGGTCCGTTTCCAATTGTGAGAAACCACAATCTCTTCCGTCCCTCACCGTGTCCCTCGTCCCGCAGATAGAGCCTGTCTCCGTTCAATTGCGGGGCTGGTCCCGACCTCGGAAGGGGGGCATCTCCCGAATAGACCGTCTTCCAACTGTCACCGGCCAGTTCGTAAACACTCTTCGGATAGACTGCCAGCAGGGACTGGTCGTGAAGCCCGAGTTGTGGCAAACCGTCGTCTTCCGGCAAGGCGACCTTCACCCGTCTGTCAGCGGTGACCCCGAGCAGAACGCTCGCCCCTTCGGAAACTCCGGTGCACCAGAATGTCCGCCCCGCCACGACCACCGAACTGCAATCCTCCAATCCGGGAACGCGCACTTTGTGGATCATGTTGTCTTCGGACGAAAAGAAACACGGCTCGGTGTTGAAATCGTCGTCGCCCGTGCCGGTCTTGTTCCGGGCGGCAATGAAAACACCACCGCGATATGGCGCCAGGAATCGCGCCCGGATTGAAGTGATAGTCCTGTCCGGCATCCTGACGCTTGACAGTCCCCCGGTGTTCAGCCGGAGCCCCATCATCATCGAGCGCATTTTCAGCTTGGCCGACTCGACACGCCTTGTGTCCTCGTCCACCGCTTTTTGCGCCGCCTCCCAATACGCCGCATACCCGGCGGCGCGTTCCTTCAGCCGGTAGGGCTGATCATGGCGTTTGCACCAGAATGTCGCGAGGATCACCTTTGCCATGTCATCCGGACGGGTAAACCCAAGCTCCTGCAAATGCCGTGAAAGGGGGGTGTCGCGCCAAAGGCCCTGACTGTTCCGGATGCCGACCCCCCCACCGAAATGCTGCCCGCTCAATTCGCCCTCGGACTTGATTGCGTCGATCTGCGCGAGTCCCCAGTCCTGAAGGTTTCGTTCCATCCCGGCGTGGGCTTCGGCAAGCGTGGCCGGCATCCTCTCATCGGCTTCGCCTGACCACCTGCCCCACGCGCGCCGGAAGTAATACGCGGGACCGGGAGGAAAGCATATCATTTTGGTTTTGACTGGTCTCTTGGAGTAAAACACCACCTTGCCGGCACTGACGGAAAAGCAGTGTGAATTCGAACGCATGAACCCGGGGATGACGACCTCACCCGTGTCCCCTGTGAAATCCTTGCAAGCTTCGGGAAACAATAGCATTACTTTTTCTAACGGATCTCCCATCTGGATCCTGCCGGTCCTCTCCGTCAACTCCTGTGCTATCGGCCGGCTGCGTTCCTGTTCGACCCGCTCGTCGTGCCATTCCCGCAGGTATTCAATTGCGGCGACCACGAAGTACATGACGATTGGCGCAAGAAGCAATCCAACCCATCTGAATCTCCGCAATCCGGCTTTCATATCGGGATCAGGGCTTGATTTGCCGCGGGAACCAGCAGCACGAACATTCCTCCCGTCAGGCGCGCCGGCACTTGGCTCGGAGCTTGGGGCATGGACGGCAGTGCCGGGGGTGATTCATCTGGGACTGGTTCTGCGCGGTATCCAAGCATGACCCGCTGCCGCAAGCAATGTGGAATACATGGAAGGTGTCACCGCTGAGCAGAAACATTCTTCGCCCACACGCGTGGCAGATGTCGCCGGCGGCGGTGTCGTGGAGGATAGGCGGCCACCATGACAATCCAAACATTGGGGTCCCATCTTGCGGCTGGCACCCGGCTGCGTCTTTGCCGGGGGAAGGATGGGCGCGGGGATGTATTAGGCGCCCTTCGGGCGTGGCATGGTGGATGCCGGTGACGCGGTGCGGGTACCGCGTGGGCGGGGCACCAACCCGGGGCGGCGTTTGTACGGGTGGTGCTGATCGCCATAGGGGCGATAGGGCCGTGCCCTTTCCTTTGGGTGTTATGGGTGATTCCCCGGCGTGATCTTCCCATTGCCGCCGGACGGATCGCCACGACCGGGGTGTATCCAACCACTGTGGCGGCACCAACGGTCGTGTTGATTGTGAGGTTGCCCTTTCCCCTTTCGAGGATCGCTTGTGCGGCGTCGGTGACACCGTCGGGCGCAGGGGGCAGGGTCCAAGGCCCGGAGGTCACGGGCGGGTGTGTGACGGGCAGCGCGACCGCGATGGATGATCCTCAAGTCGTCACCGCCGGCATTGAAGTCAACGGCCATGGGGAGGTCACCCCGGCGCCAGGGTCTTGTCCGGTTATGCTCCGTGCCCCCCCGTGGATGATGGAGTGACGGCTTCCTCTTGAGTGAGGTTAGGCAATGCGCTCGATGTTTTGGCTTGTGACCGTCTCTCCCAGATGTGTCACGGGGTATTTTCACTCTTGGCTCTGCTTTGTCACGCGGTCGCCACCACGGGGTAGGGGTAGCCCATATCTAGATATATGGGCCTACCCTACCCCTTGTGACTTGGCACGGGGTAGCACGGGGTAGGTCACGGGGTAGGTGCATGCTACCCATTGCTCTGTTGATGGCACGGCAGGCACAGCCACTTGATGGGATTTCCGCCCCGCGGGTTGGGAACCGTGAACGATGAAATGATTTCGTCATCCTCAGCCTCGCGAATTGCATCCTTCGCCGGCCGGTCACTGGAATTGCATGTCCGCCTCAGGCACCCAATGAGGTCCTGCCGGCACATCGGACCGTTTGCCAGCGCCTCGACAACGTGGGTGACGGTCACCTTCCTCCCGCCCGCCGTGGCACCTCCTGCGGCCCTGGCGGCGGCTATCCGCTCCAACGCCACGCCGTGGGGCACCGGTATCCATGCGGGCCGCTCCAGGTTGCAACTGCGCCTCACGAAGTAGCTCGGAACGAAGTTGCCGCTGTCATCCTGCCAACCGGTTGTCTGGCGCTTGGCGACCTTCACCACCATCAATCCCTCGACGGCGGTCGGGCGCAACGTGAGGATCGCCCTGGGGATGTTGGCAATCTCCCCGCCCCCGATGCCCGAGTAAACGTCATCGGTGTTATCCCATCCGTCCGCCGCCATCTTGGGGGTGTGGTGGGCGAAGAGCGCGGCGCAATCGTGCCGTTGGAGGATCGGCATGATCCCCCCGCGCATCCACCCCGAGACGTTGGCGACGATCTCCCCGCCGATGTAGGAGAGGAGCGGGTTGACGATGACAAGGTCGGCGGGGTATTCGGCCAACGCCGCGCCGAGATAGGTGTGGAACCTGTCGCCCACGTGCTCGCGGGTGTACTCGGTGCGGATCATGCAATCCAACGGGTCCATGTCTTCCGCCGATAGCTGGCGCCCGGTGATGGCAAGGGAGTGCGCAAGAAAACCCTCGCGGCACTGCCCAAACGTCACCCCGTCGTCCTCACCGAGGAACATGAGGATGCGCAGCGGACGAGCCGGCCGGATTCCAAAAAATAGCAATCCCAGCGCCCACGCGATCGCCGCCTGAATGATGGCAACGGACTTGCCCGCCCCCGCCGTGCTGATGAGCGTGGCGATGTCATGCCGACGAAGCCACCCGTTGCCCAGCAGGACTGTCTCGGTCGGCACGACCGTCGGATACGAGTTCACCCCGTAAACGATCAGCGACCGGGCGGAGTTGCTGGGGGCCTCCGGTTCCGGTGCATCCCAGACATCCGGAATCGCATCAAAGTCCCATCCGGTCGCCCTCACGTTGCCCGCTCCTTTCCGCTGGCGGGATCGAAGTAGAACACCTCCTGCCGCCGCCCCTTGTCCGCCCGCCAGCCTCCTGGTAAACGCGCGAATTGAGAGCGGAGCCACATCCGGTGATCCGCCCCCAACGAGACGGCATGGCGCATGAACCTGATGAGTTCGGTGTCGGGCACTTCCTCGCAGTTCCACCACGCGTGAAGCGACTTGCCGCCGCTTGATAGAACCATGACCAGAGGGCCATACTGCCGGAGGTGCGAGATGATGGCGGCCTGTTCATCGCGGGCCGTCGCGTAATAGCTCTCCTCACTGCCGAAGTGCTGTTGTTCGTCCGGGGTCAGTGACTTCCACTCGGGCGGGTCGAACTCGGTGACGAGGTAGCGCCGCTGTCCGGTGTTATCCAGGGTGTGCGCGGATTCCCTGCCATCCGCTATCGTGCGACCTGTGAGAGCCGACATAGGCGACGGGACAATCAGTGACTTCTCCGCGAGCCTGCCGCGAAACGATTCCCGTGGCGCTGTCTCAAAATCAGATTGGGTCAGCCCGACACACAGCAGCGGATCGCCGGAAAACAGTCCATCAATATAGTGCTCGGCATCGCCACCTGCATCACAAGGCACGGGGGACGAGTCACGCAGGTCAGCCAGCGTGACGCCAGACGCATCAATGATATCGTGCCGGGCTTGCTTGTTCACCGCGGGCCACTTGGGGGCCGCCTTCGTCCCGGTGGTCTTTGTGCTGCCGGGCTTTGTGCCGGCAGTCTTTGTGCCTGCCCGCCCCGAGCCCGGCTTCCATGCCCACTTTGCCGAATCGGCAATGGCGTTCCGGATCTCCGACTCAGGGCGCCCGTAATCCTTCACGGCAGCCGACAGCAGCGCAAAGATGTCCTCAGTCGAACGGTGGGCGTGAAGGTTGCGGGCAACATCGAAAAGCCAGTAATGAACACCCTCGCCGGGCTTTGGCGGGCTTGATATAAGTTTTTGCAACCACGGGCGCAGATCGCTATAGTCCCTGCGAGATTGATTTGATTCCGCCGCCCCTTGGTTCCCGCCGGGGGCGGCTTTTTTGTTGCGACCGAGGTTCATTGGGCACCTCCCTTCCTGTCGTTGCGGACCAGATAGGGCACCTCGGCCTTGCCGCCGACGCCCGCCTCGATCCACTCGTCCAGCGAGCGCAGGTCGATGAGCCTGCGCCCCCGCTTCGCCTCCGGGAAGCTGCGGACCAGCGAAGAGCGGATGATGCCGTTTTTCACGGCGTTTTCAATGACACGCCTGCCCATCCCCGAGTAGTCCGCGGCTTGCGCCAGGGTCCCCCACCGCGCCGAGAGTGTGGCGGCTTTCTTTGCCTTGCAGATATATTTCGAATTCATACACCCCTGTTGCCGTGTCAACTTGCGAGGTGGCGGATCAGCATGTTTGGGGTCGCCGCGATCAAGCCCAAGCGCCCTCCGAAGAGCCTCGCGCAAGGGATGTCGCGTTGCAGGCCGGCGGCGGTCGAGGGTTTCTCTAACGTCTTTTTGGAGGATTCGGAGATTTCCGGCATAACCATCAAACGCCACCGTGGGGGTTCCCACGGCGGCTGCCCCGGCAAGTGGATGGTAAGACCGTCCGATGCCTGTTGACCGCCCTTGCGGTGCAGGGCCGCACAAGGAGTGAAATCACGTCGATGAAAGGGTGCTGATGGCGCTGGAACCCTTATGCATCAAGGCGCTCAGCCAATTGTCACGTTGACATGACAAGTCGCGAAGTTGACACGGCGACAGAGGTGTGAACGCGAAGTTCGCAAAACCGAAATCAAGATAACCTATGAAGACTAATTCGAAAAAAGCGCCACGGATTGAAAACCCGCCCAAGCAAGACCAACCCAAAGTCCAGCCGCCCACCGGCGGACTTCACGCCAAACCGCCGACTCCGGGGCGCAAGCGTTGGACGCAAGACAAGAAGCCTGCAGCGGCCAGCACCGACAGCACTGTGGCTGAGCACACGTGCCCCTGGCCGCGGCAGCCGATGTCACTGGCGGTTTTGATGGGTGAGCTAGAAGATAGCCAGCCCACCCAGGACACCCTGCGCGACGTCGCAGATTCCTTGCGGATGGAGTGCGAACTCATCAAGCCGGATGACCGCGTGCTCGACTTCAGCGTGGCGCACGGGCGGATGTACTGCGCGGTGTTGAGCGAATCCCAGTCGGCGACCCATAACTCCGGCTGCCTGCGGCTTATCGTCGTGGGCATTGATCTCGGCGACAAGGCGGTCTGGGAGACCGTGATCCGGCTGCCGCTGTCGGCGCCCGACTGCCAGGGGCTCTTCCGTTTGGCGGGCGGGGCCATGGACGCCAGCATCGCCCCCACGGTCACGTGGCTGGCGCGGTTCCACGGCCTGACGCAGAAGGGGCACGAGCGCGCAATGGTCGGTCTCGTCAAGGCAACCAACCCATCGATGCAATGACCGCAATCCCACCCGTCACCTGCTGCAACTTGCGCCCCCCTTTGTAAATCCGCCATCCACACCATCAAAGAATCACCACCAAACATATGACCACCAAAACGAAGGCCACCAAGAAGAAGACCACCATGACCATCACTCCAACCGCCGAACAGGCGGCCGTCGTTGAACTCGCACGCACAGGCAATGACATCTCGGTCGTTGCCCTCGCTGGCTCGGGGAAGACCACGACACTGCGCTTCGCCGCCGGAGCCCTGCCGGGCAAGGGCCAATATGTCGCTTTTAACACCGCAATCGTCAATGTCGCCAGGAAGGGCTTCCCTGCAAACGTCAATTGCCGTACCGCACACGGCCTCGCCTTCCAGGCCGTTGGAGCGAGATATAAGGATCGGCTTTTCGGGGCGCGTATGACGCGCCGGGACATCGCAAGGTGGCTGGGCTGCCGGCCCTATGTGGCAATGACTCGATATGGCAACCGCCAAATCGATGCCCCCGTTGTTGCGGGTCTAGCAATCCAAACCGTCAGCCGCTTCTGTCACCTGGGCGATCGTGAAATCACGGCCAACCATGTCCCCTGGGTTGCGCTCATCTCCGAAACAGCCGATGGCCGGGAGGAGCTTGCGGCCGCAATCCTGCCTCTGGCCAACCGCATCTGGAACGATCTGCGCAGCACCGACGGCCAGTTGCCGTTCTCCCACGACAACTATTTGAAGTTGTGGCAACTAAGCAACCCGGTGATCCCCTGCGATTACCTGTTGTTTGACGAGGCGCAGGACGCCGACCCGGTCATGCTCACGGTTGTGAACGCTCAGACCTGCCAGCTCATATATTGTGGAGACAGGTACCAGGCGATCTATGAGTGGCGCGGTGCGGTCAACGCCCTTGAACGTGTCCATGTGGATCATACGGCCTGGCTCACCCAAAGCTTCCGTTTCGGCCAGGCCATTGCCAACGAGGCTAACGATTTGTTGGGCCGTCTTAGTGCCGAAAGGCTGCTGGTGGGATCGCCAACCATCAACTCGCAAATCCAACGGATCGCCGCGCCGGATGCCATCCTGTGCCGCACTAATGGAGGGGTTATGGCCAATGTCATGACCTGCCTGGCAGAAAGGCGCAAACCGGCCGTTGCCGGAGGAACCAAGACTCTTATCGACTTTGCCGAGGCATGCGGGGTGTTGATCGATGGCGGACGCACCGGACACCCTGATCTTGCCCCCTTCGAAAGTTGGGACGATGTCTTGGGCTGGGTTAGGGATGAGTCGGCTGATGCCGCCGAGATCGGTTCGATGGTCCGGCTTGTCGATAGTTATGGCGTGGCACAGTTGGTCAATGCGCTGAATGGGTGCGTGACTGAAAAGAAATGCAATGTGTTCGTTTCGACCGCCCACAAGGCGAAGGGGCGAGAGTGGGGCTCGGTGCGCATTGCGGGCGACTTTCTTCACAGGGACGACATGGACACCGAGGACCTCCGGCTCGCCTACGTCGCGGTTACGCGTGCCCGCCAATCGCTTGATATTTCGCAGTGGCTGCTGGTGCCGCGGCTCAATGAGTCGCCTGCGGTGCCGCCCGGCGCAGGTCCCGCTTTGAGCATTCAAAGGCCGCCCCGGCGCCAGCGGCCGCCGATCGTCTAGGCGATTGTTGAAACAGGGGGGCTGCGGTCCATCGAGATGTCGCCCCGGTTGACGACCCGCAGCCCCCAAGCCCTGCCCACACCCTGTCTAACATTCTAGCACGAAAATATAAGCCATGAGT
>Ga0073936_10005171_pt1 | contig 17743 bp, 16 predicted proteins | sample AliMusrvi5mmetaG_FD_87041 | JGI IMG/M metagenome (GOLD analysis project Ga0073936, IMG submission 87041) | Freshwater lake bacterial and archeal communities from Alinen Mustajarvi, Finland, to study Microbial Dark Matter (Phase II) - Alinen... | ecosystem: Environmental > Aquatic > Freshwater >... | reverse complement strand
GGGTTGACTCCGGCATGGACGCGGAACATTATGCCGTTTATGGTGTGATTATTGGAACGGGTCTGGACGTTGTCGTCGCGACCGCAAAGGGCTTGGTGTGGGAATATGGAGGGACGGTCATGAAATATATGGCTATCGCAATGGTGTGTCTGGTGCTGACTGGCTGCGGCACACTGAATATGCGACACTCCCGTGCGCCGACGCCGAAGGGCATGGTGCTGATCCCGGCAGGTACGAATAGTGGGACTAACCCATTGGCTGCCGGTGAATCTTATTATTCCATTGTCTATCCGTCGAATTACTCGCTGACAGTCAGCTCCTTTTACATGGACAAGTATGAGGTGACGAAGGCGCATTGGGACAAAGTCTACTCCTGGGCAATTACGCATGGGTATACCTTCGACCACGCAGGTTCGGGTAAGGCTGCCAAACATCCGGTGCAGATGGTGAACTGGTACGATGTCGTGAAATGGTGCAATGCGCACAGTGAGAAAGAGGGTCGGCCGGTCAGTTACCGAGTTGGCGGCAGTGTCTACAGGACCGGTCAGAGTAATGCGGTGACATGCGCCACGAATGTCGCTGGATATCGCTTGCCTACTGTAGTTGAATGGGAATATGCGGCCCGCGGCGGGGTGTCGAGCCGGCGTTTTTCGTGGGGAGACAGCGACAACATTCAGCGCGTCCGGGCGAACTATTACAGCGATTCGTCTTCCAGTTACGACACCAGCCCGACGAGGGGTTATCATCCGACCTACACCAACGGAGTGATGCCCTATACCAGCCCAGTCGGAAGTTTTGCGCCGAACAGCTACGGATTGTACGACATGACGGGTAACGTGTTGGAGTGGTGCTACGATTGGTATCCAGGGCACGAGGGCTCGTGCCGTGTGCATCGCGGCGGCGCTTGGTACTCCGGCGTTGACTACTGCCGGGTTTCCTTTCGCGACTACTCCTACCCGGGCGACGCCGAATTCGCTATTGGCTTCCGGGTTGTCCTGCCTTCAGGTCAGTAAAGTGAGCCGGGGCACCAGAGCGGAGCGCAAGGCTGAACGAACACCATGCAATGGCCCCCCTCACGCCGCCATACACACGGTCCTGCGAGCAGTTTCCCGATGCCACTTCCCACAGGCTTCCGTGTGCGGACTGGCCCACAGTAGAACGATTGCTCATTGGTGTAGAACCACTCGGCCTTGGGCGCAGGCGCATTCGGTGTCGGGGTGATGTCGCATCTCCTTCTTGATCTGCTGCCACATTATGCCTGGGTGGTCTATCTGGATTGGTTCAAACCGTTGCCATTTCATTGGCTCATCCAAGATGCCGTCTTCGGGCTCGTAGTTGCGATTCCGGCTTTCATCTTTGCCGGCAGGTCGTGGCCGTACGTCGCACTCGGGATGATGGGCGGAATCTATCCGGATGTGGAAAAGGTCCTCTCCATTGACCTCCATGTCCCCGACCGGTTCATTCTCTTCGGCTGGCACAGCACCGTCCTGTCAAATCGGACGGCAGGTCTTCCAAAGGCGGCCCTCATTGGGTTCGAGTGCCTGCTGATCGGAGGGTTCCTTCTTGCCATGTAGAGAATGAAAAAGGTAGCATCCAAAAACACTTCGGACGTTATCGTCGCTAAGCGCTCCGAGGGGAGACCCTATCCCGATCTGTGATGGAAGAATAATGAAGACAGATACTCCGCAAAATGGATTGTCCTACGGGGCGCGGTTTGTGGCCGGGTCTTGTCTCCCCGCGCTGATCGCTTTCTGCGGCGTCTTTGCTTACGCGTCCTTACGGCTGTATATTGCGGGGTGTTTCGGAAATCCGAAATTCCAGCATGAGCCGGGAGAATGGGTGATGATCTTCTTTCCCGTCATGGCAGGCGCCATCGTCGCCGTGTCTGCACTCATGATCAATGGGATTCTCTTTGCCTTTTTTAGGCCAAAAACAAAACGGACGGTGTTTCTCACGGGTTTGTTGACACTTCCCGTGGCGGTGGTGGGAGGCATCGGGCTTAAGAGCCTACTATGAAGAACCAGACACAGAACAAGCAAATGCTCGGTATGGCTTCGCCGTCCCAAGATTTGAGTCGTAGATGATGAAAAGGATACTGACAATTGCATTTGCCGTGCTGATGAGCGTATCGGCTCAGGCCAAACCCATGACTGGGTCCGTAACATCATGGGAGGGCACGTTTGTGTTGCGCGCGCCTCACATCCCGATCAAGACTGAGGGCGGACCACCGCTGTTCATGTGGCTGTACCAACTTGATCAGGGATCGAAGGGCACTGCCGTTGGTTTCTCCAATTCAGACGGCGACATGATTTTCGCGCCTCGCCCACAGGAGAAAGGTATTCAACCAATCTACACCGGCCACTCGGTCTTTCTGGCGCAGACTGGCGTCGTCGAAGTCATCGTGACGTACGATGTTCAAGGTAATGGCGGAATGAAGATGGCCGAGAAATACGTCTACGACGGGAAGGCATTCCGTTTGGCGGCGCAGTCCACATTCTTCGGTAAGGTGAAGCCTGAATGGAAAAGAACGGACGGCAAACCACAGGGTGGTGGTTAATCGCCGCGAGGTTCAGGCGCGACGTTGGTGCGCCACGAGGGCGCACCTATCTAGCGGGGTGAGCCGGACGAATGGCGCGAGTAACGCTGGCACTCGCCGGCCCCATCTCGTGGCCCACGCTCTTTCTCGCCGCTGTCGTCGCTGACCATGTCGGCCACGCAGGAGACGGTCTCGGCCTCGCCATCGTCGTCCTTGGAATCATCCTTGTCATCCATGTTCTTTCGCCCATTTGCCTTGCAGCCGTGGGAGTAATCCGAAAGAGCAGAGGCCACCGTGTGGGGTTGGCAACAAAGCTCGGACTCACCTACTATGCGCTCGCAGTAGTGACGGTGCTCGTGGTTCAGGGGCCGACCGAGATGTGGAAGGACGCACGGGTACTAACGAAAGTGCTCGCATTGCCGATCACGGGAAAATGAGGACGGCCAACCACACCTCGGACCGTATTGCTCGCCCTGGCGGGTTCGCAAACGTTCAAGGTGAACTTTGGTTTAGACGAAATGAAGAAGAAATGGATCATTCGGACCGGAGTGGCGGTCGTCATACTGCTGGCGATGGGGGGGCTGTATTTCTACGTGGCAATCATGCAGCCCCATCGCCAATTATATCGAGATGATGCTTGGTGGAAGACAGCTACAACAAACGACCAAAGGCTCCTCTGTCATCGCATTATCAGCCACAGAATAGGAGCACCTCACGACGCCTTTCTCCACCTCCGGAAAATCGGAAATAAGGATTCCGTTCCCCTCCTGATCCGCGCCTTGAGATGGCAACGGCCACCTAAGGACGGTGTCATGGTCTGCACAACGGCCCACTGCCTTGATACTTTGCGCAGTCTGACGGGGCAGGATTTCGGAACGGACTACGACAAATGGGAGAACTGGTGGAACACGGCAGGCAAGGACCTGTCTCCCACGAACTTCCATGAAAGGGCAGCCATTCCCAGCAAGAAAGCGACGCGAGCATACTTAGGAGAAGACAATGCAAAAGATTAAGTTGGACAAAGAAGAACAAGACATTTTGGACTCGTTTGAACGCGGCGAATGGAAGCCCGTTGCAAATCGTCGTCGAGAGATTGCGCGTCATGTCACTTATGCGAAAAACACTCTTGCCAAGAACAGAAGGGTTAATATCCGCATTTCATCCAAGGATCTGGAGGAACTTCAGGCCATTGCGGTTGAAGACGGCCTGCCATACCAGACTCTTATGGCTAGCGTACTCCATCGCTTTGCATCGGGTCGATTCATAGAAATATCAAGCCGAACCAAAAAGCCGAGGTTACCTCGCGTCCCGCTCGGAACCTGACTTTCATCGTTTGTGCCTCCTGGCCCATGAAATTGAATACAAAGGCTGACAAGGCTATCCCAATTAGGTGTGGCGGAGGCAGGCGGCAAGTCGCCAGTTGGCGGATCGGAAGAGCTTTCGTCACGGCATCGAGGGGCTCGATTTTAATCTTTCTTCGCCGCCTTTTTTGCGCTAAAAGAAAACTGACGTTTTTGTTTGCCGGTCAATTCATCTTGAGGAGCTTTATGAGACGGAAAATCGGCAGCCCGATTTCTATGATCAGGCGGGGGTGTTGCCTGGTTTTACTTTTAATTCTCCCAGTACATGCCAAAATGGACCTGGTGACCCTGCCCAAGCGGGACGGGGTGCAGGTGACGATTTATAATTCCGCGGATTTGACGCTCGTGCGGGAGACGCGCGAATTGACCTTGCAGAAGGGGATCAATCGCTTGCAATTCAGTTGGGCCAACACGCTGATCGATCCCACGAGCCTGGAAATGCTGCCTAAGGCGCAGGCGGACAAGTTGGCGATTGAGGATTTGACCTATCCACCTCGGACCCAGAACCTTGGCGTCTGGACGATCAAGAGCCAGGTGAGCGGCAAGGTGCCCGTGGAGATCACCTATTTGACGAGTGGCCTGGACTGGCGGGCGTTTTACATGGGGACGTTGAGCGGGGACGAGAAGACAATGCGGCTGGAAGGCTATGTGCGGGTGGGGAACCGGAGCGGGGAGGATTATGAGGACGCCCAGGTCCGGTTGATTGTGGGTAAAGTCCATTTACTCGATCAAATTGCCGAATTGGCCCAGCGACAATATCCGTATGGGGCGCCGGCGGGTTATAGGCCGCGATATGAACGGCAGAGTGACAGCAAAGCGAAGAATGAAATGAGCCCGGAATCTGGGGAGGGGGACAAGCCGGACACGACTGTAGCCTTGGGTTACATGATGTTGATGGATCGTGCCGCCGCCCCCAAGGAAATCATCAAGGAAGGGCTTAGCGAATATTTCCTCTATACCATTGAAGGAAAAGAGACGATTCCGAACGAATGGGCGAAACGGTTGCCGAGCTTGGGCCCGTTCGACGTGCCGGTGGTCAACCTTTACAAATACGAAGAAGAGCAATATGGGGCCGGCGTGGTCCGCTTTTTGAGTTTTACGAATGATGAGGCGCATAAGCTGGGACAAACCCCGATTCCTGACGGGATGTTGCGCGTGTTCCGGACCTCAGACGAGGCGGGGCATCTGTCCTATGAAGGCCAGTCGGAATTCAAATACATTCCGGTGAACGAGAAGGTGGAATTGAATTTGGGCGGGGTGGAGAATGTGGTGGTGACGCCGACCCTGATGAATTTCAAAACCGAAAACTTTACCTTCGATTCCGACCGGAATGTCTCCGGCTGGGATGAGGTCAAGACCTTCAAAATAGAAGTTAAAAACACACGGCCTGTGGCGGTGAAGGTCGAGATTCAGCGCAATTTCCCGGGACTGAAATGGGATTTAACCCCGGATGGGGATTGCGGCCTTTACGAAAAAGTCGATTTGGATACGGTGAAATTCACCTTGGAATTGCTGCCGCGATCGCAAAAGGAATTTCACTACACTGTTCGGGAATATCAAGGAAAACGGGCGGAGTGAAATGGGTTGATAGTTGTTCGTTGTTAAGTTGTTAGTTCAATAAAGGGGAGAGAGGCGCGCTGTGTCGTGCCAAGAGTAAATAGGTAGGGCGAGCTCTCAGAGCGAGCCGCAGGCAGGTAGCGCAAGAGAAACCGAGAGGAGACGGCTCGCTCGGAGAGCTCGCCCTACCGCCTATTGAGTCCAAGCATACAATTAAAGATAAACCGGAGGTATCAATGAAGATGACAACCTGGATACAGGGCGGGCTATTGTTGGCCCTCGGATGTGCCGTTGGGCTGGGAAGTGCGGAGGCGCGAGTGAAGATGGTGGCGCTACCGGAACGGGCGGCCACGGTCATCCGGCTGGATAACCCCTCGGCCACCTTGATCGAAGAAGAACGGGTTCTCACCCTGCAAAAAGGGGTCAACCAGGTTGATTTTTCCTGGAATGGCGTGAGCATTGATCCCGATTCCATCCGCTTAAAAGTATTGAATCATCCGGACCAAGTGACCTTGCTGAATGTGAGTTATCCACCCAACGAGGCGGCCTTAGTGTGGGAGATCAGCTGTGCCGAACCGGTTGAAGAGCGGGTGCGGATCAGCTACCTGCTGGCCAACATTGACCGACTGATTACCTATCGGTTTCTAGCCAACAAGCCCGAAACGCAGGTGGATTTCAAGAGTTACTTGGTGCTGCGCAACTTCTCGGGCGAGGATTTCGGCACGTCGCGGGTTCAGCTCGATTACGGCGAAGCCTTCGAGCAGGCCATTGGGCATGAGGAGACCAAGCAATTATTGTTCCTGGACGCCGGGAAAGTGCCGATCACCAAGGTTTGGGAATTCGATGCCAACCAGTTGCCCTGGGATCCGGAAAAAGTAGAAGGCAACGTGGGAATTCCGGTGAGCTATCAGATTGAAAACAAGGAGGCTTCCGGACTGGGTAAAAATGCTTTGTGGGGTGGGAAGGTCCGGGTCTTCCAGGATGATGGACATGGCAGTACGATCGTCCTGGGTGAAGATTCCGCGGCCCTGGTTCCCGTGGGCGAAAAGATGAAGGTGAATATCGGCGATAGCCGGGATATCAAAGTGGTCCAGCGCAAGATGAAAGAGGAGCGTATCAATCTGCGCAAGAATGTGAATGATCAGGTGGTCCTCTACGATACCGACGAGATTATTAAAACCACTTTGGAGAACTTCAAGGATTCCCCGGCGGTTCTGACCGTCATCGAATATATCCCCGGGCAGTGGGACATGGTCGAGTGCAATCTGAAATACGAAAAGAAAAACTCCGAGAAAATCGAATTTCAGGTGGCGCTGAATCCGAAAGAGAAAAAAGAGCTGATGATGCACTATCAACGGCGGAATCTTCGCTGAGATCAGGAGATCATCATGAAAAAACTACTATTAACCTTTTGGATGATGAGCGTTCTGGTTCCCCTGAGCGGTTGGGCCAAGATGGATTTGGTGACCCTGCCCAAGCGGGACGGAGTGCAGGTGACGATTTACAATTCCGCGGATTTGACTCTGGTGCGGGAGACACGCGAATTGACCTTGCAGAAAGGGATCAACCGCTTGCAATTCAGTTGGGCGAATACGTTGATCGATCCGACGAGCCTGGAGATGCTGCCGAAGGCTCAGGCGGATAAACTGGCGATCGAGGATTTGACCTATCCGCCGAGGACGCAGAACCTCGGGGTGTGGACGATCAAAAGCCAGGTGAGCGGGAAGGTGCCCGTGGAGATCACCTATTTAACGAGCGGGCTGGATTGGCGGGCCTTTTACATGGGGACGTTGAGCGGTGACGAGAAGACGATGAAGTTGGAGGGGTATGTACGGGTGGGGAACCGGAGCGGGGAGGATTATGAGGAGGCCCAGGTCCGGTTGATCGTGGGCAAGGTGCATATGCTCGATCAGATTGCGGAGTTGGCCCAACGGCAATATCCCTATGGGCGCCCGGGCATGGTTCCGACTCCCGAAGCGGCCCCCATGGCACTGGATGAAGTTCAAGAAATGAAAGCTCCCCGGGCAATGATGAAAATGGCAATGGCCTCCTACGGCGGGAGCGCGCCCAAGGCCATCATCAAGGAGGGATTAAGCGAGTATTTCCTCTACACCATTGAAGGGCAGGAAACGGTGGCCAATGGGTGGGCCAAGCGCCTCCCGAGCCTCGGACCTTTTGACGTGCCGGTCGTGAATCTTTACAAGTACGAGCAGGAGCGCTATGGCAATAGTGTCGTACGATTCCTGAGCTTCAAGAATGACGAGGCCCATAAGTTGGGGCAGACCCCGATTCCCGGGGGCATGCTGCGCGTCTGCCGGACGGTGGATGAGGCGGGCTATTTGTCCTATGAAGGGCAGTCGGAATTTAAATACATTCCCGTGAACGAAAAAGTGGAATTAAATTTGGGGCGAGTGGAGAACGTGGTGGTGGAGCCGACGTTGATGGATTATAAGACCGAAAACCATACCTTTGACATCAACCGGAATGTTTCCGGCTGGGACGAAGTCCGGACCTTCAAGCTGGAGGTCAAGAATACGATGCCGGTGGCGGTTAAGGTTGAAATTCAACGCAATTTCCCCGGTCAGAAATGGGATTTGAAGTCGGACGGGGATTGCGGGACATACGAAAAGGTGGATTTCGACACCGTCAAATACACCTTGGAATTGCCCCCCCGGAGTGTGAAGGAATTCACCTATACCTTGCGCACCTATCAGGGAAAACGGGTGGAAGCGGCCAAATCAAACTAGATGGTACGCAGAGCGTAGAGATCGGCGTCTTTGAGGATAAACCGGAACCGCACCGGTTTTCCCACGAGGCTCGAAAGGTCAGATCCTGATTTCCAGGCGATGGTGGCGTCGAGTCGATCACCGACGAGGGGCGGCATATCGGCGGCTGAAAATCCTTCAATCGGCTTGCCGGTCACGTCTTGAATTTCAACCTGAATAGTGCCCGCTGCCGAGGTGGCGTAGTTAAGATTTAGACGGGTTCCGCCGAAAATCAAGGGATGGGTTAGCGCTTCACCGCCAGCATAGTTGGCGGAGATGGAGGCAAAGCCCCAAGGACGGATCGACAACCGGCGGAGTTGGCAGGGGGATTTATCCGCCTGCATGTAATGCTCGCTAATCAGAATGCTCCATTCCCGATCCGAGGTGGGAATGATGCCCCAGATGGGGTAATTATTGCGATGGGGCCAATTTCGTTCATCCAAACCCGGCCGGACCCAGGCTTCACGATAGCGGGTCCAAGTGAGGCCATCCCGACTGCACATGAACAGGGCGTCATTGCGGCCATCGCCATAGGCCCCCTGGACCGGAATGGTGCGGTCCTGGATAAACCGGTTGGGGAATCCGAGGAAAATATGTTCTGCGCCGGGGCACGGCAGAATACCATTGGTGTACATCTGGGTTTCCACATCGCCATCCCGGTATTGCAAGGGCTGGACGGGCGTCCAGTTTAGGAAATCGGTCGAGGTGGACATCTGGATGGCGCGTACGCCGATCGCCCAATTAATCGCATCGACGGGGTAGGGGCGGCCGGTCGCAGGATCGGCGAACATGCGGGTGTAGCCCCGATAACATCCGGCTTGGGAATCCCAGAAGGCCGTATTAATGGTGTCAAAAGAGCCTTCCATTTGCACGGGGTGCGGCAGGAGTTGACGCCAGTGCAGTCCATCGGGCGAGGCGACAGCGCCGAGTTTAGCCCAGGCGAGGTTGGCCAGACCCTTGAACCGGGCATCCGGTGCGCACGTGGGGCAGGTGTCGAGGAAGGCGGGGGGGACGATCGCATCCGGCCCAAACCACAGGATGTTATTGTGTTTGGAACCTTTGAATTCGACCAGACCGAGATCCGGGCGATGGAAGGATTTGCCGCCGTCGGTACTTTCGGCCATGGCGATGACACAGATGTGCTCCGCCTTCAGGTCGGGAATCGCCGCGCGATAATAGAGCCGGATGGCGGAATCCATAACCACGAGACTGTAGGCGCCGACCGTGTAGTCTTCCCAAGGGGCATCACCGGTAAAGGCGATTTCGCGCCGTTCGGGGTGCCCCAGGCGAAGGGTTGCGTTGGTCAGGGACTCCAGCAGGGTGTCATCGACGAACATTTCACGACGTGTACCAATCGATAGGGGTTTGGGCATCGTGAAAATCCGGGTTGGAGGTTTATCGATGAGCCATTAATTCTTCCGACGGTACTTCACAGGGGAGGCTGTGTCCCAATTTCTTTTCAATTTCCGGCAGGGTGAAGGATTCGTTTTCGCAGGCAAGAGTGATGGCCAGCCCTTTTGCCCCGGCCCGGCCTGTACGGCCGATGCGATGGACATAATCCTCCGGTTCATAGGGAATGTCGTAGTTGAACACATGGGTGACACCCTCGACATGCAGGCCGCGCCCGGCGACATCAGTGGCGACCAGGATGGGGGTGTCGCCCTTACGGAACGATTCAAGGATGCGCAACCGTTCACCTTGACTGACCTCGCCCGACAGCATAGCGCAGGGCATGCCATTGCGGGCCAGTCCTTCACTGACATGCCGGCAGGTGTCGCGTCGATTGGCGAAAATCAGGGCGCGGGTGGGCTTCAGAGTTTTTAATAAATTCCGAAGCAGTAAACCCTTTTGGCGGGAAGAGACCAAGAAGACCTTCTGCTCAATGGTGTCGACCGTCATCTTTTCGGGTTCGATTTCGACCCGGACGGGATCCTTGAGCCAGTTTTGGGCCAAACGGTGTACCTCGGGTGTGAGGGTGGCGCTGAAGAGGAAGGATTGCCGTTTTTCACGGGGAGGCAAGGCCCGGATGATCCGACGCACATCGGGGATGAATCCCATATCCAGCATGCGGTCGGCTTCGTCCAGGATCAGGATTTCCGCCTGGCCGAGATGGATTTTGCCCTGCCCCATGAAATCAAGCAGACGGCCGGGGGTTGCGATCAGGATGTCAATGGGGTGCTTTTCCAGTTGGGTACGTTGCCGGGCGTAGTCGAGCCCGCCGAACACGACCAGGGAATGGAGCGAGGTATGATACGTCAAGGAATCCGCATCCCGACCGATTTGGATCGCCAATTCCCGGGTAGGAGCCAGAATCAAGGCGCGGGGGGTCCCCGGAGCCGGATTAGGACGGGGAATTTTGAGACAGCGCTCGATAATGGTGATCAGAAAGACAGCGGTTTTGCCGGTGCCGGTCTGGGCCTGGCCGGTGACATCCTTGCCGGCCAATGCCGGCGCCAGCGACTGGGCTTGGATGGGGGTGCAATATTTGAAGTTCAGGTCCGCTAGCGCGTGTAACAGTTCTGTTTGAAGGCCGAATTCAGCAAAGAGATGCTTGCCTTCCATCGGTTCGATCAGGAACTGATCCGGAGTCCATTTTGCATCCGGAGGTCGGGCGGCGGGAGCCGGCGGCCGGGGAGGCGCGTCCTGTCGGGCGGGCGCGGGACGATGCGCCGGGCTGTGGGCGGGAGCGGATGAGGATTTGGCCGGTGATTTGGCCGGATGAGCAGAGGTTTTGGTAACGGGGGCCGTTGAAGTTTTCGCTTTTTTCGCGGGGAAAAGCATTTGACCGATACGACGAATTAATCTTTGAACCATAAGGGGTGTTAAAATACCTAATTTTTACATCGAAACCAAGTTAAAAATGCTTGCGCGAAGGATTCGTACGACGCAATATAACGGTTTGAAAGGAAAATTGGGATGAACAATCGAATGAAAAACGTTTTGTCGGTTTTTTGGTTGGCCGGGCTGATCGGTCTTTTGGCCGGTTTGGGGCTGGGGACGGGATGCCGGACGATTTCGCCGGGAGGTCGACCCTCAGTTGAGGTTGTTCTCGGCTCGGATGGGACGGCCCAACTTGGGACCACGACGTTCCCACTCAAAGAACTCTCCGCGCATTTGAAGCGTGATGGAGCGGGGGCGGAGACAGCGGTCTATTTGGTCGTGCCCCTTGAGATGCTCCAGTCAGACATGGCCATCATCGCGCGCGACCTTCGTAAAGCGGGTTTCCGAAAGATCATTTTTAAGCGCCCGATGAAACCGGATGCCCTGGTCAAAAACAAGGGCCTGTGAAACAACGACGGCGCCCTTGTACTGCTGACAAATTGTAATACCCCAACGCGTCTCACGCGGGGCTAACCACCCCGGAATTCGTTATTCTCCTGTTATCAACCGGTAACCAATTCCCGGTTCCGTAACCAGGAGCGTTGGACGGGATGGAACGAGTTCGATCTTCTCCCTCAGGCGCGCCATATACACTCGAAGATAGTGCGTTTGGTCCGTGGCGTTTGGACCCCATACCGCCTTGAGAATCTGGCGGTGAGTCAGAACTCGATCCGCATGACGGACGAGAAGTCGCAGCAAGGCATACTCGGTCGCTGTCAGTTTAACCTCCCGGCCCTTCACACTGACGCGGCGCGCCACCCAATCAACCTCCAACTGGCCCACGCGAAACACGACCTCATCTTCCACGGGTTGAGCATGCCGGAGAGCCACGCGCAGACGTGCGAGCAATTCCGGCGTGCTGAACGGCTTCGTCACGTAGTCGTCGGCTCCCCCGTCCAACGCCGCCGTCTTGTCGTCATCATGTTCCCGAACGGACAAGACAACGACCGGTACATGGCTCCATTCACGCAGTTGTTTAAGCACCGCCACCCCATCCATATCCGGCAGCCCCAGATCCAGGATCACGAGCTCGGGACGACGTGAAGCCGCTTCGACCAGACCTTCCTTTCCGCTGGCTGCCTCGGAGACTTTGTATCCGTTGGCTTCCAGCGTAATGCGCAGCAGACGCCGGATTTGAATCTCGTCGTCAATCACCAGGACTGAGGGGTTTGGAATGGTTTCGGAGTTCATGTATTGGGGTTCTCTTGCAAGGGCAAGGTAATCGTAAAGGCGGCACCGCCAGCCGGCCGGTTGACCCCCCGCACCTGACCGCCGTGGGCCTCGACAAAGCCTTTGACGATCGACAGGCCGAGTCCGGTTCCGCCGGCCGCCGCTCCCGGCGCGCGGTAGAATTTGTCAAAAATGCGCGGAAGTGACTCTGCCGACAATCCCGGTCCCCGGTCGGCCACCGTGATGGCCACATTCTGAGCTTCCTGTGTCACACTCACTTCAATCGACGTGCCGGCCGGTGTATACATAGAGGCGTTAACCAACATGGCAACCAACGCCTGTTCGATCAGGCGGGAATCTGCGCGGACCAGAGGGAAATCAGGCGGCAGTTTTACCGAAACCTCCCGATGCGCAAGTTCGCGGTCGACACGTTTCAGCGCCGCATTGACAATATCGTTTACATCGCACCAATCCAGGCGAGGTTTCACATGACCGGAATCGAGCCGGGCCATGTCGAGCAGATTGGCAACCAAGCGGCTCAATCGGTCAGTCGCTTCCCTGATTTCCGCCACCAATGCGGCCTGTACAGCCGGGTCGAGTCCTGCCTGCCAACCGCTGGCCGCCGTCTCGATCGCCGCGAGAGGCGTGCGCAACTCGTGAGAGACCGCGTTCAGCAACGTATGGCTCAGCCTTTCCGATTCCGCCAATAAGAGGCTTTGAAGGTTGGCCTCCCGCAATCGTTGCCGGTCGACCACCAGGGAAATGTGACGCTGAAACCCGTCCAGCATCGTACGCTGTTCGATCGTCGGCGGTGAATTCTGCCGCCAGCGCAGCCGCAGCACTCCCAAGGCGCCACCGCCCGTATGCAGAGGCAGATACATCCCCTCGGTCATCGGCAGGGTGTCGGTGAAACGTCCAGCCGGTTGCAAGTGTTCGAAAGCCCAAACTGCGGCCCCAAGTTCCTTTTCGGAGAGATCACTTCGAAGTTTGCCGCCCGCATCGGGTAAAAGTAAGGCGGCATCCGCTTTGAACGCGTGTGCCACATTATTCACTGTGGCGTGTTCGATCTCATCCCAGGTGGACGCATCGCCCATCTCCAGCGTCAACAAATACATCGCCGTTGACCGTTCCTCCCGCCGTCGGTCCATTCGCTCCTTGGCCCGTATCCGGCTGATGAGATGCCCCATCGCCAGCGCCACGATGAAATAAGTGGCAAACATCGCCGCATCTTCGAAGCTGCCGATACTCAAGGTCAGGGCGGGCGGCAGGAACAGGAAGTCCCACAACAACGCGCTCACGGCGGCGGCCAGATAAACCGGGCCCCGGTTCAAAAACATGGCCAGTCCGACAATGGTCATCAAGAAGATCAGACCCACAGTACGCGACCCGATTTGCCCCGTCAGGGCCTCATTCACCAGGGTGACCCCTCCCACAACCGCAATCGCCGTAAAATACTGCGGCCACTCGGCGGCCGCCGGCAAACGCCACAAGGGGCGGCGGGGCACGGCTTCCCGCTCCTCGGCCCGAACGACATGCACGTCGATGCCACCGGCGTCCCGGATCAGCCGTTGCAATTGGCGCCCTCCGGCCGAAAGGATCCACGGGCCGGGTATGGACGGTGTGCCGACAACGATCTGGGTGACGTTTTGCCCGCGGGCGATTCGCAACAGTCCGCGCACAACGTCTTCGTCGGTGGTTCCCCGGACTTCCCCTCCTAAGGTACGCGCCAGCGACAAATGTCGCGTCAAACGAGTTTGTTCATCTTCCGACAAGACCCGTGAGGTCTCGACGTGCGCCGCGATCCAGGTGCACCCCAGACTGTCGGCTAACCGCCGTGTCCAGCGCACCATGGGTTCCGAATACGGGCTGGCGCTGACCGCCACCATCACCCGGTGCCCGGTTTTCCAAGGGCCAGCGATCTTACGGGACTGCATATAATCACGAACATCCTGCCCGACCCGCTCCGCGGTCAGGCGCAAGGCCATTTCCCGCAGCGCAACGAGATTGCCTTCGCGAAGGAAGTTACGCGCGGCAGACTCCGCGCGTTCGGGCACATATACTTTTCCCTCGGCCAGCCGCTGGAGCAAGTCTTCCGGGGACAAATCCACCAGCTCGATCTCGGCCTCAGTTAGAATGGTGTCCGGAACGGTTTCACGCATGGTCGCGCCGGTGATTTCACGCACGATGTCGGCCCGGCTCTCAATATGCTGCACATTGAGTGTGGTGTAGACGTCGATTCCGGCATCGAGCAACTCCATCACGTCCTGATAGCGTTTCGGATGCCGCGAGTCCGGAGCATTTGTATGGGCGAGTTCATCAACCAGCGCCAACACGGGCCGCCGCTGCAGAATCGCATCAAGGTTCATCTCCGTCAGGGTTACGCCGCGATAGACCACCGGTTTACGGGGCACGGCTTCAATCCCTTCGATCAACGCGTCCGTTTCCCGGCGCCCATGCGTCTCCACGTATCCGATGACGACGTCGCGTCCCTCCCGCTTGGCGTTATGCGCGGCCTTCAGCATGGCGTACGTTTTACCCACGCCGGCGCACTTGCCGAGGAATACCTTCAAAGTGCCGCGTCTCTGCTGAATTTCCTTTTTCTTCAGCGCCGCCAGCAGTTCCTCCGGATTCGGCCCTTCGCTATGAGTTGGTTTCATGACATTCTCATGGGACCCTGCCCGGGTCGAGAGGTTGTTGATCTTTCAAGATGATTGACCTCATGAAATCTATTGATGATTTTGTCTACACGGGCTTTACTATACTGACCGCCGTGGGGGCAGTCCAGACTTTGCATAGCATACGGCCGATTGGGTTAGAGGTTGATGTCGAGTTGGACGGTCCACTTCCACTGGCCGTTAATGGCATCCTCGTTGAACCAGACCGGGCCCGTGAGTAGACTGATGTCTTTTGTGAAAAAGTGGTAGATTCCAAATCCGCCGCCGCCCAACGCGTTCTTGCCGGACGCATAGTCGGCCGCGAATACCCACTGGTTGTACTCGTTCCCTTTACTATCTTTCACCGGTAGGAAGCCGCGGTCATACGCCACCATGACGCCCGTGTTGGCCTCGTTCCCGTCCTTGTTCACGAGGACTTTCCGGTTGCCGATATACGGTCCCGCCGACAACCGCCCGAAGCCGGGGATCGTTTTGCCGATGACCGCGTAAACGATATTCTGATCGGTAACATCCTTCCTGGTTCCGGCGTTGAAGATACCGGCCTGAAGGGTTGGGGCGCCCGCGAACAGCGCATCCTCGGGCATCCCGATCTTGGCATTGAAGAAGAGGGGATCGTCGCTCGACTCGAGGAGATCCACGCCCACCTCCGCCACCACCGCTTTGAAAGGCAGCACTCCGATCGTCAGGCCGAGGTCCGTCGGAAACTGGCCCCCCCCGTCTTTGGCATCCTGGAATACGGTGAAGTAATTGTCCACGCCGAGGTGCGGAACCCCGTAGGACTGAACGTCCAGAGTCATGGGGGTCCAGTAAGTCGATGAGGGGGTCGCCCAGACCCAGCCCGTTCCCATCGCCGCCACACACGCCACCACCGCCGCTAATCTGCTTCTCATATCCGTTCCTCGATTTCTCGTGTGTTTGACCGAATCCAGTCAGAGGTCGACGTCCCCCTTAGGGAGTGTCATCGAGAACTGTTAATCTCGTCGAGCGCCAGGTTCAGGCGCAGAACATTCACCCGTGGGTCCCCCAGCATCCCGAGTTGAGGCCGTTCCACAGAGTGCGACACGAGTTCGGCAACGCGTTCAGGCGCGAGTCCACGCGCGGCGGCCACGCGGGCGACCTGCACCCTTGCCGACTCCGGGCTGATGTGCGGGTCCAAGCCGCTGCCCGAGGCCGTAACAGCGTCGGCGGGCACGGGATCCGTCGCGTTCAAGCCATTCTCCCGGCGATACGCGTCGATGCGTTCCTTGATTAAATCGCGCAATTTCTGCGACGTGGGGCCCAGATTGCTGCCGCCCGAGTTGGCGGCATCATAGCCGTTTCCGGCCGCCGAGGGCCGCGGGTGGAAATACGTCGCGTTGGTGAACGCCTGTCCGAGCAGTTCCGAACCGCGCACAACACCGTGCCGGTCCAGGATCAAACTTCCGTTGGCTTTGCCGGGAAAGGCGGCTTGCGCAATTCCGAAAACCACGAGGGGGTAAAGCCCGCAGCAGATGACGGCGAGCACAAGGGTTGCAAACAGTGCCGGACGAAATTCCGCAAGGATTTGTTTCATGGGTTAAACCACTCCAATCGCGTTGATTATCAGGTCGATAACCTTAATCCCGACAAAGGGAATCACCACTCCACCGACGCCGTAGATGAGCAGATTGCGCTGTAGCGTCCGCAATGCCCCAATGGGTGTGTACTGGACGCCGCGCAGCGCCAGCGGGATCAGGGCAATGATGATCAATGCGTTAAAAATCACCGCGCTCAGGATGGCGCTTTGCGGCGTCGCCAGCTTCATGATATTCAACGTCGCGATGGCGGGGAAGGTCGCCATCAACATCGCCGGAATAATCGCAAAGAATTTGGCCAGGTCATTGGCTATGCTGAAGGTGGTCAGCGATCCGCGCGTAATCAGCATTTGCTTCCCAATTTCGACGATATCGAGAAGTTTAGTCGGATTGCTGTCAAGGTCCACCATGTTACCGGCTTCGCGGGCGGCTTGCGTGCCGGTGTTCATCGCCACACCCACGTCGGCCTGCGCCAGCGCCGGGGCGTCATTGGTGCCGTCGCCCGTCATGGCGACCAGATGACCGGCCTCCTGTTCGTCACGGATGCGCTTTAATTTCTGTTCGGGGGTGGCCTGCGCCATGTAGTCATCGACGCCGGCCTCCGCCGCAATCGCCGCGGCAGTCAGCGCGTTATCGCCGGTGATCATGACCGTGCGGATACCCATCTTGCGAAGATGCGCGAAACGTTCCCGGATCCCGCCTTTGACCACATCCTTGAGTTGTACCACTCCGAGAACCGTGCGTCCGTCGCTCACCACCAACGGGGTTCCACCCGCCTTGGAGATCAACTCGACGCTTTGGCGGACGGCGTCCGGGACGGTGCCCCCGAGAAGGTCGATATGGCTATACATGGCATCTGGAGCCCCCTTGCGGATGCGACGGGGGGCCGCGCCCTCGGGACCGGGCAAATCCACTCCGCTCATGCGCGTCTGCGCCGAGAAGGGGATGAAGCGCCCTTGTTGCGACCCGATTTCCCGGCCGCGCAGATTGAACCTCTGTTTGGCCAGCACAACGATGGAGCGGCCTTCGGGCGTCTCGTCCGCGAATGAGGCCAGTTGCGCGGCGTCCGCGAGCTGCTCCGCAGAGACCTGTGGCGCAGGGAAGAACTCGGTGGCCATGCGGTTTCCGAGGGTAATGGTGCCGGTCTTGTCCAGTAGCAATACGTCCACATCGCCCGCGGCCTCGACCGCGCGGCCGCTCATGGCGATGACGTTGCGCTGCAGGACGCGATCCATCCCGGCAATGC
>Ga0073936_10005166_pt1 | contig 17748 bp, 12 predicted proteins | sample AliMusrvi5mmetaG_FD_87041 | JGI IMG/M metagenome (GOLD analysis project Ga0073936, IMG submission 87041) | Freshwater lake bacterial and archeal communities from Alinen Mustajarvi, Finland, to study Microbial Dark Matter (Phase II) - Alinen... | ecosystem: Environmental > Aquatic > Freshwater >... | reverse complement strand
TGCCGGGCTTTACGTCATCGGCTCATGCAGCCGTGCGGGAAAGGTAGCGCCCGGGTTGTGGGGTAACTGGATTACGACCGACCACCCGAATTGGCACGGCGACTTCCACCTGAACTACAATTTCCAGGCGTCCTACTACATTGTCTATTCCGCCAACCACGCGGACCTGTCGCTGCCCTTCTATCAGGCGATCTGGGAATCTGTGCCGAACGGCCGCGCGATGGCGCAACGGCACGGCTGGAAGGGATTGCATTTTCCGGTCTGCATCGGCCCGTGGGGATTGTCCTCGGAAAACCCCGACGGCGACTGGGGCCAGAGATCGGATGCGGCGTTCGCGGCGCTGAACTTCATCTGGCAGTATCAATACACGCAGGACAGCGACTTTCTGCGGACCAATGCGTACCCCTATTTGCGGGAAGTGGCCGATTTCTGGGAGGACTACCTCAAGCTTGAAGGCGGCCGGTATGTGGTCAACAACGACTCGATTCACGAGGGCTCTGGCTCAGACATGAATCCGCTGCTCTCGCTTGGCCTGGTACGGACGTTGTTCAAGAATCTGCTCACGATGAGCGAGGATCTCGGCGTGAACGCTGAGCGGCGACCGAAGTGGAGGGATATCTGTGCTCGGATCAGTGCGTTTCCACTTCAGGAACGCGGTGGTAAAGCGGTCTTCCGTTATAGCGAGAAAGGTACCGCCTGGGTGGACGGCAACACGCTCGGCATCCACCACATCTTCCCCGCCGGCGCCATCGGCCTCGACAGCGACCCGAAGTTGTTGGAAATTTGTCACAACACTATCGCCACTATGAGCCGCTGGCACGACGACAACGGGTTCTCCTCCTGGTACAGCGCCTGTGCCCGTGTTGGCTACGACCCCCAAACGATCCTTGCCAACATGCGCAAGGAGTGCGGCCAACGCTCTTATCCGAACCTCCTTCTCTATTACGGTGGTGGTGGTATCGAGAACGTCGCCGGCTTCCTCGCCGTGAACGAAATGCTGATGCAGAGCCATGAGGGCGTGATCCGGTTCTTCCCCGTCTGGCCCAAGGACCAAAACGCCCGTTTTGGTGGCCTACGGGCCGTCGGTGCTTTCATTGTGTCGGCAGAACTCAAAGACCGCGTTGTGGGCGGCGTGAAGATTCAGAGCGAAAAGGGTCGCGCCTGCACAGTGCAGAATCCCTGGCCCGGACGGACGGTGCTTCTTACTCGCCATGGAAAAGTTCCGGAATCTGCTGGCGGTGACCGTTTCACCTTTCAGACCGCTTCAGGGGAGATCATTGGATTGCAGCCCAATAACTGAACTAGAGTGCACACGGTTTCTGCTTTATTTTCAGCCATGAACCCAACCAAATCGATACTAGCCTGGATCTCTCACACACGTCTTGAAACGCCCGCAGGCTGGAGCGCCGGTCTCCGACCCGGCGTCGGCCAACTGGCTGGGAGACGCCGGGTCGGAGACCGGCGCTCCGGAGGGCGTGACGTGCTCGGGCTAGACGCGATGCCTTTCGATGCGTGGAGATGCTTTTGCGCCTTGAGGCCCGTCGTCATTTGGCCCTCCATGCTGTTGTTCGCTTTCTGCTCCATGGCCGGCGCACAGACTGTGACATTGCCAGCGTTGCTTTCGGAGATGACCGATCGTGAGGCAATCGCTCGGTTTCCACAGCCGTATTACCAATGCCTCCAGGCCTCGAGCTATAATCGCGCCTCCACTAATCGGAACCAGCCCAACCAGGATACGACCGGTTGGTTTGCCGACAGCGACGGCTTGGGATTCATCCGCACTGAGCAGCTCAATGGCAAGACCGAATGGGTCATCATGGAGCATCAGGGACCGGGCTGCCTCACGAGACTGTGGACGCCGTACTTCTACTACGGATTCGACGACCGAAAGGGGCCGAACATCCGGGTCTATCTCGATGGCGATACCAACCCGGTGCTGGATGAAAGCCTGATCGAGTTGGTCACGGGCAAAGGTTCCTTCAAACCGCCTTTCAGTTCCCAGACCGCCCGTGCGGGGGACAGCTATTTGCCCATCCCCTTTGCTCAAAGCTGCAAGGTGACCATGGCGTCGAAACCGTTTTACTATCACATCAACTACCGGGCCTATCCGGAAGGTACAAAGGTCGAGACATTCACCCGCGCCATATGCCAGGCGGCCGCAGTGGACCTGGAGAAGGCTGGCAAAGCGTTGACTGCCCTGCCGGAGGCATACCAAGGTGCAATCCAGGAATCAGCCATTGTGAAACCCAGTGCGAGGCTCGAGGTGAAGCTCCCCGCCGGGCCACGCGTCATTCGCCAGTTCACCTTGCGGCTGCCCGGCGCGGTAGCACACCCTGAGATCCTGCGTTCGACGGTCCTGAGGATGACTTTCGACGGGGAGGAAACCGTGTGGTGTCCCCTCGGCGACTTCTTTTGCAGCGCTGATTCATTGCACCCCATTCACACCTGGCAGCGCACCGTTGCCGCGGATGGCACGCTAGTTTGCCGGTGGGTGATGCCCTACCGGGAAGCGGCGGCGATCCATCTGCTGAACCAGGGCACGGAGTCTGTAGAGGTCAAGCTGGAGGCTGAGGTTGCTCCCTGGCATTGGGATGATCGTTCCTTGCACTTTCACGCGAACTGGCGTCCTGACGACGTGGTTCCTGGCACGCCGTTCCAGGATTGGAACTACATCGACATTCGCGGTCAGGGCGTGTTCGTGGGCGACACGTGGACAGTGCTGAATATGCAGGGCAGTTGGTGGGGCGAAGGCGACGAGAAGATCTACGTCGACAAAGCGTGGGACCAGGGTTTCCCGACGCATTTCGGCACCGGCACGGAGGATTATTACGGTTGGGCTGGTGGCGAGATTCCTACGCGCCGGGACGAGTTCAGCACGCCCTTCCTGGCCAACGCGCGAGTAGGCGGACTGGATGGCGGCACGACCGGCTTCAATCTCTGCACGCGCACCCGCAGCCTTGATGCCATTCCTTTCAAACAGCGGCTTGTTTTTGACATGGAATCCTCCTTCGGCACCGACATCCGGAACCCGTGGAACCTGCTGGGTTACTCGGCAGTCACGTTCTGGTATGCCAAGCCCGGCGCTTCACACAACCGCCCCGCGCGTCCGGCCGAGGCCGCACGTCCAATAATGGCGCTGGCCGAACTCAAGGCACGGGCCGATGGCATTCAGGAACTCCTGCACCGCAACGACGGCGAGGTCGCTGTGGTATTTACGGAAGGGCGCGAGTTTCCCATCCGGCGTGGTCAAGGGCTGCTGGCGGGTTCATTGGCGCAGAAAAAGGCGGCTGAACAAGTGAGCGGCCACACGGCCCGGCCTGGCGAATTCTTTGTTTTTCAGCTCGGCGTGTATGCGCTGAAGGATACCGGGCCGCTGTCCGTCACATTCACGGATCTCACGGGTGGCACGGAGACAATTCCCGCCAGCGCGCTGCGCTGCCTTAGCCTCAGCGGGACCAACTATCTTGGACAACCATTCGCCAAAGAGATTGCGATGAAGCAGGGCCAGCTCCAGGCGTTGTGGATCGGCGTCGCGGTGCCGAAGACCGCAAAGGGTGTTTTCACAGGGACGGCGCAAGTGGGGGTGGCGCCGGGTAAAGCGATCCCGGTCACCATTTCTTTGCGCGTGGATGGCTCGCCAGTGGACGACAGCGGCGATTCCGTCGCGAAAAACCTCTCCCGCTTGCGCTGGCTGGATTCGACCGTAGGCAGCGAGGCGACGCTGACCAAACCGTTCACCGCCGTGCAGACGACCGACCGCGTCATTACGGTTTTGGGTCGTGAGCTTGAGTTGGGCGAGGACGGTCTGCCGGCACGGATCACCAGCCATTTTTCGCCGGCCAACACGCGGATCGGGAAGCCTTCGCGGGAGGTCCTGGCCCGGCCGGCGACCTTCGTAGTCGAGACGCGCACGGGGCCGGTGTCGTGGCAGAGCAAGTTCGGCGGCCTGAAAGGGACTGATTTGGAGGCGACCTGGACTGCGCGCAGCACTGCCGATGGCCTGCGCACCGAGATATCGGGCCGCCTCGATTACACGGGTTCCGGTGAAGTCTGCATGCGCCTATTCGCCGAGCGGGATGTGGATCTAAAAGACATGCATCTCGATCTGCCCTTTCGTGACGACGTCTCTCGCTACTTCATGGGCTTGGACCAGCAGGGAGGCCGCCGCCCCGCGGCCGTCCATTGGAAGTGGGACGTCAAGAAGCGGCAGGATTGTTTCTGGTTGGGCGACGTGAATGCCGGCCTCATGCTCCGTTTCAAAGATGCCGAATACCTGCGTCCGCCCGTTAATATCTACTACGCCTTCCGCCCGCTGCGCTTGCCGAAGTCCTGGGGCAACGACGGCCTGGGCGGCGTGGACCTTGAGCCCGTCCGAGACCAGTGCGTGGTGGCCCGTGCCTACAGCGGCCCGCGCACGCTGAAGAAGGGTGATACACTCGATTTCATCTTCGAACTCTACGTCACGCCGTTCCGCACCCTCGACACCGAGAAGCAGTGGGCCGTCCGCTTTACCCATGTGGGCGGTCCGGGTCGGCAGCAGATTGACGATGCCTTAGCGATGGCGGACGCCCAGCGGGGACCTAATGTGATCAACGTCCATCACGCCAGTTTCTTCTCTCCCTACATCAATTATCCCTACAGTGACGACTCATTTCCTGCGATCTGCGACCTGGTGAAGCGGGCCCACGCGAAAGGCGCCAAGCTGCGTGTCTATTACACCACCCGCGAGATCACACAGAACATGCCGGAGTTGTTCCCCCTGCATTCGTTCAATGGCGAGATCATCCTGCCCGGTCCAGGCAAGGAAGCGCGCACACTCCTGCACCCAAACGGCCCGCACGCCTGGCTCACGGAGAACCTTCGCGAGCAATTCGTGCCCGCCTGGGAAGCCCAGGTGGGCGCTCCGTACGCGGAGCTCGATTTGTCGGTCATCACGACGCCCGACTCGCGCTGGAACAATTTCTACCTGGAGGGACTCCGATGGCTCGTGGAGAAATCGGACTTCGACGGCATGTACATCGACGACACCGCCTTAGACGCGACCAGCCTTCGCCGCGCACGACGTATTCTGGACTCGCGTCCGGGCCGGCTCATCGACCTGCACACCTGGAACCATTTCAATGGGTGGGCTGGCTTTGCGAACAACCTGACCATCTACATGGAGATCCTGCCCTACCTCGACCGCCTCTGGCTCGGCGAAGGCTTCGACGCGAGCTCCGTTTCTCCCGACTTCTGGCTTGTCGAGATGTCCGGCCTGCCCTTCGGCCTGATGAGCGAAATGCTCGACGGTGCCAATCCCTGGCGCGGCATGATCTTCGGCGAAACCGCCCGCTTGCCTTGGTCCGGCAACCCGCGTGGGCTGTGGAAAGTCTGGGATGAATTCGGCATTCAGGGCACGGAGTTCTCACCTTTCTTCCTTAGAGACTGTCCGGTGCAAACTGACCGCACCAACGTGCTGGCTACAGTGTATCGCAAGGAAGGTCGCAGCTTCGTTGCCCTTGGTAGTTGGGCCACAGAAGATACGCAAGTGAATCTGAACATCGACTGGAAGGCTTTGGGTCTCGACCCAGCTCGCGCGATGCTCTACGCTCCACCTATCGCCGGGATGCAGCCGGAGAAGCAGTGGAAGCCGGGAGAGTTGATTCCCGTCGCGCCCAAGCGCGGCTGGTTCCTTGTGCTCGACGAAGTCAGCCGCCAGGTGGCACCCGCCACTCCAGCCCTTGACTCGGTGCCAAAGAAATGAAGGTCCAACAGCCGATAACCATGAGCCACAGAGCTAGGCAGCAGTTCGCCACCATCCTCAGTACCGCCATAGCGACGCTGTCCTGCCTCTCCGTTGCTTCCGCTGCCCAACCGGCCGAGGCGAACCTGGCCCGACCTGCTCCAGAGCAAGCCGCAGGGCAGGACCTGGAACTGGGCCGCCCTGGGGACAATACCGGCCAGATTGACCGCGCCACGCTCGACGCGTGGTCCGCGCCTTATCGGGGCTGGCATTACTTCGCCGATCCGATCATTCCATCGGATTTCAAGATTCCTGGCCACGAGAAGTTTCACAGCTTCGACGTGCCCACGGTTTATCAGCTTCCCGGCCAGCCGACGAAGTGGTTCATAAGCTTCATCGGGTTCGACGGGCAAGGCTACAACAGTTTTGTGGTCGAGAGCACGAACCTCTTGCACTGGACCAACCCGCGCCTGGCGATGGGGTTCGGTCCTCCGAACGAGTTCGACCATGGCGGCTGCGCCATCGGGGCTTTCCTCTACGATTCGTACGACATCAGGGCGCCCCGCCTCCTCAAACAGCGCGATGGCAAGTATTGGACCCTTTATGGCTGCTACCCGCGGCAGGGCGGCTATGAATTGCGGCCTGGATACGAAGGGGTGGCGATGAGCGACGAGGGGCTGACCTGGCGCCGCGCCAAGAACGCGCCGATTCTGGCGGTGCAGGATGCCGGCTGCGGCCAATGGGAAAAGGATTGCATTTACCAGCCGTGGCTGGTCGAGCAGGGTGGCCGCTTCTACAACTTCTACAACGCGGCCAACGGCGGCACCGAGCAGATGGGTGGCGCTCTCTCAACCAACCTGCTCGACTGGAACCGTTACCCCGGCAATCCCATCGTTCGCAATCGCCCGGACGGCTACGACAGCCAGTTCTGTTCGGACGGTAAGGTATTTCACGACCGAGATCACTGGGTAATGTTCTACTTCGGCGTCGGCAAAGGAGGTGCCCACATCATGAGCGCCTTCTCGCGAGACCTGCAGCATTGGACGTCCCATCCCGAGCCGCTCTATAAGGCCGGGGGCCATCCTGGCGGGCTGGATAGCCAATACGCACACAAGATCTCCCTGATCCATAATCCGGCCAACGACACGTTCTATCTCTATTACTGCGCCGTTGGCAACAAGGGCCGATGCATCGGCCTGCTCACGAGCCGCGAGCTGACCCAGAAACCCCGGTAGGCAGCACGGGCTACCGCCTTTCCAGGGACAGCGGCGCTGGCTACAGCCCTCCAGGGTGCGCGAGGCATATTGGGAGCGTCGGCGTGCCGGGTGGCTCCGCCGCTCGCGCAGGCGCTTTCAGCCTGCCATACAATTCCCAATGGCCCTCATAGCTTCGAGGTCTTCACGTCATAGCGGCCTTGCGCTTGGCGGCGGAGGGACTTTCATATCAATCCTTCTCGCGCCGATATCCGTAACGGCGGAAAGTCTCTTGGACGACTGGCTGCTTGCACCAGTCGAGGAAGGCGTCGCGGAGAGCGGGGTTGTCACTGCTGGTCAGGCCCAGGACGGTGACCCGGGTAGGCGGATAGGTGATACTGGTTGGGACAATCTCGAGTTTGCCCGGGTAGAGGCCGAGGACGAAGTTCCAGACCACGATCGCGTCCAGCGGGCCGACGATGAGGCCGGTGGCAATCTCGGCATGGCTGCGCGCCTGAAGGACGACGTTCTTCATTACACCGTCATAATGGCCGCGCTCCCGGAGCGCGTTGACGAAGAGTTCGCCGCAGGTCGAGTAACGCGGATCGCCGATACCGATTTTCAAATCCGCTTTGGCGAGGTCCGCCAGGGCGCGAATGCTTTTGGGATTGCCGGGGCGCACCGCCACAATCGGCTCCAGGTAACCCACCACCACGGTGTTCGTCCACTTGCCGCCCGCCTTCAATTTCTCCTCGAACGGATCATGGCAGACGAAGAGATCGGCGCGGATGCCCGTGAGAATTTTCGGCAGGAGCGTTTCCGAGCCGCCCAAATCAAATTCAACCTGAGCGCTGCGATTGGTGGCAAACTGCCTGGCCAGTTCCTGAACCGGCGCGGCCATGGAGCTGCCGCACAGAATCCTGAGCTTGGCCTCGGGTGGAGGGGTTGAACTTCTGCCACAGCCCCCAACCAGAATGGCCAGACCAAGCATTAAAACGAGAGGTGAGAGGGTCCTGCGCTGAGTCATAGGATCTCTTAGACAGAAAAGAGAACGACAGCCATTAAAAAAGAAGGCGCACGAAGCACTCCAAGTCGAGGCTAGCTGCTGATGGCTGTTGGCCTCTACGCTGGGCTTTCTGCTGTGTTGGGTGAAATGAGGGCAGCAGCGTCCCCTACGGCCCGGTGATATTTCCGCAGCCACACCGGTCTCCGCGGCTATTTCTGCTTTCTACTTTCTGCTCTCTGCTCTCTGCTCTCTGCTCTCTGCTTTCCCCTCCGCATTGACGCAGAACGAAGTGCCGATGGGAAATCTTCTGAAAACAGTTTCGTGAAGGAAGACTCGTTCACGACCAGAAAATGAACTTGCGCGGCGACGCCACGCAGGCTTATTTTTGCCCTATGAAGGGCATTGAAGCACCGAAACCAGTGGTCGGTGGCCCGCAAGTTTGGCCGCTCGGCGTCAAAGCCTATCATGCACTGGGCGACTTGGGCCTTATCCCAGAGAAAACCGAGCTGCTCTACGGCCAAGTCTTCCACAAAATGTCCAAGTCTCCACTCCACCGGTTTATTTCCCAGCGCCTGCTCCGCGCACTTCAGCGAGCCAAACCTCCGGGCTGTTTCATCTGGCAGGAACAACCCATCACCTCTGGAGATTCCGAGCCGGAACCGGACCTCTCGGTGATCTGCGGCAACGAGGATGACTTTTTCACCCAACACCCCACTACCGCCGAGCTCGTCATTGAAGTCTGTGTGAGCAGCCTCGAGTATAACCGTGCCAAACTCCGCGCCTACGCCAGCGCCGGCATGAAGGAATGTTGGCTGGTCCTGGCACCCGAGAAACAGATCGAAGTTCACCGCCAACCGCAGGGCGAACAGTTTGCTGAACACGCCGTCCATGGGCCGGGAGGAACGCTGACCAGCGCGGCGGTGCCGGGCTTCGCGGTCGAGTTGGACCGCCTCTTTACGGCCTGACGACAGATACCCACTACTCGGCCCAAGCATCCCGACCCTTTTAGGAATGATCTTGGATGGCAGAGACGGCAGCGGGCAGCGGCGCACACCCTTTCAGAGAACGAGGAGATGGTGGGGCATCGCGCCCCGCACAATATCGAGCGCGATGCCCGTATCGAAGGTGACCAACCGGCCACCGTGTCTCACCGCCAGTGCCAGCAGATAGGTGTCGGTGACTTGCTGATGGCCGCGCCACTTGGTGCGGTCGAACACCTGTGCATCCGTAATTGTCAGATCATCGGCCCAGAATTCATGATGACCAGCGGTCTTGGCGGTGGCAAGCTTAGCCAGGACCTCCAGCGCGGGCACCGGTGCGGCGTACCGCGGATTGGTGAGCACACGCAAACAGCCATTCTCGGTCAGCGGACACGACGCCCAGCCGATGCCGAGATTCTGGGCCAGCCACGCATGGGCACGGCCATGCCCGAGGTGCTGGCGATCCAATAACGCCACCAGTACGTTGACATCCAGCAAGGCCCGCATCAGATGCCTTCCTCACGGCAAAGCCGCTGGACGCCTTCGATGGTTGCCTTCGGCCCTGTCCGCTCCAAAAACACGTCAAACCCATTGCGACGTTCCAGCTCGGTCACTGACGCGTCGTCCGGTCCCGCGCTCAAGCCGAGCGTCCGCTGCAGCAATTCCGACACGACCTGCCCAAAACTCTTGTTCTGCGACCGAGCGAGTCGTTCGGCCGCCGCGTAAAGTTCGGATTCGATGTCTAATGTCGTCTTCATGCGCACATCCTACCCCGAGTCCGGCCTACTGACAATCTTCGTCAAAGTCTGCACTCTCCATTCTGCCTTTCCTCCCGGTCCCGCTCCGTACCTCGGCTTACCCTGGCCGGCCTTTGCCATTGCGGACCGCTCGGCTCACCTTCCCTTCGTTGGCTGTCGTTTACCGCGGACCTTGCCCCAGCCGGGGTCTCTCCCAACCAGAGTCAGCTATCACTACTCGGCCCAACCATCCATTGCCGAGGGAGGGCTTGCACCTGCGAGCACCTCGAAGATGGAAGGCTGCACATAGGAATTCGATTTTTGGCGCACCCGCTTGTACTGACGCTACGCGGGTGAATGGAGGTTGTAGAGCCCTCAGTCTCGCTTGATCTTTTGCTACTTGGATTGTTTACGCTAGGAGCTTCACGGGGCGAGATGCTCAAAACGGCCTAAACTAATGGTCGAATAAAGCAGAGGCGTGCCCCGTCTACACTATCATCCTGTACCGCGGAGTTGCCAAAATTGACCCATGCTATGGGCGGACCCCTTTCCCTGTGGTTGCTTCTGTGTCTGGTTTTGCTTAGTTCGGTTATTGTTCGTTTTTGTCAAACCGGTGTCAGTGCTCACTATTGACACTGAAATGCGGAGCACGAAAAAAACAGCAGGGCAATGCGTGCAGAACAGCCTGGGAAGCGGAAGCGCTCAGGTGTCGCTGGTTGACGGGCAATCTTGCGCCGTTGCAACGTTGGCCAACCCTTGTGCCGGGAGCCGGTTCTAGGAGCTAAGCCACCGCCTTCTGGTTGTGCCTCGATTGGCAGGGCCGGTGAAAGGAAAGTTCAAAGGCTTCAGTCGAACCAGTTCTCCACCTTCAACCCCATTATCCGGTCGAAATCCCGCCGGTTGCGGGTGACGAAGGTGAAGTTGCGTGCAAACGCCACCCCGGCCAGCCAGATGTCCTGCAAAGCAAGGCTCTGCCCGCTGCCAACCAGCGGCGCCATGAGATCGGCAGCGGCGAGAGCATCCTGTTCCGTGAAGGGTAGCACTTGGAAGCGCGCAAGAATGTCGCGCTGAATTCTCGCCCACAGCGAGGCCGGCTTGGCCGAGCGGGCAGCCCCAAAACGCAGCTCGAACACCGTGACGGAACTGAGGTGGAGGCTGCCAGGAGGTTCGCTGTTGAGCCGGGCCAGAAATTTGGCGTCAGGGGCGCGCTTGACGATTTCGCTGACGATGTTGGTATCGAGCAGGAACACAGCCAGTCACTGGAGGTTGACCTGGCGGTGCGCAGCGGGAAGCCGGCCGAGCGCGCGGATTTCCTCCAATGCATTGAAGAAGGCATCGTCAGCCTCGACGGGATCGGCCGCGTCTTCGGATGCGTTGGGAAGGGATTCAGGAGCTTGGAGAACGGCCCGCAGAGCATCCTCGACGAGCGCGCCTAAAGACTTCCCATCTCGGCGGGCTTGTCGCTCCGCCAAGTTCAGAAGTCGCTCATCAACATCCAATACCGTTTGCATGATGTGAAGCTAGGACGCGGGAGCGTGGCCGTCAACGCCGGACCGGCGTCACCACTCACTCTTGATTTGCGCGGCCACTGCTGACGCTCCTGGGGCGTCCGTTCGCGCGCTGGTAACTTCGGCCCAGACGGCTCGCGGCACCCCAATGCGGCGGGTCAGTTGCCGCAACAGCCCAAGTTGCCCGATGCGCGCCAGTCCAATGAGCGGGTTGCTATCCGCGATGATGAATTCCTCGGAGGGCACGCAGTTCGGCTTGGATTTCCTCATCGTCCAAATTCACAACTGGTACCTTCATCTGGCCCAGTGCATCGCCAAACCGCACCTTGTTCCACCCCGCCAGATCCGCCGCTTTGCCCAACGAGAGCTGGCCGGCCTCGAAGAGTCGGACTGCGAGTTGAAACTTCAACTCCTGTTCGACTTCGCAGCGTGGCCTGCCGCTCGCCACCGGCAGGTCATCCGGATATTGGACTGTCATTTCAGCCATGGGATTACAATACCCCCGCGTTGTCGCCTACCTGCAAGCCTGCACGCGTCTGGCTTGCGCTGAATTTGCCCTCGGACAAGACTGTTCAGATCTGGGGAGCGCGCCCGCCCCGGGCGCAGCCATCCGGCGCCCTCGCCGGATGGCTGGAGGGCGTCCACGCGTGGCCGGCGAGGGCGCCAGCCACGGCGCCCGGGGCGGGCGCGCTCCCCAGACCTGAACATTTACAAATAAAGTCCTGTTGATTTGCAGCCACTTACAAGAATTCAGCAAAATAATTTCACCCCCCAACCGCCCCATTCCCGCGACCCGATAACGTTAACGGTATGCGTAACAACGCACCCATCAACTACTTCCCGCCAACACTATTTTCCCGGAACCGGTCCCCTATATATGGAGAGGCGCATTTATTTTTCGCGGCCCGATTCGGAAACCGTGAAATGGCAATTCGGCCGTGACGGCCTGCGGGAGGCAGAACGCGATGGGGGCGACCTGGAAGTGTGGACTATTCCAAGCTGGCCTTTTGCCTCGGACCTGACGACTCTATCCGCATGGTGCCACGTCGAAGGTTGCCCGGCAGAATATGAAGCGGAATACTCACACAAGCTTCGGGTTAGCGACTCAGGGGAACGGGTATATTGGATTCCTCGCGTTCCTTGTATTCTCGGTCGCTATGTCGCGGCCGTCCGTGGCGCAGAACTCGGAGACGGTAGCCAACCTGCTCCCCAATCCCTCCTTCGAAGAGAATTCGGCCGGCGCGGTCCGCGGCTGGAAGCAGCGCGGCTGGCACGGTGAGGCCGACGGCCGCTGGTCCGTCGAGTCACCGGGAAGAGCCGGCGAACGATGCGTGTCGATTCGTTCGGAGACAGGATGCGATGCTGCCTGGACAACCACGGTAGGTGTTAGGTCGAACTCTTTCTATCGTCTCTCAGGATGGATTCGGACCAAGGATATTCGAGGCGCTGTGGGGGCGTTATTGAACATCCAAAACCTGCAGCAGGTCAGGACTCCTGGAATCGCCGGCACGAGGAATTGGACCCGTGTATCCACGGATTTCTACACGGGTGGAGTGACTGATCTCGAAATCAACTGCCTCTTTGGCGGATGGGGCGATTCAACTGGGCAGGCCTGGTACGACGATTTGGCGCTTGAGCCGTTGCCTGGCTCCGCGAGTGATGAACCGCGGGCGGTCGTGACGATCAACACGGACGCCCCTTCCGTGCCTTACAGCCCGATGCTGTTCGGCGGGTTCATTGAGCACTTCGATGGCCAGATTTATGGCGGAATATTCGAACCGGGCTCACCCCTGTCAAACAAGCGAGGGTTCCGCAAGGATGTCATCTCGGCGTTGAAGGAGCTGAGGCTCTCGATTGTGCGCTGGCCGGGTGGATGCTTCGCCAGCGGTTATCATTGGCGAGAGGGCGTGGGGAAATCCCGGACGCCCGTTCCGGACCCGGTTTGGGGTGTGACGGATCCGAACACGTTCGGCACGGATGAGTATGTCGAGTGGTGCCGGTTGGTGGGTTGTGAGCCCTACATCTGCTCGAATGCTGGTAATGGGACACCCGAGGAGATGAGGGACTGGGTCGAATACTGCAACCAGCTCGAAGGCCAATTTGCCGGAATGCGCATGTCCGGTCAGCATCCTAAGCCGCTAAACGTCCGATATTGGAGCATAGGCAACGAGAACTGGGGTGGTCATGAGATTGGGGCTAGAACTCCCCTGGAATGGGGGCCGCTGGTCCAGCGGTCGGCTGAACTGATGGAGGCTGCGAGCCCCAACTTGAGGCTGCTGGCCGCAGCTACGCCGGACCGGGGTTGGACCTTGCCTTTGCTCAAAGCGGCCGGGAAAAACCTGGACTATGTGGCGATTCACGAATACTGGCTGCCATGCTGGGGCGAGAACCTTACGCCGGACTATCTCACTTGCATTATGCATTCGGGCGGGCCGGAAACCACGATTACCCGGGTCATTCAGGTGCTGGAGGAAGCTGGCTGCCGCGGCCGCGTCAAGATCGCCTTCGACGAGTGGAACCTGCGCGGCTGGCATCATCCGGGGTTTCCGCGCAAACAGGTGAGTGACCCCAAGGACCCCGCGGTGGCTGAGCTCATCCGCGCCCGTAACAAGAATGCAGTCGCCTCCCAATACACCATGGCGGATGCCCTGTTCTCGGCGTCGTTTTTCAACGCGTGCCTGCGGCACGCCGACGACGTCGGCATGGCGAACATCGCGCCGATTGTCAACACTCGCGGACCGCTCTTTGTTCATGCCCAGGGCCTCGTAAAACGCACGACGTTCCATGTCCTGGCGATGTATGCCAATCAGCTTGAAAGCCGAGTCGTAAAACTCGACTTGGATGGCGGGATGCTCATGCAAGGTAACGATTTCATGCCGGTCATCGATGGGGTTGCCACGGTGGACAAACGCGGCAAGACAGTCGCGCTCGCCCTGGTGAACCGCCATCCTTCGAAGGAAGTGGCCTGCACGGTCAGAATGAAAGACGCCCTGGTTGACGGAACGCACTTGGCGACCGTGCTCACCGGCGACTCACCGGATGCCTACAATGACGTCGAGCACCCCGACCGGGTTGTGCCGAAGCAGACGCAGTTGGCATTCAAGAAGGGCGTCGTTACGCTCGCGCCTCACTCGCTAACTATCCTGAAGATCCGGTTGAAGTAATGGCCTGTGGACCAAGTCACCAAGAACTATTTGATGCGAAACCTCTCCATGGAACCAACGAACTCCGCAAGGTCTTGCCCAGGTCCTACCGGACCTTGGCGCGGATGGTGCCGTCTATCCCATAGACTCCTTATATGAATACTCGTAATGCAATTCTATCGGTGATCCTGCTGTTGCTGCACTTGTCTCAGCCACTTGCCCATGCGGTCGCACGGTTCGACGGTCGCTTCTTCGCCGGGGAGGGTGATGTCGAATACTTGCAGCTTCTCGACAACTCGCGCCGGATGTTTCAGGCCGATCCCGAGTTCCAGAACCTGGCCATGCTCTACGCATCGCAATGGAACGGGCTGGTGGAGGGTCCCACGTGGGGTGCCTGGTGGGTGCAGAACAGTTACGGTTCGACCTACTGCGCGCTTCCTTTTCTCGAGGAACCCTTTGTGACCTTCTTGCAACACTCCCAGGACCTCTGGTTCGACAAGATGGGGGACGGTAAGACCAGCTATGTATGGAACGGCAAGGATAGTTGGGTTCCGCCCGACGGCTGCTTGATGGATTGCGCGAGTGAAAACTGGGCGATGCATCGCCAGGGAGATGGACGGGTCAGCATACATGATTGGGGGCTCGAATTCACCGCTGGGGGCGCGTTGTTGCAATCGGAACTGCTCCTGATCAGCCGTGATCTGGCTGCCTTGGCTCGATACCTGCCGAAGTTGGAGCGCTGCGCGGGCTTTATTGAATCCCGACGTGATCCGAAGAACGACCGCTTTCTAGCCGGGCCAGCCGGCAACCTTCTCGCTCCAAGTTACGCCGGATACAAACGGCCCGATGGCACTTACGGCATGGCCTATCTTACCGGCCTTTCCATCACTTACATCGCCTTTCTGGACCGGTTGATCGAGTTGGAAGAGGTCGCTGGCCGTGGCGACCAGGCCCAGATCTGGTCCAAGCGCCGAGCCACCGCCCACCAAGGCCTGGCTGCCTTGGCGACCGAGGAAGGGTATTTCGTCAAATCAATGGACCCGGACGGAACACGTCATGGCATCTACGGAGCTCCCAAGTTCGGCTATTTCGAGGCTTCCCCCAACCATGATGCCATCTGCTTTCGGGTGGCGGACGATGCCCAATCCAGGAAGATCTACCAGAAACTCGCTTCCATCCCGGGGCTACGCCCGCACGATTTGATCGTCGCCAACTGCCCGTCTTTGGATGACATGTATGAAGCTCCGCAAGGACTCTGGGGCTTCGGCACTTGGGTCAACGGCGGTCATTGGACCACCTGCGAGGCGCGAGCGTTAATGGCCTATTATCGCCTCGGTCGATACGAAGATGCGAGGCGGTCAATGAAGCAGATAATGACCTTTGCCCGCCGTTTCAGGATGGACAACCCACTGGTTGATTTCGGCAATGCGGTCTATCAGCCTGGAGAACCCATCAACCTGACCTATGACGCCCTCGGCGCGCCGGCCGGCCTGATCCGCGGACTGTTCGAATACCTTTATAGTGCCGATGGCTTGCGGATCATGGTCCATATACCCGAGGGCATAACCCGTCTTGAGCAACGCTTCCCCATCCGTTTCGGAACGAAGCGGCTCTATCTGGCGGTGGCCGGCAATGGGCCGGTGACATCCGTCCGGGTCAACGGCAAAGCCTGGAAATCGTTTACCGCCGATTCGGTTTACTTTCCCTACGCCTCTACGCCGGATTTGGCCGCCATCCAGATCATCCGCGGAAGAGCGGGGAGCAAGACCTTCCAGGCTATACCAACGGACTGTTCCCTTCCGGTTCTGCCCTCTCTGGCGGACTGGCCACCGCCTATGAATGCCCCAGTTATTGTGGCGAATGAGTTGCCGCTCCGCATCGGGGCGGATAGCGACGGCGGCAGCCGCTTCGTCGGGGATTTCGCCAGAGCATGCATTTTCGAACGCGCGTTGAACGTGGAAGAAATAGCTCGGCTCTCGAAAGACGACGCAGGAGCCCTCCTCCACGATCCGGCTGTGGTGGGCAATTGGAGCTTTGAGCGAGCGGACAATGGGCTGTTCCCGAATGCCACCGGCAAGGCTGCGGCGGCCAAGTCGGTCGGCTCCGTTTCACTAGTCGATACGCCTTTCGGGAAGGCACTCCATTTGACTGGCGACGGTTACCTGGAGGTGGCTAGCTTGGCCCCTCTCGGCCTTACCAATGGCGGCACCTGGTATGCCTTGGTCCGACCCGCCGACACCAAAGGCCGACTCATCGACAAGTGCCCAGTGGGCGGTGCCACCGGCTACACTTTCGACACGTATCCCGCAAATGCCCTGCGGTTGATCAGTGACGCCGGCACCGTCTCGGCTGACGCAAAGCTCGAGCCTGGGCGATGGACGCACCTGGTGGCGACGGTTGATCCCGAAGGGAACTCGGCCCTCTACGTGGATGGCAGGCTCGTGGCTTCGACCAAACGCACGACTCAAGAAGTCGCCATCCAGGCATTGCTGGATCGGGCTGCCCGCCTCCGGCACTTTAACCAGGCGATGGTCACGGCTGGATTCAAAGACACTTATGAGGCTGCCCATGCCCGCCTGGCGGTGAACTGCCTGCTGGCGGCGCACTCGCGCTCGGGAATGTTGGCCGCGGGCAGACTGACTCCACTCCCACCACGGTCCGAGGTTGCTGCCGACAAGCTCTACCTGAGCACCGCCATGAAACTGTGCGACGGGTTGGAGAAGCTACTGAACGGCTGGCAGGGCTCCAGCGATGCGCGGAAAAGGCAGATCTATGGTCTTTGGACAAAATCACTATGAACTACTCATTTAGAAACCTCACCCTGCTGGCGATCAGCTTCGGTCTGAATTGCCTCGCCGGGACTATCCCCATGCCCACCCCGCAGCAACTCGCTTGGCAGCGTCACGAGGTCATCGCGTTCGCGCATTTCGGCATGAACACCTTCACCGATCGCGAATGGGGCGAGGGTAAGGAAGATCCCCATCTGTTCAACCCCACCGACTTCGATGCCCGGCAGTGGGCTGGGGTCCTCAATGAGGCGGGAATCAAGCTTCTCATTCTCACGGCGAAGCACCACGACGGTTTCTGCCTTTGGCCCTCCAAGTTCACCGAACATTGCGTCAAGAACTCTCCCTGGCGTGATGGGAAGGGGGACATCGTTCGGGAAGTAGTCGATGCGCTGCGGGAAAAGGACATTCGCGTCGGGCTTTATCTTTCCCCCTGGGACCGGAACCAGCCTACCTACGGCGATTCGCCGAAATACAATGAGTACTTCCGGAACCAGCTCCGCGAGCTACTGACTAATTACGGCCCGATCGACGAGGTTTGGTTTGATGGCGCCTGTGGCGAAGGCCCCAACGGCAAGAAGCAGGAGTATGACTGGCCCGCCTGCTACGCCCTCGTCCGCAAACTCCAGCCCAACGCTCTCATTGCCATCTGCGGCCCCGACATCCGCTGGGT
>Ga0073936_10005164_pt1 | contig 17751 bp, 14 predicted proteins | sample AliMusrvi5mmetaG_FD_87041 | JGI IMG/M metagenome (GOLD analysis project Ga0073936, IMG submission 87041) | Freshwater lake bacterial and archeal communities from Alinen Mustajarvi, Finland, to study Microbial Dark Matter (Phase II) - Alinen... | ecosystem: Environmental > Aquatic > Freshwater >... | reverse complement strand
GCGGACATGATGTGGTGGTTGCATGCGACACGGACGCCCGGATGGATTGGGAATGGTACTACATGCGGGAAATCAGCGGTTCAACGGCCGGCAAGGACATCGAGGCGGCGTTTCACAAGCGAATGCTCGCGTATGTTCGGGAGGATGGCACGGTCTTGTCGCATCCCGGCTGCTACAATGAGGCGGATATCCACAGGGTTTACACGGAAAAGGACTACGTGTACCACGTCTGGGGTGCGACGAAGATCCTGCATTCTCTGGCCGAGGATTTCCGTCGCACAGGTAACGAGCGATCGAAAGAAACCGCCCGCAAGATCATGGTGCGGCTCAAGAAGCTGGCGGTCTATCCCAGACCCGACAGGTGCTATTTTCCTGCCGGCATGGGCGCGATGAAACAGGACGGAGCCCCCGTGCCGAACAGTTGGAACAGAATGCCCGCGCCTGTGGTCGAACCCTTGATCAACTACTGTCAGGCCTGTGGCGACCTTGAGGCGCTGGCGTTCGCCAAAGCCTACGCCGAAGGAATCATGACTGGAGCGCAGCCCGACGGCATCAAGATCAAGGCCGACGGTGATATCGACAACGGCCACAGTCACACCACCATGCACGCCTTGTGGGGAATCGCGCACCTGGGGGTCGTCACCGGCGACGATCGGTACACCGCGTTTGTGAAACGGTCGTGGGATTTCATGCTCAGCCGCGGCACAGGCGCCGGCTGGTTTCCTGCCTTGCCGGGCGGACACGGCACCGATGAGACTTGCCTAACGTCCGACATGATGTCCAACGCAGCCATGATCGCGCGTGGCGGGCATCCCGAATACTTCGATTATGTCGAACGGTATCTGCGCAACCGCATCAATCCCTGCGTGTTTATTGTCACGCCGGAATTCGAGGCAGAATACAGGATGGTCAATCGCGCGTGCGGCGAGGAGAAGATCCGGCAGGGACTCGAAGATGTCAGGAAACTTCAGGGCGGTATCCGCAGTTATTGCGGGCTCAACGACCTCGAAAACAGCATCTTAAAGGGCACCTACCATGCGTTGGCAGGATGCTGCGCTCCCGAGGGGATGCGCGCTATTCATACCACCTGGAGCCACGTGATCGATCGGTATCCCGCAACGAAGCTTGGACCGGCGGGCGTGTATGTGAACCTGAGTTTCAACCGGGATTCGAAATGGGGACGCGTGGTTTCGTTCATGCCGAAGACCGGGCGCCTGACCGTGAAGGCCGGAGTGCAAGACGATTTCTTCCTGCGCCCCCCGCATTGGGCGCCGCGGGAGCAGGTCGCGGCGTTTGTCGGTTCGCAGGCCGTGCCTGTGCAGTGGTCCGGGGACTATGTCCGGTTCACGGAGATCAAGGTCGGCGACGAATTGACCATCGTTTATCCGCTCCTGCGCTTCTTGCACGAGGCGGGCGGAATTTGGAAGAATGGGCTACCGTCGGTGAACGTCACCTATGAGTGGCTGGGGAATATGGTGATCGCAGTCGATCCGCCAGCCAGCAAGACGCCCATCTTCTCGCCCGAAGTGCGGCTACTTCCGCCGCCGCCGGCGGAGGTGATGGAACGATGATCCTAACAAAATGATGATGAACTTAACAACTTTGACGGCCCAACTCATGCTCGCCGGTCTGCTCGCCGGGAATGCAACTCGGGCGGAGGCGGCGGAGCATGCGCCATTGCCCGTGGCACCCCGCGGCGCGGCTCTGCTAGAGACATTCCGCGTGCCGCCGGATTCGGCGCGAATGTGGACCTGGTGGTTCTGGCTGGGCGACAAGGTGGACCGGGAAAGCATCACCGCCGACCTCGAGGCGCTCAAGGCGCAAGGCATGGGCGGGGTGACCGTGTACAGCCTGAGCGGCCAGGGCGTGACTTCCAAAGGACCCAACTACATGAGCCCGGAGTGGCGCGGGTTGTTCCAACATACCGTCAAGGAAGCCGGCCGGCTCGGACTCGGCGTCAGTGCCATGTTATGCAGTGGCTGGAATGCCGGTGGCCCGTGGATTCAACCCGCACAGGCGTGCAAACGGCATGTCAGCTCCGAACTCGTCCTGCGCGGGCCGCGGCATTTCACCGGCAAGCTGCCGGCACCGCCCGCGGACGCGCGGTTCTATCAGGATGTGGCGGTCCAGGCGTATCCTGTGAATGCGGCGGCTCCCGTGCCGGTGCTCAGCGCCAGCAGTTCCCACGCAAGGTATCCGGCCGGCAATGCCGCTGATGGCGATCCTAACACATTCTGGGTCAGCAATGGCGACCAACCCAACCAGGGACCAAGCCGCGGGAAACCGGAATGGCTCGTGGTGGATTTGGGCGGGTCACGCGTGGTCCATGGGGTGACGATTGCGCCGCGCCCCGGCTACGGGCCGCGTGATGCCGAATTCCAGGTCTCTTCGGACAACCGCAATTTCACGACGGTGAAATCTATCGTCATGGAAAAGGACAAGCCCATGGAGTTCGTGACACCCGGCCAACCGCTGCGCTATTTGCGCTTGTTCATCACCTCCTCATGGTCACCCCGAAACGAGAATGTCCAAGTCTGCGAGTTCATCATCGACGGACGGAGCATAAGCCGGGGCGTGCCACCGGCATCGATGGATCTGAAAACCATGGAAAACTCTATCGACAGCACAGCCACGACCACGGATATCAACGCGGCCCCGCAGCGCCCGCTGCCGGTGGCGGCCCCGGGATCGGCCATCGATCCGGCGACGCTTATCGACTTGACCGCCAAATGTGGAGGCGACGGCACCCTCGACTGGGATGTGCCGGATGGGCAGTGGAAGGTGTTGCGCAGCGGATACACTCTAACAGGCAAGACGACTACGGCGTCGTCGCCAACGGGCATCGGTTTCGAGGCCGATCCGCTGGATGCCAAAGCCATGGATTTCCAGTTTGCCAATGCCGCCGCGCCGCTGATCGAGGATGCCGGCCCGCTGGCGGGCAAGGTGTTCCGCTCGGTGCAGATCGACAGTTGGGAGACCGACCTGCCGAACTGGTCGGGCGGCTTCATCGACGACTTCAGGAAATTCCGCGGCTATGATCCGCGTCCCTATCTGCCGGCCCTAACAGGCAGGATCATCCATGACTCCGCAGTCACCGATCGTTTCCTGTATGATTATCGCCGGACGCTTGCAGACTGCGTGGCGGAGCATTATTTCGGGCGGCTCAGCAAGCTGGCTGAGGCCAAGGGACTGGTCCAACAGAGTGAGGCGGGCGGCGTGAGCACGCCAAAGGTGATGGCGCTCGATGCCCTCAAGAACCTCGGCCGTTGCGCCATTCCCATGGGTGAGTTCTGGCAGGATGGCACCTGGATCGAGGCGAACCAGAACAAGAACGGCAAGCAAACAGCCTCGGCCGCCCATCTCTATGGCAAGACCATCGCCGCCGCCGAGGCCTTCACCTCGTTCGTGCATTGGGTGGATTCGCCGGCCACGCTCAAACCCACTGCGGATCGCGCGTTCTGTGAGGGCTTCAACCATTTCTTTATCTTCTCCAGTGCCACGCACTCCGGCGACGGGGTTCCGGGCAACGAGTTCTATGCGGGCACCCATTTCAACCGCAAGATCACCTGGTGGAACCAGGCCCACTGCTTCACCGACTATGTGGCGCGTTGCAGTCACCTGCTGCAACAAGGCTTGTTTGCCGCCGATGTGCTGTTCTATAACGGCGATGGCTGCCCTAACTTCGTGCCACCCAAACATATCGACCCGGCACTCGGACCCGGCTACGATTATGATGTCTGCAATACCGAAATCCTGCTCACCCGCCTCGCGGTGAAGGACCGCCGGATCGTGCTGCCCGACGGCATGAGCTACCGGCTTCTGGTGCTGCCTGATGGTTCCACGCTGCCGGTGGAGGTGTTGCGCAAACTCAAGGACCTGGTGGCGACTGGCATGACCGTGGTCGGACCGAAGCCCGCAACCGCCCCCGGCTTGCGCGACTACCCGCGCTGTGATCAGGAGGTGCAGTCGCTGGCGGCGGAGTTGTGGGGCGATTGTGATGGCAAAAATGTGCTGGAGCATGCCCATGGCAATGGCCGCGTGGTGTGGGGCATTACCCCGCGTGAAATCCTCGCCCGCAGCGGAGTCAAACAGGATTTCAGTTATGTCGGCGGACACGCGGATGCGTTTGTGGACTGGATTCATCGCACCACGGATGACACGGAAATCTACTTCCTCGCCAACCGGAAAGACCGCACCGAGCCGGTGACTTGCACGTTCCGGGTCACCGGCAAGTTGCCTGAGTTATGGGATCCGGTGACCGGCACGGCACGCCAGGCTGGAAGTTATGCCATCGCCGACGGACTGACCAGCGTGCCTCTGGAGTTCGCTCCTAACGGATCCATATTCGTGGTCTTCCGGGAACCGACACCGCTCACCAAGGCGGATGGTCTCAACTTCCCGCAATTCAAGCCGCTGCAGGAATTGACCTGCCCCTGGGCACTCGAGTTCGATCCGCAATGGGGTGGACCGCCGACGGCGGAGTTCAATCCACTCGTGTCGTGGACCCAACGCCCGGAGGATGGCATCAAGTTCTATTCCGGCACCGCCACCTACCGCAAGACCTTCGATCTTTCGTTAGACACCCCAAACAACCCTCCGGCGGCCTCCCGCCTGGTCCTCGACCTTGGCGCGGTGCGCGACCTGGCGGATGTCCGGCTCAACGGCAAAAACCTGGGAATCGTCTGGACCGCTCCATGGCAACTCGACATCACCGATGCCGTCAAACCGGGTACCAACGCCCTGGAAATCCGCGTCACCAACCTGTGGCCCAACCGCCTGCTCGGCGACGCGGCCCGACCGGTGGAACAGCGACTCACATCCACTAACATCACTGCCGACAGAATCCCGGCACTGCTGCCATCAGGATTGTTAGGGCCGGTGCGCATCGTGACGGATCTAACACCCCACGCTGGAAACCGCTGAACCACCACTTAAAGAAGGCAACACATTACAGAGCTGAAACTGCCCGAATACAAGGTCATCAATGTGCTCGAATCCCTTCATTTGATGCCATGTTCCTTGGCAAAGGACGCCGCGCCCTCCTTGTCGTCCTTCGGCCAGTTGAGGTAGATGGTCCGGAGCGTGTTGTCCCGGTCGTTGCCTGGCGGCAGGGTCATGATCCATTGCATGGCCGTGTCCGGATCGTGTTTGAAGATGAAAGAGACTGATACTTCGTGCCGGTCCAGGCGCCGGCGACAATCAAAGCGATGAAAGGTGGGATCAATGCGGTGGATTTCATGAGAGTGGCAATGGAAGTGATGATGGCCGTCAGGCTGAAGGAGCTGACAGCCCCCGCCGTGATAGCCTTGGAGGCGAGCAGGGAAACCGGAAGTGCTGCGGCCTCCGCATCCGCTGCGAAGCCGGCGAGCAGCGCGGCGGAGAACGAGCCGCCGACCTGGCAGCCACGGCGGATGAGTTTCCGGAAAGCCGAGTTGGACGCTGCCCTGGAGCGGATGCGGATGGGGTGAGTGCAGCAACCACCACGGGACGCAAGTGAGCGGAGCGTGACCACACCTGCCGCTTCATTTTTGGCCTGCACTTTTTTTCCTTGGCGCACGGACAAACTGGATTACTTTCCACCCGTGATCCTGACACTCCCAGATGAACCAGCATTGGCTTCTTTCAACGAGTCCGAGCTAAAGCTCGAACTGGCAGTGGCTTTGTTCTCAAGTGGACGCGTCTCTAGGTCCGTTGCTACGGGCATCGCCGGTTTGGATCGTTTTGCGTTCGACGAAGAATTGTTCCGGCGCCGGATCCCTACTTTCACCCCCGAAATGGTGGAACAAGACCTTGTTTCAATTCGTTCTGCACGAATCGCGTGATTGTCGTCACCGACACCTCTGTGATTTTGAACCTCTGCCTGCTCGGATTGCAGGACCTTTTGCCAACGCTTTTTGGAAAGGTACACGCACCTCATGCGGTTCGGGATGAAGGCCGATCTTGAAGCACGGGATGAACTTCCCTGCCTCCTTGCGAAACGGCTTTCCAGGGAACGGGACAAGGGCGCGGAGCAGGCTTTCGAGCCGCTGGAAGTTCTTGCGCACGCTTTCGTGATCGCTGGCGCCGCTCGATGGATTGCTCCATTCCCGGTCAACCGCCAGTTTCATCAGGATGCCCAGTGCCTGATTCGGCTTCTTGGTAGTTGTTTTCGGCAAAACGTGTTCGCCGTGCTGGCCGTTGCAGAAAATCAGGATCCTGCCGTAGGCCACCACGATGCGGACCGTGCCGAAGCGGAGCCTGCCGCCCGAGCCACAGCGATTGACCGGCACGCTGGCCGAACCGAACCTGACCATGGCGACGGGTTTCACAAGCAGATTCTGGAAAAGAAAATGAGGAAAACAGGAAGGCCGGAAGATCTCCGTGTCAATCGAAGACCATTCTAACATCTCACGCCCGGCCCGCCCCCGCGCTGTCACCAGCGCGCCTACCTGCCCCGAGAATCCCCCTGCGTTCTTCACATATTCACGTGATTGCTTCTTTACGTAATCACCCATTTATTCAGCGCTCCGGTCCTGTCGCCGGCCATCTTAACGGCCGTCACCCCATCCACAATTCCAATTTATTGCTTGCCCAGGCCATTGAGGATGAGATATTTGAGGGGCGCAGTCCTTCTCATGCCGGGATGGCGAAATTGGTAGACGCGCTTGATTTAGGATCAAGTCTAAAAACCGACTTTTGCCTATTCTAATCTTACTCAACTTACTCAAAATCAATTGGTTAAGTAATCGAAGGAAAATGAGACTTTTTCTAACTGCTACCTCATTTGCTACTAATCCAGATTTTGGGGGCGGTTTCCATTCTCTTTGCCTGAATTCCCTTTTGTCCCTGTCTCAACCCATCCTTGCCGCCTCATTCGGAGAAATCCTCAAAAGGAGGCAAGCGCGAATCCGGCAACGGACAATGAAAAATCCACTCCGAAAGAAGGGGGACGATTCGTGACATTTTCAACCCATTAACCTAACCGCCGCCAATGCTCAACGGTCTAGTAGTTCGTGTTTTTGCGGACGCACGGGGGGGGTAACTCGCGATAATTCCGAGACCCTTGTGGAAATTGGCCTATTTTGGCCTAAATCATTGGAAATTAAGGCTTTCTCAAATGCAGATAGGGATTTGAGAACGGCTAAAAGCTCATTTGTGTTAAGTCATAACCAGTTTATAGTCAATATGTTACGTTATTTTGCCGCGTCTTGCGTCGGCGATTCTCTTCCGCAAGACAGGTTGTTCCACCGTTTCGAGAATTTCCGAGGCGGTGAAATCCATTGCCCAAGCGATTTTTGCCAGAGTCTCAACACTGGGGCGGCGCATTCCCCGTTCAAGGTAGCCGATAAAGGAAACGGCTAAACCGGTACGCGTCGCCAGCTCGTTCATGGACAAGCCCCGTGCCATCCGGCGGTTTCTAATTTCAACGGCAAGGGATTCGGTCAGTTCGTCGGCTAGACTTTGAAGGCGCATCTCCCGCCATTTTATCGGAAAATTTTCTTGACCCGGCCTTCTCAATAGTGAGAACACTCTTGAAATTCCCCATGAAACTACCCAAAGAGACTCTAATTGTGTTTGCTCTGTCCGCAATTGGCATGCACGACGCTGGCGCAGCAACCCTCACGCTTGTCAACAGCTCCTTTGAATCGCCCAACATATCGCCTCCCGAACTGTGGATCGCGGGAACCCCTACCGGATGGACCAACGATTACGGACAAGGGGAACTGGGAGTTCAATTCGATAGCACTCATGGCAATCAGTATGCGTATTTCAACACATTCAACGGCTGGCAGATTCTTTCGCAAATCACTAGTCACACAATTGAACTAGTAGGAGAGCAGATTAGCCTCACCGCTTGGATGAAAACCAATAACTATTCACTAGCATGGTATGGCATTCCTACGAATGTCGAATTTACCCTTCAACTGATTTTCAGTGGCGGCTCATTAGCATCCTATTTGCATATAGACAATACGACATCAACAGACTGGACGCTAGTCACAGCACCGACGTACACGACCACCGCAGCAGACATCGGGAAAACGGTTGGAGTTTATATGGGGTTTAAAGGTGACGGGAATTGGTCACAAGCTTTCCTTGACGAGGTGAGTTTGAATACCATTCCTGAGCCATCCGCCGCTATTCTTGGCACCTTGGGCCTGTTCGGATTTATGCGCCGTCGCCGTTAAGGCGTCGTAAATAAGCCGTTACGATTCATGATTTTATAAATTCAGAATTTATGGACTCGGCATTCTTATGGTGGATATTTTGCGCAATAATTGGCGGAGCAATTGGTGCGATCAAGGGTAGGGTTGGCGCTGGCATTCTGTGGGGTGGTTTGTTAGGCCCGATAGGCATTCTAATCGTTTGTTGCCTGTCCAGCCAAGAAAGCATAAACAAGAAAACCACAAAGAAATGTCCTTTTTGCGCGGAACGCATTCAAAAGACGGCGACAATTTGCAAGCATTGCGGTAAGGGGTTTGATCGGTTTGTTGCGAGAGACCCGTATCAAGTTGAGATCGTTCAAAAAAGAGCCGTCCCGAATCCAGAGGCAAACATAGATGATTTCAAGGTCTGCCCCGCCTGCGCGGAGGAAATAAGGAAGGATGCCAAGATATGTAGATTTTGTATGCATTCTTTTATTCCTGAGAGAATCCCACGGGCTGCCGGTAAACACGGCCGATATTTCTACCAATTGATTGGTTGTATCCAACAAGGTCCGGTGGGTTCTGACGTGATTTCTAGCATGATTCGAGACGGTCGGTTAGGTCCCGACGATCAAGTTTTAATTCCGGGCCAAGGATGGCATAAAGTATCAGAGATAAAACTATGCTCCTGATTTCACAATGTGCGAGCTTATTTTCATCGGGGTGTTACTGGTTGCCTTTCTTCAAGGGTTGGGAGTGGAGTTAGAGTGGCGGCCTATATTAATCTGTGTCGGCATTGGGGCGATTATAGTTGTATTATTTTTATTTGTTGCGACTCTTGCAAATAAACGTGTAGAGCAGGACGATCAGAAGGAGCGTGCCGATAATCAAATGCGAAGGCAATCGTTCCCAGAAAAGATCCAAAAGAACGAAACGAGGCTCGAAGTAGACGATGCGAGGCTAAAGGCTGCAATTGAGCAATCGAATGAAAGAATTCAGCGCATGGTAGACGAAATTCAGAAACAAAGGGCTAATGCCGAATGACGGTCTATTCCGCCCGAAACGTGTTTTTCGGCTTTTCATAACGTGTTTTTCTGAATCAGCTTTTCTCTTGCATTTCATTCATTAAGTATTTGCTAGGAAATGCCGCAATCACAATGGTTGGCACGATATTCTTAATGTTTCTGATTTGGGGATTTTTCCCTTGATTCAGCCCCGTCTCTAGTTGTGCATTATGGATATTGCATTAAGGCTCTATCAACTAGCCAATAAATGCATGTAATTTTGATGTGAATCCTTGGCCAGATACCCTGAGTGGTAAAGTCTAATCAATTTCTTGTAATTCCATGTACTCGGCGGGTGCTTCACGTCGATTTTATGTTTTGTTATTTTTGAAACGTATTTCCCGAACGTCGGTTCGCCGTCGAGGGTATGTTCCCTGTAATCGAATGTTCTTGATGGGTCTTTTTTCAGGCCGCAGCGATTGAGAAACAGCCTTCGGATTCTATTTGCCAACCCCTTCGGAAGACGGTCGGTAAGGACGGCGTGAAAATGGCTCCTATCGGTCAAATGGTAGACGCCTCGCCCAGTTCCGAATTCACGCACCAGCAAGAAGCCAATTTGTTTCCCCCGCAATTCACGCCTCAGAAGGCCAGCCAAGAATCTTTGGCAAGCGTTTGATTGAGTCTCACTTGTCGTCCAATCCGGTTTGAAAGTTGCCATGGCAAGCCAGCAATGCGCCTTGGCCAGCTTTGCAAGTGACCCAAGGGACTTTGAAGGTCGTTTCGGCTTGGATGCCTTCCTTTGCCTACTCGACCGCCTTTTCTTAGTCCAACAAACCGGCAGGATTGGGCCGGGGGCGGGTGATTCGTTTCTCGTTTCTTCTGTTATTTTTGTTTTCATATTCTTTGTTTTCTATTGTTTGAGATTGATTTCTTGATTTTGGGCGAAGTCCGCCCAAAAACTTGCCTTTAGGACCATTTCAGGCGACGCGTTTCAAAAACTGGTCAAATGCATCTGGTTTAAACATAAATTGCTTCGTTCTCAGTCCCATCACCCTCTTGATCTCGGAACGCTTCACCATTTCGCGAAGAGTCCATAAAGAAATCCCCCAAGCCTCCGCCGCTTCTTTGGTGGTGAGCAATCGCCGGTTTTCGTTTTGTTGGCCATTCGTTTTCACGCGCTTCTTTTACTCGAATTACGCGCGGTTGTCAAGTCATAAGTCGCTTATTACCAAAGATTTATATTCTAAATAGAATATTAGAAAAATGAATTAGATTATCGCCAGAAAATGCCGTTCTTGGGTCAATTTGAGGCGATTTTCGCCCCGTCTTTCGCCCAACCCGCTGAAATTCGCTCAGAATCGTTTCTGGCGGGGGATGCCCCCCGGATGGAACCATGACAGCGGCAACACGTTGAAAGCCGTTCTGAGCCTATTCTGAGCGCCTGAAATCGCAAAACTAGCCGCCTCTCAAAAATTCAAATCGAAAATTCACGACGGCACCGTTTCTCACGCCGTTTTCAGGGCTTTCAACTGTTCCACCGTGGTTCCAAGCGCCTTGGCAGCGGCTTCAAGCAACAGGTCGGCACTCTTGCCGAAGATAAGCCCCTGCGTGTCAATGGTTTCACTTCTTGTCAGATTGGCATAGTAGCTTTCCGTCGTGACAATCGAGGCATGTCCCAGAAATTTTTGCGCTTGTAACATGCCGTGAGCGGTTGCAACCACGCTCCCGGCCTCCCGCCGCAATCCGTGAAGCGCCTTTACCTCAGTTATCCCCCTTTCGGCCAGCCAAGGCAAGATTGCCCTAAATTGAGCATCCAAGCGGATTTTCCCAACCTTGTTGCTTCCGCTCGGAATCAGAAACGGGTCCGCCTTGTCAATCACGCAACTCTTGCGAAGTTCCGCCAATTGGTCCGCTAGGGTGTGTGGGATCAAAATCGAGCGGTCCTTCCCGCTCTTCGTCTTAAACCCATATCCAGATTTCACTGTCAGGACAGTGTTGGTTTTCTGTTTGGTAAGCCAAGTTACTCTTGCGGCGTCGATTTCCCCCCGCCGGAGACCGGCTCCCAAGGCCAGATGGACAATCATCTGTTGCCGCGCTGGCAACTCCTTCAAGTCGTTCAAAATGCGCTCCCTGCATTCTTGCGCAATCGGAGTGTATTCGGCTCTTCTTGGTTTCTCCTTCTCGCCCATCTTGGCAAACGGATTGCACAGGCGAACACCACACTTCTCCCAGAATGCCAAGGCATCATTTTTGAATATCGACCTCGCAGCCCGTATTTGGGCGGACAGGTTCGATGTGTTCTCTTTCGTCCATTTCAACTTGGACGGGTCAAAACTGCCAACGTCCGCCGCATTGCAGATTGCCATGAGTCTCCGCAAACAGGCGAGATTATGAATCACTGTCTTTTCCGAAACGGGCTTGCGGGACTGGCCCATGAATTCCCGGTAAAGCCTTTCGATGTCGGCATGGGTCGGCGATTCGCCTTTTTTGAGAACCCTCTTGCCTTTCAATTCCGCCATCGCCGCCTCCCACCCGCTGTTTTTGAGGGTGACGAGAAATTGGGCTTTCCTCGTCTCCCCATCCCCCTTATTGTCCGTCCGCAAGGAAACCCAGATTTGTTTTCCCTCATGGGTATGCCTGAAGCTCCACCTCTTACCGCGCCTAAAAATTTTCATGTACGCAGCCTACCATTTTCAGCAAAGAAAGCAAGCAAATTGCTACTTATTTTGCTACTATTTTGAACAATCGGAGGCAAGCGGCACCAAACGCAACCAAATTGAAACACACGATTTGGCCTTTATTCTAAATGATTTTTTCACAAAATGAAGCAAAGCCGGGATGGCGAAATTGGTAGACGCGCTTGATTTAGGATCAAGTGGGGTAACCCTTGCAGGTTCGAGTCCTGTTCTCGGCACTTTGGAAACTGTAGGCTGGCTGATTCCGAGCGGATCGGCGGGATCGACCTACAGCGCGGGCCATACGACCTTGCCGGCTCGTTGCTGGCGCTGTTTGATCGGCTCCACGATGGCCTTGGTGCCGGCAAAAACCTGCTCGCCGGCATGGACGCAGTCGGACTCCTTCACCTTGCCGGCATCACCCGGCCCAGCCACTCTTCCTGAAAAAGTCGCCTCAGGGCGTCACCGGTTTCAGGACAAAGGCGTGCGGTGTGGGTTGGCGGGCGGCATTGATCTTGGCTTCCATCTGCGCGATGCCCTCGTCGAGTTTCGCCAGCTCCTGGTCGCGGGCGGCCGTCTTGGCCGGATCCTGCGGCGCGTTGAGTTGCACCTCGCGCCAGCGGTGGAAGAAGGCATTGTTTTTCTCCACCACCAGGGCCCGTAACTGGCGGGCTTGCTCGGTGATCGGCCCGGCTGTTAGGGTTAGGTTGCAGCCCCCGGCCAATTCCTGCGCCGTGAACGTGGCCGCGGGCTTGTCATCGATCAAGAGTTGATACTTCGGGGCCGTCAACCCGGTGACCGTCAGTTCGTAGCGGCTCAAGTCGGCTAACAACGGTATGAGTTTTGTCACCCCTTCCGCCGCCGGATCGACCGGCACCGGCAGCGTCGCGTCCTTGCGGGTGAAACTAACAACTCCAGCGCCGACCTTCGGATCGGTGATCTGGCAACCCGTCGCGGCGATGACCTTGCCGGTGGTGCCATCGAGTGCCGCGCTCGACACCGCGGCAGGCGCGCCGAGGCTTTTCAGGATGGCCCATGCCATGATGGTGTGGCCGACCGGGCCGGGATGCACCGAGTCGCCGCCGCCGATGGTGGCGTTGGGATCGGCTTGCCGGGCCTTGAGCATCACGGCCATGTAGGGATCAAACTGGTCGACAAAGAGGACGCCTTGTTGGGTTGCGACCTCGCGCAGCCCGTCGGACATTTTTCGCAGCGACTGGTTGCGGACATCCTTGTCGGGATCCGGGCGCTTGTCCTCGATGGGTTGCGGCGTGACCAATGCGACGCGCGCGCCGTTTTCCTTGAGCAGGGCGACCAACTTCGTTTGCTTGTCGATGTAGTTGTTGAAAATGTCGTCTTGGAATGCCTTGTAACCATGGTCGTTCATGCCGAAGTCGATGGTGACGAATGTCGGCTTGAGCGGCAGCATGTCCCGCGGGGCGCGGTCCAGGCCGCCTTGCGCGGTGTCGCCGCCCCAGCCGATGTTGCGGAATGTGAGGTGCCACTGCGGGAAGCGGGAGAGCGTGTAGGTTTCGATGAAGGTGGTGTACTGGCGTTGCTCGGTGATGCTGTCGCCAAGCAACACGACCCGGTCGCCATCGCGGACGGGGAACTCCGCGGCCCTGGCGGCCGGGGTGAGGGCGGAGATGGCTCCGGCGAAGAGCGCGGTCAGGACAGAGGTGGTTTTCAACATGGCAGTGGTTTGTTAGGGATTCGCAGGTGGGGGAGAGTGCTTGGAATCGAACTTTGGGGGTTAAGACGCTTGGAAATGCCGATGAGAGGCTGAGGGTAGTACGACGGGCCCGAGCCTTGTCTTGCATCGATGTTGCGGAACTTGAGCTGTTTTTGGGGGGCAATGGGCGGACGTCAGCCGGATCATTCACTCGGCGCCGTCAGTGGAGATGGGACAAGCCATTGACACCGGGCCGCAAAAATGCATTGATTTCGCCGGAAAGCAGGCGTAGGTCTCTTGAAATGAAGGCGCACAGGATTCTGCTGGTTGATGACCATCCGTTGCTCAATGAAGGGCTCAAGCGGGTGATTGCTACCGAACCGGGGCTGACCATTTGCGGCATGGCGGGCAATGTTCAGGATGCCCTCGCGCTGGTGGAATCGCAAGCGCCGGATCTGCTCATCACCGATCTCACCATGCCGGGACGCAACGGTTTGGAACTCATCAAGGACCTCGCCGCCACCCATCCGGAGCTTCCGGTCCTGGTCCTGTCGCTGCACGACGAGTTGGTCTATGCGGAACGCGTGTTGCGTGCCGGCGGGCGCGGCTACATCGCCAAAGACGCCCCGCCCGGACGCCTCATCGAGGCCATTCACTGCGTGCTCGGCGGCGGCGTGTTCACCAGCCCGGCGGTGACCAACCACGTCCTCCAGTCGCTCCTGCCCGGCAAGAGCAGGTCCAAGCAGGGTTTTCCGCTGGAACGGCTGACCGACCGCGAAATCGAGGTGTTCGAGCTGATAGGCCATGGCAAGAGCAACCATGAAATCTCCTCCCAGCTCGGCATCAGCCCGCGCACCGTGGACGTCCATCGCGCCCATATCCGCGAGAAACTTGAGATCGAGGACGGCAGCGCCCTGACCTGCCATGCCATCCGCTGGGTCGAGCTGGGCATGATCGGACGCCAGGGACCCGCGCAAGGCTTGCAGGGTTGAAGTGGCAATCTCCGGCGTTGCGTTGTTGTGGAAATCGGGAATGGTGTGGGACCCAATAACAAAACGCATGCGGATTCTCGTCATTGAAGATGAATTTCAACTGGCCCGTCACGTCACCCAGGCGCTGACGCGCCGAGGCCATGAGGCGGTCGCGCAGTTCGACGGTGCCGAGGGCTTGAAGGCGGCGCTGGAGCATCCGCCCGACCTCATTGTCCTCGACTTGAACCTCCCCAGCCTTGACGGTTTCGGCGTGCTCGCCGAGCTTCGGCAGGCCAAGAGCCCCGCGCGCGTCCTCATTCTCACGGCTCGCGGCGAAGTGGAACATCGCGTGAAGGGCCTCAATGCCGGCGCCGATGACTATCTGGCGAAACCCTTTTCGATGGAGGAATTGGTGGCACGCGTCGAAGCACTCGGGCGCCGCGCCGCGTCCCCGACCGCGGCGGACCTGCTCGATGTGGCGGACCTGCGCCTGGACGTGCAACATCGCCGCGTCACCCGTGCCGGCCAGGTCATTGCCCTTTCCCCGCGCGAGTTCGACGTGCTGCAAGTCCTCATGCAGGAGCCACACCGGGTGTTTTCACGAACGGAGCTTTGTGAGCGGGTCTGGCAGCGCGACCACCAATACGACACCCGCACCGTGGAGATTTTCATCACCCGCTTGCGCAAGAAGGTGGACGCCGACTTCGCCGAACCGCTGATTCACACCATCCGCAGCGTCGGTTATAGCATTCGTCCGCCCGCATGAATTCGCATCACCGCTCACCATGAAAATCTTCTGATCGGAAATCAGTGTCCTCAGTGGGTTTCAGTGGCATCAGTGGCAAACCCTGGGAGTCCAACCATGTGTGGTCCATCCTGTCAGCCAATCATCGACATTCGAAATCCATGAACTTACACCAACATTTTGTTGTGCTTTATCTGTGTGCCTCACTGGCTGGACTCGCGCACGGCCAGGCGGTGATCGAGGGCCGCGTGGAGTTGCCAGAGACACATGCCGCGCCGGTGGTGAACAAACGCTACGAGATTCTCACCAAAGGCGGCGTGATCGCGGTGAACCCTCCCGTCGCCGTGGTCTATCTCGAAGGCTCGTTTCCAAAGCCGGCCAAGCCTCCGGTCGCGCAGATCGCCCAGAAGGATTTGCTGTTCGTGCCGGCGTTGTTAGCGGTGCAGGTTGGCACCCGGGTGGAGTTTCCCAATTTCGACAACACCTACCATAACATCTTCTCGTTCTCGCCAGCGAAGCGCTTCGACCTCGGGCGCTATCGTTCGGACGAAAAACCGGTGCCTTCGCAGGTGTTTGACGTGGCGGGGGCGGTCACCCTGCGCTGCGACATCCACGAGCACATGCGCGGGCTGATCCTGGTGCTCGAGACTCCCCATTTTGTGACCAGCGACACCGAGGGCCGGTTCCGGCTCAGTGGGCTGCCGGCGGGTCATTTCAAGCTGAAGGCCTGGTTGAATAGCAAGACCACACTTGAACTCCCGGTGGAGTTGAAGGCCAACTCGACGCTCAACGTGAACCTCCCGTGACTTCGCCGAACGAATCGAGACCCGCCCGCCGCACCGGCTTCCGCCAGAAGCTGCTGGTGGCGATGATGGTCTTGGTCGCGGCCGTCACGGCCCTGGGGCTTTATGTCCAACAGCGCGACCTGTCCGCCGAGGTGGAACACAACCTGCAACACGAGTTTCAAGGCACGCTGGCCTCGTTGGACAACCTTCAGGAGGTGCGTCACGCGGCGCTGGCGGAACGCTGTCGCGCGCTGGTGCGACGGCCACGCATACACGCCGCGCTGGAAGACAACGCGCTGGATTTGCTCTATCCGAGCGCCAAAGACGAGTTGCGCGACGTGATGGAGGAAGGCGGGGCCGTGCCGGATTCGGCCGCGTACACGTTGCATGCGGAGTTCTACCGTTTTCTCGATTTCAACGGTACCGTAATCTCGCCTGCCAACCTCGAGGATGTGGGCGTGCTGGCACCGGCGGACGAACTGCACCTCGCCCTAAACGCGTTGCCCCGCGAGCAACAGCGCGGCTATCTTGTCAAAAGCGCGGGTCCCGCGCCCGCAAACGTGTTAGAGATCATTGCGGTGCCCATCATCTCGACCGAAACCGATGACGTCATTGCCGCGTTGGTGCTTGGATTCAAACCGATGGAGATTGGCACCAAGCGCGACGATCAAGGGATGCGCGGCGGCATCTGGGTGAACGGCCGTCTGTCCATGTCATCCCTATCGGAGTCTGAGCAAACGGCGCTCGGCGATGAGGTGTCCCGCGCGGTCTCGTCCCCGGCGCGCGGTGCGGGCAGTCTCAGGGTTCGGATCGGTGAGACAGCCCGGTTGTTGTTTTTCAAGCGGCTCAATCCCGGTTCCCTCTATCCGCCCGCCTATCAGGTCTGCCTGTTCCCGCTGGCGGATTTGGAAGCGAGGCAGCGGCACTTGCGATGGCAGGTTCTCGGCGTCGGCGCGCTCATGTTACTCATCGGTTTTGCCGCCAGCAACTTCTTCTCCGCGCGCCTCTCGGAGCCCGTGGAACAACTCGCGGTGGACTCGGCCGTCGACCGCGCCCAGCGCGAACGCGCCGAATCCGCTCTCGAACATGCCAACGTCGAACTACAGCGCTCCGTCCGCTTTTCCGCGGATGCCTCGCACCAACTCAAGACCCCGGTCACTGTGCTCCGCGCCGGCCTCGAAGAACTGCTCGCAGGGGAAAACCTCAACTCCGAAGCTCGCGAGGAAACTTCCCAACTGGTCCATCAGACGTACCGGCTAACGGGCGTCATCGAGGATCTCCTGCTGCTTTCGCAAATGGATGCCGGCCGCTTGCAACTGGACCTCGCTCCGCTGGATCTCTCGCGGCTCGTCGAAGCCGAGTTGGACGATCTCGGCGCACAGCCGGACATGCTAGACATTGCCGTGGAAGCGGACTTCCCCGCGGCGCTCCCCATCTCTGGTGAGAGGCGCTACACCACACTGATCGTGCGCAATTTGCTAGAAAACGCGCGCAAGTACAATCTCCCCGGCGGCCGGGTCCGCGTCGCGGCTTGCGCGGAGGGCGGCGAGGTGCTCCTCACCATCGGCAACACGGGCCGCCCGATTCCCGCCGCGGCACAGGAGCATATCTTTGAGCGATTCCACCGCGGCGCGGTCGCCGAGGACGTCCCCGGCCACGGCCTGGGCCTGAACCTCGCCTGCGAACTCGCTCGCCTACATGGCGGCGACTTACGACTGCTTGCCTCAAGCGACGGGTGGACCGAGTTTGAAGTGCGTTTTCGCCTGGCCCAAG
>Ga0073936_10005160_pt1 | contig 17756 bp, 10 predicted proteins | sample AliMusrvi5mmetaG_FD_87041 | JGI IMG/M metagenome (GOLD analysis project Ga0073936, IMG submission 87041) | Freshwater lake bacterial and archeal communities from Alinen Mustajarvi, Finland, to study Microbial Dark Matter (Phase II) - Alinen... | ecosystem: Environmental > Aquatic > Freshwater >... | reverse complement strand
CCACCGGAATTTACGCCGTCCAGGCCATCATCAACCGGCGCTCATTCCCGGGAGTGGTTAATTTCGGCCATCACCCCACCATCGCCAGAGTCCGGACCCCTGTCCTGGAACTTCACCTGCTGGATACGCGGATGAATCTCTACCGGCGGCAAATCGAGGTTTTTTTCATCCGCCGACTGCGGGGAGAAAAGAAGTTCGCCTCCCTGCCCGCTCTGATCGCCCGGATTGACGCCGACATTCAGAACACCCGCCGGGTGCTGGCAGGCCGGACGGCAAAGAAATTGTGGATCAAGACTTTACAAAGGTGGCATCCCGATACTATAGTCCCCAAAACAAATAAGTTGGAAAAAGAGAGAAAAGAAAGGGAATAGGGCTCAGAAACAGTATGGATTCTCAAGTTAAGAGCACAGTTCAGAAAGAGTTCCGGAGACACGCCAAGGATACAGGGTCTTCCGAGGTTCAGGTTGCCGTTTTGACGCGTCGCATTGAAGAGCTCACCGAGCACCTTAAACTTCACAAGAAGGACCACAGCTCCCGCTATGGCCTGTTGAAAATGGTCAGCGCCCGCCGTCGCTTGCTCAACTATATGAAGACCAAGGACGAGGCCGGGTATCAGGACGTCATCAAGCGTCTGAAACTCCGCCGCTAACTCAAACTGGCATCAGCCAGGGTTGTTTCCTGCATGTAAGCGACAAGCTCGGGAATCATCCTGTTTGCCATGTCCCCTATTCAAGAAAGAAAACATGAAAGAACCCGTATCAGTAAGCGTCGCCCTCGGCGACAACAAAACCATCGTCCTTGAGACCGGGCTGCTCGCGCAGCAGGCCAGGGGCGCCACAACGGTCCGCCTCGGTGACACGATCATCCTCGCGACCGCCTGCGCTTCGGAATCCCCCCGCGAAGGCATTGATTACTTCCCCCTCCAGGTCGAATACCGCGAACGATTCAGCGCCGCCGGAAAGTTCCCGGGCGGTTTCTTCAAGCGTGAAGGCCGGCCCTCTGAAAATGAGATCCTGGCTGCACGCTTCACCGACCGACCCATCCGGCCCCTCTTTGCCGAGAGCTACCGGAACGACGTCCAGATCGTCGGCACCCTGCTCTCCGCCGATGGCGAGAACGCCGCCGATATCCTGGCCATCGTGGGTGGCAGCACCGCGCTGATGCTCTCGGATCTGCCCTTCCACGGGCCGATCGCAGGCGTCCGCGTCGGCCGCATCAATGGCAAGTTTGTCATCAACCCCACCGTGACCGAACGCGAGCAGAGCGATCTCGACCTGGTCTACGCGGGCAACCGCAACACCCCGACCATGATCGAGGGTGACGCCAAGGAAATCTCGGAAGCCGATCTCGTGGCCGCCATGCGTTTTGCGCATGAAGCCTGTGTCAAATTGTGCGACGCCCAGCTCGAATTGCGCAAAAAGGCCGGCCTTGGCGAAAAGGTCATCACGGAAGCCCCTGCCGACACCACGTTCACGGATGCCGCCCGCGCTTTGGTTGGCGCCGAACTCGCGCAGGCCTACCTGATCCCCGGCAAACAGGATCGCAACAGCACGGTTGGGAAGATCAAGGAATCCTTTAAGGTCAAAATGAGCGAGAAATTCCCGACGATCACCAAGGAACAGCTCCGCGCGACCTTTGACGAACTCAGTATCGAGGTCGTCCGCGCCAATGTCCTCGAGAAAGGCAAGCGGATTGATGGTCGCGGCGCGGATGAAGTCCGTCCCCTGACGGCCAAGGTTGGCCTGCTGCCCCGCGTTCATGGCTCGGCATTCTTCGGTCGTGGCGAAACCCACGCGCTGGGAACGGTCACACTGGGCACAAGCGGCGACGCGCAGGATATGGACGCCATCACCGGCGGCCCCACCTCCAAGGCGTTCATGTTGCACTACAACTTCCCACCCTACAGCGTCGGCGAAACCGGCCGCTTCGGGTCGCCCGGACGCCGGGAAATCGGGCACGGCAATCTGGCCGAACGCTCGCTTGCGGAAGTCGTGCCGAAAGACTACCCCTACACCATCCGCCTGTTGTCGGACATCATGGGCTCGAACGGGTCCAGCTCGATGGCCAGCATCTGCGTAGGCACCCTCGCCATGATGGATGCGGGTATCCCGATCATCCGTCCGGTGGCAGGCATCTCCTGCGGCCTCTTCACGGCGCCCGGCAAGGCGAAGACCGTTGTCGACATCCTCGGTGATGAAGATCACTGCGGCGACATGGACTTCAAGGTGGGCGGAACGCGCCAGGGCATCACTGGATTCCAACTGGATCTCAAGATCCGCGGCCTGGAATGGCCCATTGTCGTCGAAGCCTTCGAGAAATGCCGCGTCGCGCGCATGAAGATCCTCGACTATATGGAATCCGTCATCGCCAAGCCGCGGGAGGAACTCTCCCCCTACGCGCCGCGCATCACGGTGGTAACCATCCCGGTTGACAAGATCGGCGAGCTGATCGGCCCCGGCGGCAAGAACATCCGCCGCATTGTCGAACTCAGCGGAGCCCAGATCGACATCAACGACGATGGCACGGTCAAGATCTTCAGCGCCAAGGAAGAGGGCATGAAGCTGGCGGTGAACGAGATCAGCATGATTACGGCGGAACCCGAGGAAGGCGCGATCTATGATGGCGTCGTGACCGGGATCACCAAGTTCGGCTGTTTCGTCGAAATCTTCCCCGGCCGCGACGGCCTGGTTCACATCAGCGAACTCGCCGACTTCCACGTCAAGAACGTCGAGGATGTCTGCAAGGTTGGCGACCAGATGTGGGTCAAGTGCATCGGGATTGACGAAAAAGGCCGCGTGAAGCTCAGCCGCCGCGCCGCAATGGTGGAAAAAGACGCCGCCGCCCCGCAGCAGTAAAGAATCGGACCGACACGACACGAGGGAAGTTGGACATCCAACTTCCCTCGTTTTCTTTTCACTTCCGCCCGTCTTATTTCTGCGGCATCCGCAATTGGAATGAGCGGCCGAATCTCGCGGAGTTGATCATCAGGGGAATCGGTTGTGCGTTGGTGAGACTGCCGGGCGTAAGGTCGGACAGCCCCGCTTCATCCATCGGAATGCCACCAAGCGGCTGCTCCAGAGTTTTCAGGCGTTGGTCCAATTCTGAAACCCGCCGTGCCAGCATGGCGTTCGCAATCTCAAGCTCCGAGAGTTTTTCCTTCATCCGATCCATCTCGCCATCCCGGCCGGTCAATTCCGCGGACATGTTGGACGAGATGACGGAATGAGCCCACAGGATATTCCGGGTGATGTCCTTGCGCATCTGGCTGACATTCTGCGTCGCCGCCAGAGCCGTCTGCTCCTCAATCCGTTTCATCTTGTCGTTGGCATCCCTGCGTGTCTGCTCGACCAGAGTGCCGGCCTGGCTGAGGCCGGTCTTCAACTCGCGGACGCGGTCGTTGCCCGTCAGGACGATGGCCGTCAGGACGACAGCGAACACCACGGTAAACGCGGCCAGGGCCCACAGCATGCGCTTCCGCGTATGCCGCCGTTCCTGATCCAGGAATTTCTTGAAGGAGTTCAGGACCGGCAACGAATCCTCACCCAATGCCGGATCCCCCGCCAGCACGGGGAGATGGCTGGCATCCCGGGGCGGCTCCAGGTGCGGGTGGTGGGAATGCATTCCCGTCGGACTATCCGCCTGGGGTTCATGCTTTCCGGCCATCCTCTCGGAAATACGCGACAAGGCCTCGGCTTGCAACCTCAGGACTTCAGTAAGCCCTTCCACGCCGCGCCGCTCAAAATCGGAACTGTTCTTTTCGTCTGTCATGATGATTTCCGCCGGAACCATTTGCTCAAGGTTCCTTCTTTCTTGTCTTTCTCACGCTTCATGGTTTCCCACTTCTTCAATTCCCGCTGGAGTTGGGCCTCGACCGAGTTCAGGATCCGGCCGGCCGACGGAGGTGTCCCCGGGGGAGGAGGTGTCGGGGGCACTCCGCCCGCGGAGGCTCCCGTGCCCCCGTGCCCGGTCGCCTCATCGCGACCCAGATTCTCCGAATGAATGACTTCCGCCTCAAGCACGGCGGGCTTTTCCCGCGGTTCCGGTTTCACCGCAGCGGCGGTCTTCTTTCTCATGTCCCGTAACTGGGTTTCCCGATTCTCGACTTCCTGCATGGCCTTGGCCAACAGGTCGGAGGCCGTGCGGGTCTCCTTCTGGAACTGTTCGAGTTGATCCCTGAATTCCTTCGCCTGACGGGCAGATTCCGTGCCCAGGGCTTCATGCCGGGCTTTCAAGCTTTCCAATTCACGCCGCAACGCTTCCTTCTGGTCCGCGGATGCGATCATCTCTTTCTGGATGACACCCACTTTTTCACTCATGGGAAGATTTGGAAAACGGGCCTGGATATCAGCCTCATCTCCTGTGACCGAGGGAACGGGCGAGACACCCCCCATCCAATCAATGGGATCCGGCGCCGGGGCGCTGCTCGCCTGTTTCGCGCACTGGCTCGCCATGATGAGCCCGTTGAGGTCGGCTTTCAAGGAGGCCACTTCCTCCCTCAGTTTCTGTTTGGCGGCGTGGCTGCTCTTCAGGACCCTGGCCGCCGACTCTTTGGCCTGATTCACCTTCAAAACCATGCTTTTTTCACTAAGCCGGGAAAGTTGAAGCTCCTTCTCAAGGAATGCATGCTTCGATCTCATACCCGCAAGCGCCCTGTCGGCTTCCACCTTCAGCGTGGCAATCGAGGTTTCCTGCCCGCTAATGACACTCTCCTTGCGCTGCAACTCCGCCTGAACTTCCTTCATCTTGCGGGAGAGGTCTTCAGCCTCGGCTTCCATCCGGAAGATCCGGTTATCCTTGGCCTTCGCATCCACCAGAAGGTCATGCAGGCGTTGAGCCAAATCCGCTCCCGTCTTATGGGCGGCGGCCAGATCCTGGTTTGTTTTGTCCCATTGGGCGCGGACCGTCTCCAGTTCGCCAAGAAGCCGGTCTTTCTCCTGGATTTCCTCCGCGAGACGGGCCGCCGCAGTCCGGGATTCCACCAATTTCTGTTCGAGTTCCGATTCCATTCGGGACCGTTCAGTTTGCAGGCCCGTGATCGTCCGGTCCCGTTCCGCCACCAGGGATACCGCCTCGACATGCGCCTTCTCGGCCTGGTCCTTCGCATGCTCCTGACGCGCGAGTTCCTCGCGAAGCCCGGCAAGGGCTTGCTCCTGCTCCACCAGAGTGGTTTTCGCCGTGGCAAGTTCCTCCACGACCTTCGCCGCCTTGTCCAATTCCTCTTCCTGACGCGCCCGTTCGGCTTGCAGTTCCGTGATCATCCGGTCCCGTTCCGCCACCAGGGATACCGCTGCCGCGCACGCGTCCCCGGCCCGATCGGCCCGGCTCGTTTCTTCCCGCACCCGGAGCGCCAGTTCCGCCCCGGTCTTCGCCGACTTGGCCAATTCCTCTTCCTGGCGTAACCGCCCGACTTGCAGTTCCGTGATCGTCCGGTCCCGTTCCGCCGCAAGGGATACCGCCGTAACGCGAGCCTCCTCGGCCTGATCCTTCGCGTGTGATTGTTGAGCGAGTTCCTCGCGAAGACCGGCGAGGGCTTGCTCCTGCTCAGCCAAGGAGGCCTTCACCGTGACGAGTTCCTCTCCGGTCTTCACCGCCCGGCCCGATTTCTCTTCCAATCGCAACCGTTCGGCTTGCAGTTCGGTAATCGCCTTGGCGAGTTCGGCCTTGAGATCACTCTCCAGAAGGCTTGCCTTGGTCTTAAGGGCATCAAGTTGCGACTCCCGCTCCGCCAGATCCACGCGCACAGAAGCCAGGCTTCGGCAGAGTGCCTCCTTCTCCTGGCTTCCAGCGCCTGCCATCGCCGCCAGAGCGGCATATTCGGCCACCTGGCGCTGGGCATCGGCGACCAACTTCACATTGATCTCCAAGTCGCTCCCGGTCTTGGCAAGTTGGAGCTTCAATTCACTGATCAGGGAGTCGCGTTCGGCAAGGCGAGATTCTCGTTCCGACACCGTGCGGGCGAGATCCTCCCCCGCCTTCCTGGCCTTGTCTGATTCCTGTTCCTGACGTGACAGCGCGGAGCGCAGTTCCGCCGCGGCCAGGCGTTCGGTCTTGAGTTCACCCTCGACCTGGCCGACCCTGCCCGTGAGCGACTCCAGTTGCGATTCCCGTTCCGCCAGGGCCTTGCGTGCCGTCGCCAGGCTGCGACCGAGCGCCTCATTCTCGCCGCTTCCCGCGCTTGCCTGCGCGGCATATCCGGCCATCTGGCGCTGGGTCTCGGAAACCAGTTTCAAGTTGACCGAAAGATCACTTTCGGCTTTGGCAAGTTTGAGTTTCAGTTGGTCATTGAGCCCATCCGCTTGTTCCAGCCTCGACTTGAGTTCAGCCACCAGGGTATCCCGTCCGGATAGTTGCGACAACCCCTCCGCCTGGGCCCGGGCAAGAGAGGCAATCGTCTCGTTCATCAATTTGCCGCACCCGGCCAGAATCTGCCTGCATTCCTCGATGAGCAGCGGATACAGGGATTCATCCAGGATGACCGTACGGTTCGTCTTCGCCTCAATCAGCGAAACCCCATGGGGAATGGATTTCTCGGCGGCCAGGACCCAGATGGCAAGGAGGTTCAGGGGGCCATAGACGTTGCCATCGTCGAACTTGACCGACCAGTTCAGGCGGATCTCGGGAAAGGTTTCGACCGGGCGCCAGGTCTTTCCATCCGTTGACAGGGCGCAACCGGGAATAACGCGCGCATCCGCCGCCCACGTACACAGGGTGGCGACGCCAACAGGACCATAAACCGACCCATCGGGTGTCCGTAATAAATGCTGTGCGACCGACTGCACGATTCCCCCGTCCGCTTTCATCCCCCGTTACCCGCATCGTTCTTCCGGTATTGCGGCTGCCGCCGGGGTTTCCGGCAGGGATTCTTGTTCACCGCGACATACACGGAATCCTCCCCCAGGACATGTTCAAGTTCATGTACCAGAGACTCATTACAGGTGACTTTATACTGAATATCCGTATCAAGAAATACTTTTTCACCGGAAGGGAACTCCAGGCAGATATGGACATCCGTTCGGCCGGGATGGGCATTCAGCGTATCCCGAACCCGCTCCAGTATGGCGGGATTGTCATTGACCAACCCTGTCGGGAAATGGAGGCTGACCTGCTCCACAAACAGGTTCGGGCACTCGTCGAGCAGATAGACCTCGCTGGCGATAAGTCTAGGCTCCTCTTCCTCGAACCTGACCTCGCCGCATACCATGACCGCCTGATCCTGCGCCAACACCGGTTTATAATCCCGGTAGGCGTCGGGATAGACGACCACCTCGACACTGCCATCGAGATCCTCAAGCCGGAGAATGGCCATGGGTTCCTTCTTCTTGGTCATCCTCGGAGTCAGCGTGGCGATCAAGCCACCAAGCCGGGTCTGCTGCCCGGACTCGATGGATTTCAGTCCCTTTATGGTGGTCAACTGATAGCGTTCCAATAGGCTGGCGTACTGGCTCAACGGATGGCCGGACATGTAGATTCCCAGGAGCTCGCGCTCGCCGGCCAGCAACTCGCTTTCCGCCATCTTGTCCACCGGGGGCAGCGCCGAGTCGTCCGCCGTGACCTGTGGTTCTGTCGCCATCAGGTCGAACAGGCTGGCCTGCCCCGAGGCCTTGTCCCGGGCGGCGGCATTGGCACGGTTGAGCGCGAAATCGATGCCGCCCAGCATCCTGGCCCTGTCCGAACCGGGCAGATCGAACGCACCGCACCGGATGAGGCTTTCGATGACCTTCTTGTTGATCACCTGCCCCTGCAGGCGCCGGCAGAAATCCATCAACCCCTTGTAAGGCCCGTTGCGTTTCCGCTCCTCGACGATCTCACGGGAGGCGCCCTCGCCCACGTTCTTGATTCCCGCAAGCCCGTAACGGACCGCGTTGGGGGCGGGGCTGAAACGAACCTCGCTCTCGCTGATGTGCGGGGGAAGCACCTCCATTCCCATCGCACGGCACTCGGTGATGAAAACCGGGATCTTGTCCAGATTCCCCATTTCACTCGACAGCAACGCAGACATGAACTCGGCCGGGTAATGGGTCTTCAGGAAGGCGGTCTGGAACGCGACGACGCTGTAGGCGGCGCTGTGGGACTTGTTGAACCCATAGCCCGCGAATTTGTCGATCATGTCGAAGACCTCCCCGGCTTTTTTCGCGGGGATATGGTTCGTCGTGGCACAGCCCTCCACGAACTTGGCGCGCATCTTGGCCATCTCATCAGCCTTCTTCTTGCCGATGGCTCTGCGCAGGTTGTCGCCCATTGCGAGGGAAAAGCCGGCCAGGACATTCGCCACACGCTGCACCTGCTCCTGATAGATCATGTAGCCGTAGGTCCCCTTCAGGATGCCTTCCATGAGGGGATGCGCATACTCGATCTTCTCGCGGCCATATTTCCGGTTGATGAAGCTGTCGATAAACTCCATGGGACCGGGCCGGTAGAGTGCGTTCATGGCGATCAGTTCCTCGATCACCGTCGGACCGAGCTTCCGCAGGCTTTCGCGCATCCCGCCGCTTTCAAACTGGAACACCCCGACCGTGTCGCCGCGCTGGAACAGTCCGAAGGTCTCCTTGTCATCCATGGGAATGGCATCCATGTCAAGCGGCGCACCATGGGCGCGCTGAATCCAGTCCACCGCCTCCTGGATCACCGTAAGCGTCTTGAGCCCGAGGAAGTCCATCTTGAGCAGGCCGATCTTACCGATGGGCTCCATGGCATACTGGGTGATGATTTGTTCGTCCTTATCACGGGCGAGCGGGACAATCTCGATGAGGGGTTTTTCGCCGATCACCACACCCGCCGCATGGGTTCCAGCGTTGCGGAAGAGGCCCTCCAGGACGAATCCGTAATCCAGGATGCGCTTGCAGTTCGCATCGGTCTCATACGACTTCTTGAAGTCCGGGTTCTGCTCCAGTGCCTTGGCGAGCGTGATCTTCGGATCGTCCGGAATCATTTTGGCAAGCCGGTCGCACTCGGCGAAGGGCAGTTCCATCACCCGGCCAAGGTCGCGAACGACCGTCTTGGCCCCGAGGGAACCAAACGTGATGATCTGGGCGCAGTTCTCGCGGCCATACTTATCCTTGACGTATTCGATCACCTCTCCCCGCCGGGTCTGGCAGAAATCAATATCGAAGTCCGGGGGTGACACACGCTCGGGATTCAGGAACCGCTCGAAAATCAGCTCGTAGCGGATCGGGTCTATGCCGGTGATTTCAAGAAGGTAGGCCACGAGACTGCCGGCGCCGGATCCGCGCCCGGGGCCCACCGGGATCTTACGGGTCTTGGCGTAGTGGATGAAATCCCACACCACAAGGAAGTAATTGATGAACCCGGTCTTTTCGATCACCGACAATTCGTAGTCGCAGCGCACCACCAGTTCCTTTTCACGGGCATCCTTGGGAAGGGCGGGATCCTGGACCCCGTACCGCTTGAGCAATCCCTTGTGGCACAACCCGATGAGGTAGTCCTTCTGTGATACCTCCGGAGGGACCTTGAACTGCGGAAAATGCAGACCGCTGAAATCGAACTCCAGGTTGCACCGCTCCGCGATCCCGAGGGTGTTCGTGATCGCCCGGGGAATATCCCTGAAAATCTGGGCCATTTCGTCCCCGCTCTTGAAGTAGAATTCCGACGACGGATACTTCATGCGTTTGGGGTCGCTCAATACCGTCTGGGTCTGGAGGCACAACATCAACTCATGAGCCTCGGCGTGCTCGCGCTTGAGGTAGTGGGAATCATTCGTCGCCACGAGTTCCAAACCCGTTTTCTTCGCGAGCGCGACCAGACCCTTGTTCGCCTTGCGTTGCTCCGGCATCAGATGATCCTGAACCTCCAGGAAGAAATGATCCTTCCCGAAAATATCCGAATACAGGCCGGCCAGTTTCAGGGCGCCCGGCTCGTCGTCCGCCAGCAACCGGCTGGGAACCTCCCCCTTCAGGCAGGCCGACATCCCGATCAGCCCGGAGGAATGCCGGGCGAGGATCTCGTGGTCTATCCTGGGCTTGTAGTAGAACCCCTCCAGGTGCGCGGCGCTCGACAAGCGGACCAGATTGCGATACCCGGCTTCATTGGTGGCCAGCAGGATCAGGTGGTGCGCTTGGGTCTTGGACGAGTCCTCCGTCTTCCGGTCGAACCGGCTGCCCCCGGTGATGTACATTTCGCACCCGATGATCGGTTTGATCCCGGCCGCCCGGGCCGCCTCGTAAAACGGGATCACGCCATACATCACCCCGTGGTCGGTGATGGCCACGGCCGACATGCCCATGGTTTTCACGGCGCTGGGACGGTCTGGTTCGCCGGGCTTCTTGGACTTCTCGCCCATGAGATCCCGGATGCGGCAGGCCCCGTCCAGCATGCTGTACTCGGTGTGAACGTGGAGATGAACGAAAGGCGTCACGATTTACACGTCCATTGACATGGCGACTTCGGGGCAGGTGAATGGGGAATCATATTTCACGCAATTGATGCAGCCCATATAGAGCTTATGCATGAGCGAGGCCTTGGGCACCTCATGGAATCCCATTTTCGCGAAGAAACCGGGCGTGAACGTCAGCACGATGATCTGGGAGGGATGAAGCACCCGGATCCGCTCAATGGCCGCCTGGACCAGCAAGCGCCCCACACCATGCGTTTTGAGACTCTTTTTCACGGCCAATGACTTGATTTCCACGGCGGGATGCCTGATATGCCCGATTTCGGGAAGAATTGACCATGACACAGTACCCACGACCTGTCCCTTCCGTGTGCACACGAGAGACCGGTCGATATTCTCGGCAATATCGGAGATCGGCCGGGCAAGTAATTCTTTGGGGTACGCCTTGATGAGGCTGAAAATGCCCTCGGCATCGCTGAACCCGGCGTTCCGGACAATGAAATCTGGCTGTTTGTTTTTCACGGGGCGAAGTCTACCCCACCCCCGCTTTCCCCGCCAACAAAAAGATGAGCCAGTCGCGCTCAAAGTCGCGTTCAAAACCCACGTTTTGTCTTGCATTTGGCCCCGTCTCCCCTAGTCTATCAGCGCTTTTTCGAAGGAATGCCACTGAATCAGGAGTAACTCAATGAAAACGAAGAAAACAAAGATTGTCAGCAACGCCTCCAAGGTTGGCGTGAAACTCAATGCCGTCAAACCGGCTCCCAAATCCACCCCGAAAACGATTGCCAAATCCCCTGCTAAACCCGCGGTGAAGCCACAACCCAAGGTGCCACCAACGCCCGAGCCCCGGGTAGTGGCCCAGGATCATTCCACCTTTTCGGCGGTGGAGTCGTTGCGCCAGGAAGTCACCGCGTTGCGGACACAGTTGGCAAAATACATCTCGCCGGTCGCTACGGGAACCCTGGAAGAAGTGGACGCCCTCCGCCGTGTCCTCAGCGACCTGATGGAAGCCCGCATGAACGACGTCATCCGCGAACTGGTGATCATCCGGAATACGGCGGCCTCGGCCGGCGGGGAGGCACGCCGCGTGACCGAGCAGATGGACACCCTGCTCGCCGACCTTGGCGCGATGAAATTCGAGGCCGAACGCCTGGAACACGTTGATCCCCTGATCCATACCGTCACCCGCGAGGTTTCCGACGCCAGTCTTCCCGACGGCGTCGTCAATGAAACCATCCGTCCCGGCTTTCATACCGGCCGCGGGATCGTGGTGGCCAAGGCCCTCGTGGCCGTTAACCGGAGGCCTTGATCATGGCGCGTCTCGGAATTGATTACGGCACCACCAATACCGTGGTGGTGTGCGCGGACCGCGGTCGGTATCCGTTGGTGCCGCATGTCACGGACACCTCCATCGGCCGCGTGGCCCGGGAGGTGTTCCCCTCGCTTTTCGTCTATGACACCGCCACCGCGAGTCTGCGGTTCGGCGCCGAGGCGGAGCGGTCCCTCGCGGAACCCGGCGCCGCCCAGCGTTATATTCCCATCCGTTCCATCAAACGCAGGTTCCGGGACTATGTGGACGGCATGCGCTGTGCCGAGGACGCCATCCCCGGCGGCCTGGACTTGCGCGACACGTTCCGGCAATTTGCAAAGGCTGTGTACGCTTCGGTCCGTGCCTCCGGCATCGTGGGCGCCGAGGAACCCCTCGAGGCGGTTCTTACCTGGCCGGCCAATGCCAATGGAGCCCAACGCTATTTCACGCGAAACGCCTTCAAGGAGGCCGGGTTCTCCGTGATCGGCACGTTGAACGAACCTTCGTCCGCGGCCATTGAACTGGCGGACAGGATCGTCCATGGCAACCGTATCAAGGCGCGGCAGCTCAAGATGACCGTCGCCGTGTTCGACCTGGGTGGCGGAACGTTTGACGCTTCGGTTGTCCGGATCAATACCACGGACTATACCGTGCTCAGTTCGGCTGGCATCGAAAACCTGGGCGGCGACGACTTTGACGATGTCCTGGCGCGCATGTTCTGCGACAAGTTGAAGCTCGACTTCGATGCCTTGTCGCCCTTCCACCGCACCCTCCTGCTGATGCAGTCATGCCGGGAAAAAGAGCGGTTGAGCGCGGGCCAGTCAAAAAACCTGACGCTGGATCCGGAAGAAATCGGATTGCCGGGGTCGGCGGTCAAAATCACAGCGGCGGCGTTTGAAAAACGTTTGACTGAATTGATCGAACCGGCGGTCGACAAACTCGCCGAGGTGGTGAAGCACTCGGACGCCGAGGAAGTGGAGACCATCTATCTGGTCGGCGGATCCTCCCGTCTCCCGGTGGTCGGCAAACTGATCGCCCGCCGTTTCCCGAAGATCAAGTTATTCACAACCGACAAGCCGTTCAGCGCGACAGCAATGGGCGCGGCGATCCACAGCGCGGAGGCCATGCGGGTCCACGACGTGTTCGCGCGGCACTTCGGCGTCATCCGGCTGGCCGACCATGGAACGCGCGAGGTGTTTGCCCCCGTCTTTCACGCGGGACTCAGGCTCCCGGCCAGGGGAGAATCCCCGATTTCCTCCAACATCCGGTACCGACCCCACCATAATATCGGACGCCTGCGCTATCTGGAATGCACCTCGGTGGATGCTCACGGCAAACCGGCTGACGGATTGCGGGCCTGGTCGGAAATTCTATTCCCATATGACCCGGCCATCGCGATGAATGAGGATCTGGGCGCTACCCCGGTCAGGTCCCATGATGACCTTGCCACGGAAGCCATGGAGACTTATACTTGCGACAGTGACGGGATCATTACCGTGCAAATCTGCCGCGGGGATGGCCAGTCAAGGACATTTGAAGTATTCCGGGCATAACCGCCCGGCATCAAGGGAGGGGTTTATGGCCGAACCGATCCAAAACAAGGCGGCGGAGAACGGGCTCCCTGTTGTTCAAAACGACCCCTACCTCAAACCCTTTGAGTCGGTCATCCGGCATCGGCTGGATCATATCCTATATACCGAACAGCGCCTGACCCAGGGCAAGATGCCGCTGCGGGACTTCGCCGCGGGCCATGAGTATTTCGGGCTCCACCGGGAAAACGACGGAAGCTGGGTGCTCCGGGAATGGGCGCCCAACGCCTGTTCCATCGCACTGATCGGTGATTTCAACAACTGGCGGCCAACGGATGGATATTATTTCCTCCGCACCGGCAACACCGGCGTGTGGGAATTGCGCCTTCCTGCCAACCGGATGAAACACCAGGATCTCTTCAAGCTCCTGGTCTCCTGGCCCGGCGGCAGCGGGGAACGCATTCCCGCCTATGTCCGCCGCGCCGTTCAGGATGACCACACCAAAATCTTCAGCGCCCAGGTCTGGTGGCCCGAACAACCTTATGTCTGGAAAAACGCAGACTTCCAAAGGAGCAACGCGGCGCCGCGCATTTATGAGGCCCATATCGGAATGGCGCAGAGCGAGCCCCGCGTGGGAACCTACCGTGAATTCCAGGAGAATATCCTGCCTCGCATTGTCGCAGCCGGATACAACACCATCCAGTTGATGGCCATCCAGGAACACCCCTACTACGGCTCCTTCGGCTATCATGTGAGCAACTTCTTCGCCGCCTCGTCCCGCTTCGGCACCCCCGAGGAATTGAAATCACTGGTGGATGCCATCCATGGCGCGGGGCTTGCCGTGATCATGGATCTCGTCCACTCCCACAGCGTCCGGAACGAACTCGAGGGGGTGAGCCGGTTTGATGGCACCCTTTATCAATATTTCCATGAAGGGCCGCGCGGCAACCATGTGGCGTGGGATTCGCGTTGCTTCAACTATGGAAAAATCGAAGTGCTCCACTTCCTGCTTTCCAATTGCCGGTTCTGGCTGGATGAATACCGCTTCGACGGCTATCGCTTCGATGGTGTCACCAGCATGCTCTACTATGACCACGGACTGGGCAAGGCGTTCACGAATTATGAGGACTACTTTGGACCCAATGTGGATGACGACGCCTTCGCCTACCTGGCCCTGGCCAATCAGGTCATCCATTCGGTCCGCCCCGATGCCATGACCGTGGCCGAGGATATGAGCGGGATGCCCGGACTGGGTTCGAAAGTCATGGCCGGCGGACTGGGTTTCGATTACCGGCTGGCCATGGGCATTCCCGACTACTGGATCAAACTCATCAAGGAAGTTCCGGACGAGAATTGGCAGGTCGGCAATCTCTATTATGAGCTGACCAATCGCCGGCAGGATGAAAAAACCATCTCCTATGCCGAGTCCCACGACCAGGCCCTGGTCGGCGACAAGACCATCATTTTCCGGCTGATTGATGCGGATATGTACACGGCCATGAGCATCAATTCGCAAAACCTGCGGGTGGACCGCGGCATCGCGCTCCACAAGATGATCCGCCTGATCACCCTCGTCACCGCCGGCCACGGGTACCTCAATTTTATGGGGAATGAGTTCGGCCATCCGGAGTGGATTGATTTTCCCCGGGAAGGCAATCAGTGGAGCTATCACTATGCCCGCCGCCAATGGCCTCTGCGCGATGACACCAACCTCCGGTACCGGTTCCTGGCCGAATTTGACAAAGCCATGATGGCAGTCTGTGAGAGCGTCCGCCTGATTGAAACTCCCGGCCCCCACTTCCTCCACGAACACGTCGCCGACCAGGTGCTGGCTATCGAACGGGCGGGGCTTGTCTTCCTGTTCAACTTCAATCCCAGCCGGTCTTTTACCGACTATGCCATCCCGGCCCCGGCGGGAAAATATCGGACTGTGATTGATAGCGACTCAACCGAGTTCGGCGGTTTCGGCCGGATTGTGCCCTGGACGGATTATTTCACGAGTCCTGTATCGCATGACGGCTGGACGAAAGATATGCTCTCGGTCTATCTGCCCGCCCGCACCGTTCTGGTTCTGGCGCCCGTGAGCGAAAAGCCGGCCACGAAGAAAGCGGTCATCCCGCGGAAGCCGTCGAAAAAGAAGGCCGGATGAGCGATCATCACCCACCCCCGTGCAGAGGCCATCTGTTTCACCGGACAGCCATGTTGGTCGGAAAGCCCGCCATGGAGCGCCTCGCCAAAACGCGTGTGGCCATCTTTGGCGTAGGAGGCGTGGGTAGTTGGGCTGCCGAGGCGCTGATCCGCTCGGGAATCGAGCAACTGACGCTCGTGGATTCGGATGTGGTCTGCGCCACCAACGTCAACCGGCAGTTGCAGGCGACCTCCCTGAACATCGGGAAATCGAAGGTTGATGAACTTAAGAAACGGCTGTTGGAAATCAATCCCCAGGCCCTTGTCAAAGCAAGGCAGATCGCCTTCACCGAGAAAACCTGCGACCAATTCGATTTGCGTTCGTATGACTATGTCCTGGACGCCATTGATAGCCTTTCAAACAAGGTTCTGCTCATTGAGCAATGCCTTGACGCCGGAGTCACGATCTATGCCTCCATGGGAGCGGGCGCCAAACTGGATCCCACCCAGATCAAGGCCGGACCGCTGTCCCGCACCCGCATGTGCCCGCTGGCCAAGATGGTCCGCAAACGGTTGGGTAAGAAATGTGTGTCGAAGGAATTCCTGTGCGTCTACAGCGAGGAGCCGCCCAGTGATCCGGCCATGGAAACCCTATGCGGAACAGGCCAATGCGCCTGCAGCCATTCCTCCCCCCAACAACCTGACCAGGACGCCTCCCCTGACTGGTGCGCGCAGAAAAAACGCATCAACGGAGCCGCCGTCCATGTCACCGCCGTCTTCGGCTTCACCCTCGCCGGTCTGGTCATCCAGAATGTCGTGAACACACAATAAAGATTCGTCACTGATTTCGCAGGGCTGGCAGCAAAGGACCGCGAAGCGCCCAACCGATGGCCAGCCGGATCCAGAGGAGATGGAAAAGGATGATTCCCGCAAGGAAGAGGCTCATCGTTGTCAGTGGCAAATTCACACCGGGATCGTTCAGGTTCGGCCAGATGGCGGCCAGGGATGAGACCACCCCCGCCGCAAGCCCCATCACAAGCATGAGCCGGTGTTCCGCCTCGACAATCGTACGAACCCCGGCATCCGTGTAACCGACGGCCTTCAGAAGCGCCAGTTCCGGTCGCCTCTCCTGAATGGTTTTCAAGACGACAATTCCCATCCCCAGACTTCCCAACAATAATCCCATTCCTCCCAATACCAGAAACATGGCCATATAGGATGCCTCCACCGCGTGAAATTCCCTGAGCCGGTCCACCGTCGTCACGACGTTCATTCCGATTTTCCCCAACTTTCGGGAAAGGCAGTCCTTCACCGCCCCTTCCTGTCCTTTCGGAACATCAAACAGAAACAGCCGGCTTCCGCTCTCCGAGGGATAACGGGCGGCAAAATCGGCGACTGAAATCAGAATGGAACCTTGAAACACCGATAGACGCATCGGCAGGGCACCCACGAGTTTAACCTTCAACAGGCCACCTTTTTCGTCCCGCATCATCAGCACATCGCCATCCGCCTTCCCGGTTTTCTTTTGCAATCCCCACTGGGCGGTGTTGGCGTCGCCCGCCAATGCGGGAATGCAACCATCCGGGAGAGGGTCTTGGAGAAGTCTCCATCCGGAGAAAAACGCGCCCAGTCTCCCGAACCCGGCAGGATCAACGCCCAGTACCCGTGGCGATTGGGCCCGATTCAGGTTCAGGCAACTGGCATCATCCCCGTCATGCACTTTGATCGACACCACGCGCACATCCCGCAAACAGGCTTCCTGATCCAACTTTAGCTTTTTCCATCCCGCCACTTCCGATAAATCGGAAAGCACAGGGATTGCGGACTCGCCGAATAAGGCAAAGCCACCCGTCCCCGCCCCGCGTTCCGCGGCATGCTTTTCGATATTGTCCTGCATGGAGGAAACGGCAAATACCATAAAACAGCCGCAGGCCAATAGCCCTATCACTGTTAGACTCCGGACTCGCCGCCGCCCGGCATTGCGGACTCCCAAAGACACCAGGGTCAACCGTCCCGCCGCGTGTGCCAGCCTGATCAGATATAGACGGCAAAATCCCAGCAGCGAGATCAGTAAAAGACTACCCGCCGCAAAGAATATCTCAACGGGGTCCGGCAGCGTTTTGGAGACACCCAGAGCGATCAGAACAACTGACACGACCACTCCAAGCCAGGGCCAATAAAGAAAAGAAGTTCTCTTTTGCGAATCCTGAGCGGAAATAACATCACCCGCCAGCAACTCGCGAGCGGGACGGGCGGCCTGCCGCCATGTGGACACGACCAGGGCAAGCATTGCCATCACAAAGCCTGCCGCCGCCCCGTTGGCCACCGTCATGGGTTCGGCATGAAAATGAATGCTCGCCGATGCCACCGCACCCTGCCAGACGTGGCCTAATGCCCAAATCAGGCCGCGAGTGTAGGCTGCCCCCACCCCGGCCCCTAGAAT
>Ga0073936_10005157_pt1 | contig 17759 bp, 13 predicted proteins | sample AliMusrvi5mmetaG_FD_87041 | JGI IMG/M metagenome (GOLD analysis project Ga0073936, IMG submission 87041) | Freshwater lake bacterial and archeal communities from Alinen Mustajarvi, Finland, to study Microbial Dark Matter (Phase II) - Alinen... | ecosystem: Environmental > Aquatic > Freshwater >... | reverse complement strand
GTATATTGCATAAAGAGGGGGGTTTGAAGCCCCCTTTTTTATATCCTGAAATCCCGGATTTAAAAATTCTGCATGCCGTGAAGTTTTTTGTAAATGCCATCGAGCGCAAGTAATTCATCGTGATTTCCCCGCTCAACAATCTCACCTTCATGAAAAACGCAAATCAGATCGGCATTTTTTATTGTGGAGAGCCGGTGTGCAATAACAATAGATGTACGGTTTTTCATGAGGTTTTCAAGTGCTTCCTGGACCAGTTTTTCCGATTCGGTATCCAGAGCAGAGGTTGCCTCATCGAGGATTAAAATAGGGGGATTTTTAAGAACTGCCCGGGCTATGGAGACACGCTGCCGCTGACCCCCGGATAACTTTCCGCCACGATCACCTATATTCGATTCATAACCCTCGGGGGTAGCAATGATAAAATCATGTGCATTGGCCACCCTGGCAGCTGACTCTACCTGTTCCAAAGTAGCATTCTCTACCCCAAAGGAGATGTTATTGAAAAAAGTATCATTGAAAAGTATAGGGTCCTGGTTCACATTTCCCATGAGTCCGCGCAGATTGGCGATCTTATAATCACGGATATCTATGCCATCAACCAGAATCTGACCCTCACTGACATCATAAAACCGTGGAAGCAAATCTACAAAGGTAGACTTTCCGGAACCTGACTGGCCAACTAAAGCAATCGTTTTCCCGATTGGAATAGTCAAATTTACCTTCCTCAGTACATCATCCTCAAGGTACCTGAAAGTAACATCTTTGTATTCGATCTGCGCTTTAAACGTCCTGACTGATATCGGATTTTCCTTGTCGATTATATTATTCTCAGCCAGCATTACCATATCTATCCGGTCCATGGATGCAAGTCCTTTTTGAATGGCATAAAAGGCTGTAGTAAAAGATTTTGCGGGATTAATTATGCTGTAAAAGAAGACCAGGTAAGTGATAAAATCCTGTGGCTGTAAAGTACTGTTATTGCGTAGGACAAGTCTTCCTCCATACCATAATACGATCACAATAACCACTGTTCCAAGAAATTCGCTCATCGGGTGGGCGAGGTATCTGCGCCACATCAGCCCGTTCATAATATTGTAATATTCGGTATTCTGTTTTTTGAAGTGCTCTTTAACTTTCTTCTCTGCATTAAAAGCTTTGATGATTCGCAGTCCGGTTAGTGATTCCTCAATCGTGGAAAGTAATTCACCCATTTTGTTTTGTCCGTGCATTGAAGGCTTTTTAAGGCTTTTACCCACTTTCCCGATTAAATAACCGACAACCGGGAGGAGCAGGAAAACGAACAAGGTCAGTGACCAGGACATATAAATCATTGCACCAAGTGATACAATGATTAGCAGCGGATCTTTGAGCAGCATTTCCAGCGAACTCATGATTGAATTGTCGATCTCCTGCACATCGCCAGTCATCCGGGCAATAATATCCCCTTTACGCTCTTCCGAGAAAAAGCCGATAGGTAACTCCAGTATTTTCAGGTAGATTTGATTCCGTATATCGCGTACAACTCCGTTTCGTAATGGAACCAGAACATACAAGGCAAGATACGTGAATAAAACCTTAAAGAAAACCATAATTACCAAAAATACACCGATATATATAAGTGCTTTTTCATTACCAAATTTGACAATGATATTGCTTAGCTGGTACATGATATTATTCTTTATGCTTTCAATGCTCATGCCCCACGGAGCAGAATGTTCGACCAATTTATGGGTGCCGAACAAAATCCCGAGAACCGGTTCCAGAGCTGCAAACTGAAATGCCCCAAAAAGTGCACCGAGCAGGTTAAATACAAAAGCCCCGACAATATAAAATTTATATGGTTTCACAAATCGCTTTAAAAGAAGGTAGAGCCCTTTCATGAGATGATACGTGTTAAATGCGTAACCAAAGATTTTCGAAAAATAGACCCTTGTTGATGACGTAATGCAGAAAAACGTGCTCAAGGGTCATCTATCTGATAATTAATTATGGATAATTCTGATTTTCAATACTTATAACCTATACTTAATCAAATATAGACTCCGGTATAGTTATGGGGGGTTATTTGTCTGAGCTCTTTCTTGATTGCCTCGCTGACAGCCAGTTGGTCAATGAACTCATGAATCACTTCCCGGTCTATCTTGCGGTTCACACGGGTCAGGTCTTTCAAGGCTTCATATGGATTGGGATAAGCCTCACGACGAAGAATAGTTTGAATAGCTTCAGCAACTACTGCCCAGTTATCTTCGAGATCACGATCGATTACCTCATTGTTGAGTAGTAGTTTACCTAACCCCTTTAACGTTGATTTAATCGCCAGAATGGTATGTGCAATGGGCACTCCAATATTACGGAGTACGGTTGAGTCAGTCAGGTCACGCTGCAAACGTGAAACCGGCAATTTAGCCGAAAGATGTTCAAATATGGCATTGGCAATTCCCAGGTTTCCTTCAGAATTTTCAAAGTCAATCGGATTGATTTTATGGGGCATTGCGGATGAACCAACCTCTCCATGCTTGATTTGCTGTTTGAAATAGTTCATAGAGATATAGGTCCAGAAATCGCGGTCAAAATCAATCAGTATCGTATTGATTCGCTTCATATTATCGAAAATTGCGCCATAATTATCATAATGGGCAATCTGGGTTGTGGCTTGTGAGCGCTCCAGTTGAAGGGCATCGCGGACAAAATTATTGGCGAACTCTACCCAGTCGATCGATGGATAGGCTACATGGTGGGCATTAAAATTCCCGGTTGCCCCTCCAAATTTGGCATAACAGGGAATCCCCTTCAACAGTTCAACCTGCACGTTAAGTCTTTCAATGAATACTTTGATCTCCTTACCCAGTCGGGTAGGAGAGGCGGGCTGTCCGTGCGTTTTGGCAAGCATGGATACGTCTTCCCATGCGAAGGCCATCCCTTCGAGCTTAGCGGTTAATTCATCAATCAGAGGGATATAGACATTCTGGATTGCATCGCGAAGCGAACAAGGGACAGCTGTATTATTGATGTCCTGTGAGGTCAGTCCGAAATGGATAAACTCTTTAAACGCTCCCAGATCCAACAGGTCAAATTGCTCCTTGATGAAATATTCAACCGCCTTGACATCATGATTTGTCACTTTTTCGATCTCCTTAATTCTGCGCGCATCATTCAGGCTGAACGAATCGTAAATCTTACGCAGCGAAGCTTTCAATTCAGGATTAAAATTGTTCAGTTGAGGCAGGGGAAGGTCAACCAGGGCAATAAAATACTCAATTTCAACATATACACGGTATTTTATAAGGGCAAATTCCGAAAAATAGTCACCGAGTTCTTCTACTTTGTTACGGTATCTGCCATCGATGGGAGAGATGGCAGTCAGGATCTGTAATTCCATTTTATATAACTTATTCTGTTCGGCGCAAAGTTAGTAAAATCTGTGAAAAGTGAATCTTTGCTTCAGAATGACCTATTCCGGGAGTTATTGCTGAGCAAATGAGAAAAACTAATTTTCCGGCGATTAATTATCCCCTGGATCCTGATCATCAGATTTAGGTCTGATTTTTTTTATCGTCTCTTTTCGTGAAATCAACATAGGAATTGCTACACCAACAGCAAGAGCCATTAAAACAAAAAGGGTTTTAAGTCCGTTACTCGCCGTCTCGGCCAAAGTCTGGGAATAGCTTTCACTGGTAACTGCTGTTACAGATAATTTCAATAATCCGAGCATCATCCGGTAGGCAAAGGCACCAGGGACCATTGGTATAACAGCAGGGATAGAAAATACCAGCGGTGGTGCATGCTTATTATGTGCCGCATAAACGCTCAGGATTCCTACCAATGTGGCACCGGCAAAGGAAGAAATGACAATATCGGTATTAAAATGCATCAGAATAAGCTTGGTAATTCCGCCTGCAGCCCCCATAAGCCAAATGATAAACAAGGTCCTTTGAGGGACGTTAAAGAGTACCGCAAATCCGAGGGCGGCAAATCCAAACCAGATTCCTTTTTCCAAAATTGATAAAATTTCCAATGCCATAAATCATTGCTATATTAAAATTTAATCCCCGGCTGCCAGTTGCCAGATGATATTTGTGCAATTCAGATTCCGTAAACCTGCATTGCAAACATCAGCCCGAGTGCGATGGCAAAGGCTATAATTAATCCGTTTACTCCCCTTACAATACCATTTAACGTGTTTCCGTCGATCAGATCGGTGAGGGAGTTAATAAGTGGAACCCCGGGTATAAGAAACAGTACAGAAGTGGCCAGTGCCACGTCAGGAGTGGATCCAATACCCAATCTGACAGAAAATCCTGAGATCATTGAGGCCCCAAAAGAGGCAAATGCAATCGCCAGATAGGGATTGAACCGGTATCTGACCGCTTCCTGTCGAATAAAAAGACCGAAAAAGGTGGCAATAAAAGCTACGCTCATTTCAGGTGCATGACCTCCAAACAGACGGCAAAATGAAGCACCTGCAAGAGCCACCAAAGACAAGACTACCAGCCGCGGGTAATGAGGCAGTGAAGTTAATCGTTTAATATCCTCATTAATCTGATCAACAGTTAGTTTATCTTCAATTACCCGCCAACTTAACCTGCTGATCCCGGATACTAATTTAAAATTTACTCCGTGCGAAGAGGTTCGTCTGACACTGCTGGTATATGCGGCACCACTCTCTTCGGTCACCGTCAGCATCAATGACCGACTTGCAATCATCAGCTCAACCTCATAACCCAGGGCTTCAGCTATTCGGCTTACTGTTGTGCGTACCCTTCCGGTACTTGCTCCATTACTCATGAGCAAGGTGCCAACATCAAGCAGCATCTCCTCAACCTCCTTAATCTGTTTGAAATGTTCACCATTCATTTTATTACCTGAATATTGGTCATCCAAATACTATGATTGCCTGTAAAGTTAGTATTATAATCATCTATCTTTGCCTGTAAATGGATTGCCAAATTAATCTTATTATGAGAAATCTGTATTCGTCTTTATTTACCATTTTATTTTTATTCAGTTCCGGAATCTGTTCTTCACAATTCAGGTTTCCTGCAGATGTCTACCAATTTATAGAAAATCCTGCAGTGCTGGAGATGAATCAGGAACCAGGTCATGTACCTTTGGTGCCTTTTGATAATCTGAAAAAGGCCCTTGCAAATGTAAAGGATGTTTCACAAGGATATCTCTCGTTGAATGGGATTTGGAAATTTAATTTCTCTGAAAATCCAAAATCTTCACCCTCTGATTTTTACAAAATCCAATATGATGATCATCAATGGGGAAGTATAAAGGTTCCGGGGAACTGGGAAATGCAGGGATATGGCGATCCAATGTTCAGGAATGTATCCCAGCCATTTAAGGTTAATCCGCCCCATATTCCCCGCGACTATAATCCTGTTGGCTCCTACCGCACCTCGTTTGATTTGCCGGAAGCGTGGAAGGGGAGAAAAGTATTTCTGAGAATGGATGGATCCACCTCTGCAACTTTTGTGTGGCTCAACGGGAAAGAGGTTGGTTGTAATAAAGGGGCAAACGAACCGGCAGAATATAACCTGAACCCATTTTTAAAGTACGGGAAAAACGAACTTGCCGTTCAGGTCTATAAATATTCGGACGGTACATACCTCGAAGATCAGGACTTCTGGAGACTTGCGGGGATATTCCGCGATATATATCTGATGGCAACACCGCCTGTTCATATTCGTGATTATTTCGTCACCACTGATCTGGATGGTCAATATCGTGATGCGGACCTCGCGATTACCGTTCAATTGAAAAATTACCTGACTGAATCAAAAAATGGGTTCCGAATCAAAGCAACCCTTTATGGAAATCACCACCAGATCATTCAGGAGCCAATCGTTTCTGACGTCATCAATCTGTCTGGCCTGGAGGATCACGAACTTAGACTGACTACCCGGGTCAAGAATCCAGATAAATGGTCTGCTGAATACCCTAATCTATACCAATTAACACTTGAATTAATTGCTCCTTCCGGTAAAACAATGGAGGTGATCGCCTCTCACATCGGGTTTAAAAAAGTTGAAGTAAAACATCAGTCAATTCTACTCAATGGTGTTGCCATAAAGCTGAATGGGGTGAACAGTCATATGCAGCATCCCACATTAGGTCATGCCATGGATGCCGAAACCATCCGGAAAGATTTTGCACTGATGAAAATGTTCAATATCAACCTGGTCCGGACTTCACATTATCCACCTGTACAAGAGTATCTTGAGCTGGCTGATGAGATGGGAATATTGATAGTGGATGAAACAGGAGATGAATCCCACGCTACCGAATATATTTCTGAACGGGATGAATGGACCAGCGCTTATGTTGAGAGGGTTAATAAATTGGTACTCCGGGACAGGAACCATCCATCCATCCTCTTTTGGAGTGCCGGAAATGAAAGTGGATTCGGGAAAAACATCTGCGAGGTAATCAAAGAGGGAAAGCGTCTGGATCCAACACGATTATGGATGTATGGTGGCAACACCGATGATGTTGATTGGAAAAATGAAGTTCCCTGCGAGGAGATTATTGGCCCCCGTTATCCAACACCCTACGAACTGGAAACCCGTATTGCTCAGGTTCCAGAAAACCAGGATCCACGTCCTTCATTTATGGATGAATATGTCGCTGCTACAGGAAATGGAGCAGGTGGCCTTGACGAGTACTGGGCATTAATTTATAAATATCCCCGGCTCTCCGGAGGTGCAATCTGGGATTGGATAAGCCCGGGTATTATTGAGAAAATCAGGCTGCTCAGGGATGAATCGCCTGATCAAATCAACACTTCCATTAAGGGTCGCGCTGTATTTGCAGAAGGGAAGTTCGGCAAAGCCATCCAATTGAACGGACACGATCAGTGGATTGAAACATACCAGGATCCTGCATTGGATATTACGGGAAACAAACTGACCTTATCCTTATGGATTTATCCGAATCAATGGAATGGAAACGGAACTTTCCTGGTCAAGGGGGACTATCAGTTTGGTATTATCCAGAAAGATAAACAAAACCTGGAGTTTTATGTGACTGACAAAGAAAAGATTACTTTGGATGGATTATTACCTGACGATTGGATTGGTAAATGGCACCATATTGCCGGAATTTGTGACGGGAAGGAGATGTCGCTTTATATCGATGGGAAAAAGATCGCCCAAGGTTTATTTAGTGGCAGTATCACCAATAAACCCTTTCCCGTTTCGTTGGGTTATAGTACCGAAATCGATGGATCAGAGTATTCGAATAATATGAGTAATGCCCGGTTTGATCGTGTGGCTATCTTTGATCAACCGATTCCCATCCACCGGTTGCTTTCGGACGGATCACCTGCGTTGAAAATGCAGTCAAAACTTTGGCTCGATTTTGAGCAGGAAGAGGTGAAAGGAGATTATTTTAGTTTGGGAATTGGTGCACGCTCATACGGCCTGGTCTGGCCCGACCGGAAGCCTAAACCGGAACTTTGGCAGGTCAGAAAATCTGCTCAACCTCTTCATAGTGTTTGGAAAAACAGTGAAAAAGGGATTGTCGAAATCACAAACCGCTTTCCTTTTACAAATCTGAACGAATTGAGATGTATTTGGGAATTGCATGCAGATAATGCTATTCTTCAGGAGGGAACACTGAATCTGAACCTCAAAGCGGGAGAGAAAAGTGAATTTGAAGTTCCATTCCAAAAGCCTGAAATTAAGCCCGGGGTTTCATACCGGTTACTTTTAAGTTTTCAATCCAAAGAAGACAAATTCTGGGCTAAGAGTGGATTTGAAATCGGTTGGGACCAGCTCGATTTAACCTGGCCTAAACCAGCTATTCTTGAAAAAAGGTCCGATATATCCTCACCGGAGGTAACAGAGAATAATGGGAAAATTATAATTTCAGGAGTCCATTTTATTTATGCCTTCGACCAACAGACAGGGAACCTGGTTAGTATGAAATACAATGGTGTCGATCTGATTCAAAAGGGACCTGAATTGAGTGTTTGGCGTGCCCCTTTGGTCAATGAAACAGATAACTGGGCTACTCAGGCTTCGCTGCTGAAGGACCGTCAGCCAGGGATGGGAAATGGCCCTGTAAATAATTGGTTTAGCCTTGGATTAAATCAGCTCCGGTTTAAACTGGATCAATTGAGCTGGTTAAAAAATGAGGCAGGTGAAATCGTCATAGCTGTGAATAATCATGCAGAGGGGTCTACCTACCATAGTGCTTTCGAAAATGCCTTTACCTATAAAATAGATTCCGATGGGGAAATTATTATTGAACACACCGTTACTCCGCATGGAAGTATGCCAGCCTGGCTGCCTCGGATTGGATTGAAATGGATGTTAAACCAAACACTTGAGAATGTTGAATGGAATGGGCGTGGTCCCTTTGAAAACTATCCGGACCGAAAAACAGGGGCTAAACTGGGGATTTACCAATGTACTGTCACTGATTTCTGCGAACCATATCTAAAACCTCAGGACTATGGGTGCCGGACTGATAACCAATGGGTGACCTTTAAAACCATAAAAGGAGTCGGAGTCAGTTTTTCGGGTGATCAGTTATTCAATTTCAGTGCTCAAGTATATGATACTGATCATCTTACCCGTGCCAGATATCCTTACCAACTGAAGATTTCCGACGGAATAACCTTCAATTTTGATTATGCCACCAGTGGAGTAGGCTGTACGGCAGTATCCGTATTGAATGAATACCGTGTTTTGCCAAAGGTCTATAACTTTGTTTCAAGAATAAAACCCTTTGCACTTAAGGAATAAAGAGTCCGGCAAATGCCGGTCTTATGGTGTTTCATCCTGATTATATCGTTGATATTAAGGTAATTAAATGGGTATGTTTATTGGTCGGAAAGTTTTGTGAAAAATAGGACTATCCTTTAATGATTATCAGATTACCTGCGAAATTTTTCTCCTGCGAATTTTAGCCCATCGTATAATCCCGTGCGCCAATACGACCATGAATGACCCCCATTGCGAACCCTGTATTCATGATGGATATTCAAATCGCGCATTTGGATATGCAACAGTGAATTGCCTTTGTATAAGAAATCATCATCGCCACAATCGATATAAAAACGGATGGAGTTAAGCTTTTCAACCGGAACCGAATTGATCAGGTGAAGCGGATTGTTCGCATTCCAGGTCGTCGTCAATCTTGCCTCGCTTTTCAGATCATTGCCATAGATATTTTTAAAGAATGCAGTATACTGTTCATCCGACTGGTGAACGATTTCTTCATCCGAAAAAGTGGCACTGCTTAAGGCAATACACGAAGAAAAAAGGTCGGGATTGCGCATCGAAAGTCCCAGTGCACCATATCCGCCCATTGAGAGTCCGCCTATTGCCCGGAATTCTTTTTTTGCCCGGATTCTGTACTCTTTTTCAATCTGCGGAATGAACTCTTTTATAAACATATCTTCCCAGCGGTCTTTCCCGTTGGCACTATTGATATACCATGACACTTTTCCATCGGGCATGATAAGAATGCACTCGGGAAAGGCGCCTTCAGCCATCCCTTTATCCGCAATTTCACCAGCCTCTCCAAACTGAATCCATCCGGTTTCGTCATCCGAAAATCCGTGTAAAAGGTAAACTACAGGATAGCTGCGCTGGGAAGTTTCGTAGTCTGCCGGAAGACAAACGGAGTACTTCACCGGGTAATTGACAATAGTACTTTTGAAAATTAAACTTTCGATGACCTTACCTTTTTGTGCGAAGGATTGAGCCCAAAAAAGGAGTAAAATTGAAGTAATAAGAAATGACTTCATAAAAAAAAATAAAATGAAAAAATTAAAATGCAAAATTCAAAAGGTCGCAATACGATATTTGCATTTTGCCCTTTGTATTTTGCATTTTGAAATTACTGTAATCCGGATTTAAATTTGCTGGACCGGAATTAATAAACTAAACCATTGGATATTTTTTGAGGATTTCGGTTGATTTCATTAAAATATCGACGTATTGTGCTCTTTTGTAGGCATATGGATCTTTTGAATTTTTCATGGAGAGTCTTCCCTTAAAATCGTCGATAGTTTTATAGCCCCTCACATCCATCCATTCATCGAGCATATCGATCATACTGGTAATATGGCTGGCTTTATTTCGGTAAATGGCACTGACAACCTGAACTGCATTAGCTCCTGCCAATAACATTTTAATCATATCACTTCCATCAGATATCCCTCTGCCTGTGCAGATATCGGCCTTTATATTCCCGTAAAGCAAACCAGCATAACGAAGGCTTAGCTGATAATCTTTCGGATGAGTCAGATCGAAAGGAAAGAAGAATTCCTCGGTTTCAATATTAATCTCAGGTTGAAAGAAACGATTAAACAAGACAATTCCATCTGCTCCTGCCTGATCCATCCTGCCGATCAGATTGAGGGGGTTGGCATAGAAAGGACTAAGTTTTACACTGACTGGAATTTTTAGAATATTTTTAATTTTTGAAAGGATTCGTAGTTGTTTTTCTTCAATCTCGGATCCGGGAATAGCTCCATCTACGGCGACATCGTAAAAATTAAGTTCCAATCCTGCAATCCCTGTCTTTTCGAGTGCCAAGGCATACTCCTCCCAGGATTCTTCGTAGGTCGCATTTAGACTTGCAAAAACCGGGATAGACACTTTCGAAATTAGCTTCTCAAGTTTGAATAAATGCTCTTTTGCTCCGCCATGCTTAACTTGAGGAAACATATGGAGCATCTCTGCATTGCGCTCATCATATTCGCCAAGCTGGTCTTGAAGTTGTATTTGTTCCAGATGTATTTGCTCCTCAAATAATGACCTGTAGACAATAGCAGCTACTCCTGCTCTTTCAATTTTCTGAATGACTATCGGATCTTCTACCAAACTTGAAGCGCCCAATATGATGGGATTCTTCAACTCGATTCCCATATAAGTAGTTCTTAAATCTGCCATAATCTTAAAGTTTTGATGGTTTTTAGGGTATAACAAATCAACCCCTTAATTCGTTCGACAAGTATACTAAAAAAAACAACCTCCGATGAAGGATTTTTGGGCTTTTAGGGTACTGAAAAAAAATAGCCGGAAAATGTTTTTTTATTTCTGCAGATTTCGGTCATCTTTGTATCCTGATTAGATGGGAGCTTCCCTAAGGAAAGGTTTTGATAGAATGACGCGTAATTTTTTGTATTGAATGATTGAAAAAAAACTCCTTTTTGTTTGTTTGGGTAATATCTGTCGTTCGCCTACTGCAGAAGCAGTAATGAACTGGAAATTGAAGAAAGCTGGTTTAAATCACCAGGTTGTTTGTGATTCGGCTGGAATCATCGGATACCATTCGGGTGAACAGGCCGATATGCGGATGCGTAAACATGCCATAAAACGTGGTTATGAGGTGACCAGTATTTCTCGAAAAGTGAAACCTTCCATCGATTTTGAACATTTTGATATGATTATCGTAATGGATGATCAGAATATCAAAGATTTAAATATGCTTGCCCGATCAGTTGAGGAGCGGAAACTAATCTTCAGGATGGCCGATTTTCGGATACAATTCAATTACGATCATATTCCGGATCCCTATTATGGTGACCAAAATGGATTTGAATTGGTGCTCGATCTGTTGGAAGATGCCTGCGACGGTTTAATGGAGCACTTAGAAACGCATAATCAGATCAGCAAATAACGAAATACGTAGAAATTTATTGAATATGAGAAATTTATCGAAATTCATTTTATTAGGTCTGATCATCGGGCTTTGCGGATGCTCTGTGCAGAGTAAGATAATGAGGCAGTATAAAGGGAAAAGCGAAAAAGAGCTTGTGTTGAGCTTGGGAAAACCAACACAAATCGAAAAGGGTGAAAAGAATCAAAAGATCGATATTTATGTAAAGAAAAAAGCATTGAAAGCTGCCATGATCAATACCGGAGCATTTCAATATGACCGGTTTGAAAGTCCCAGATCAGTCAAGACTGAAATCTTTAAATATTATCTGAATTCATCGGGCGTGGTTGAAGATATAACCTACGAAGTTAGTTATGAGCGATAAACAAGGTTTTCTTAAATATTGACAAATGGCGGTTCTATGGTCTTAAATTTTTTATATATTTGCAACCGCTTATGGCACTCTGCCCAGATGGTGAAATTGGTAGACACGCCAGCTTGAGGGGCTGGTTCCGGTTACGGTGTGCAAGTTCGAGTCTTGTTCTGGGCACCAAAAAGAGACAATACCCGCTGATTATCAGTGGGTATTGTCATTTAAGAGAAAAAATTTATTTGATTTGTGAAAAAATGGTGATTTTGGATTAGATAAACCAACCTGGAAACCGATAATATGCTTACACAACTGAAAAGGCACCTGGAACATACCCAAAGCGCAAAAAGTCATTGGGCAATATTGAGTTTTATCCTTCTGGGCATTATTTCAACCCTGTGGTTTCTGATCAGGGTAATTCCCAAACCTTCGAGGGCGACCTACCCATGCATGCAGGCCGCATCACCAATAATGTCAGGTTTTGTAATTTGGCTGTTGTCCGTTTCCGGATCTGCTTTGGCATTCAAAACGGCAAAAACTAAGCTTTTCGAAGCCAAATACATTGCTGCTATTCTTTTTGCAATACTTGGAATTGTCGGTGTTAATTTATACACTGAAAGTTCAGATGCAAATACCAGCGATAATAATTTGAAAATATGGTACAAGCCAAACATTCCCTTGGGTGTTGGCAAAGGGATAAATCCGGGCAGAGTGGTTTGGGGGCATAATCCCAGAATTGCATCCTGGGATGGGAAGACCGGCTTCTGGTGGGAAGACCGGTTCAATAAGCAGGCAGAAACTGACAAGCTTGTCTCCCAAACTCTTTTCAGTTTGACGAATACTCAGAATGAACAAAAATCATGGGATGCTTTATTCCGCTTTTTCAATAAAGCCAACAGGAATGTAAATAATGGTTACCAGTCAGGCGAGAAGGTGGCTATTAAAATAAACCAAAACAATACTGATGGCCATGGTAGCAGTAATGAAATCAATGCCAATCCGCAATTAATCCTCTCGCTTTTAAAAAGTTTAGTTAGTGAAGCCGGAATTTCTCAGGAAAATATTACAGTTGCCGACCCCAGCAGGTTTGTAACCAATAATATTTATGACAAATGCCATTCCGTTTACCCGAAAGTCCATTATACCGATCACAATGGCGGGGATGGTCGTGAAAAGTCAACTTTTGTTGAAAATGGTTTTATCTATTCCTTTGATTTCGATGGAATGACCAAAGGATTGGCAACTTGCTTTAAGGAAGCTGATTATATCATTAATATGGCCATTTTGAAAGGGCATGTCAGTCAGGGTGTATCACTTTGTGCTAAAAACTATTTTGGATGCACCAGTATTGAAGCTGACTGGCATAAAAATGCACACTGTAGCGGATTCAGTCAAAACAGAGAAGGCAGAAGACAATATTCGGTTTATCCTGATTTTATGGGACACAAAGACTTAGGGGCAAAAACCATCCTTTTTCTAATTGACGGCATTTACAGTAATAAATCTTTAAATGGAATTCCAGATTCCCGATGGTCATTGACTCCCTTCCATCAGGAGTGGCCTAACAGTATATTCGCCTCTCAGGACGGCGTTGCAGTTGAATCAGTTGCGCTCGATTTTGCCCTTGCGGAATGGCCCGATGCACCCGACATGCTTTACAGCGATCATGCGATGGAAGAAATGGCTTTGGCCAATAATCCCCCTTCAGGTGTAGTTTATGATCCGGAACGCGACGGCACAAGACTTGCAAGCCTGGGAATTACCGAACACTGGAATAATCCGAAGGATAAAAAATACAGCAGAAATCTTGGTAAAAATACGGGTATCGACCTTGTTCCTTTGGAAGTAAAATGACCTTCGAAACTGGTGGCTTAATGAAAGGAATATTTTTTCAAGTCTTTTTTTTCTATTTCTGTCCGGCTTATTAATTCCAGATTTTGGTCATCACCCTATGATCTTTCCCTTTGTGGCAATCAGTGCAAGCTACAAAATGGATATTATTCGGACTTTTTGAATCTGCATAACTGGTATTCATTTTGGTCACATCTATTTTACAATTTGAAATTGCAGGATGACAGGATGCACAACTATTCCCTGAATTGTTGCTGTGGGGCAGATGACAGGCAGTACAACTTAATCCTTCATGCACACCCCGTGGAGTTTTGTCGTCTCCTGTACCTGCCTGGTGTTGTGCATTCGGAGCATGACACTGAATGCAGTTTCGCATGATGGGGTCATCCGAAACTTTAACTTTCCTTTCACCTTCCCATAGGTTTAACCTGGGTAAATCTGCAACCGGATATCCTGTTTTTTCGTGCCGGTCGTAAAAGTAAACTCTGGACACAGCGCTTCCCCTATGATAAAAGGTTGTTTTCGGATTGGAATAATCAGGTCTGGTTTGGGGAGTTCCATCCTGATGAATCTGATGACACACCATACAGGGAATTGCAGGTATATTAGCCATCTTTCCATCTATCAATTTCCATGGTCCTTTGATATTTAGTGGTTCAACCAAATCATTGACACCCCCTTCATAAAACATCCCATGACAGCGTAGACAATCGAAATTGATTTGTTCAGAAGAATTATGCTTTTTGTTTAAAAATAGGTGCTGATAATCAACAGAATGACCTCCTGAAGTCCACATGGCATACTCTACAGAGTGGCAACGTCTGCAGTTGTTAAGTACTTCCAGTAATTGTTCCTCACTCATCTTTAAATTTTCTGATTTTTTGTTTTTGAGGTGATTTACTACCATCATCCCTTTCTCTTTCATACTGTGCAACCCGTTACTCAATGCCGTACCATGGCACTCTTTGCATTTTAAATTGCGATGTACAGATTTTAATTGGGAGTTTACCGATTTTCCTATCTCATGACACGAAGAACAGGTTCTGTCGGGTGAAGCGGTGTCCCAAAAGGTATAAAATGAGCTAAAAGCAACTGTGCCGACTATCAGAACGGAGGAAATAGTTAAAAATACAAATTTAGTTAATATACTCATAATCAATGATTTGTGATTACTTAAAGCGGTTTCCTTTTAACCATTCACTGGCTATATATCCTCCGATGCGGAAGCCCAAAGCCATAATGGTCAATACAGGATTAAAACCTCCATTGCTGACATTCAGACTTCCATCTGCCACGAAGAGGTTAGGTACAGCGTGAATTCTGCCATATTTATCAGTTACAGAAGTCTTTGGATCGTTGCCCATCCGGCATGTGCCCGCCTGATGCTGACCACCGCTAATTCCTTTACCGCCACCAACTGATTGCCATGTATGAACAGCGCCGGCTTCTTGCAGCCATAATTCTGCCTTTTCAGACATAAAACGGCATCCTTCGACGTCTTTCTCGTGCCGGGAACCTGATAACCGGACTACCGGAATTCCCCAGAAATCTTTTATTGTGGGGTCGACTTCAACCCTTGACTCAAATTTAGGGATCTCCTGATAAGGTCCAACCGCCTGGGCAACCCTCTTGAAATTAAGCCGTTGAAATGTTTTATGTTCTTTGCCCCATCTGGCTGCCCCCGGAGGACGAACACCCGTAAACAGGTATGGCATCCTGATAAATTCATTACAAAGCACGCCTCCTCCCATTATCCCAGGGTTATGGTGGCTGAAATCACTGATAGCCACCGATGCGCCCGGACCCAGATCGTCATAAACCTCTTCTTCAAAGATCCCATATGCGCCTGTATAGGCATGCCCCTGAAGGTTCCGTCCCACCCAATCGTTTTCGTTTCCGATTCCTTTCGGAAAGAATTTGGATTTGGAATTAAGGAGCAGTCTGGCTGTTTCTGTTGCCGAGGCTGAGATTACAACAAGGTCTGCAGTTTGGGTTTTTTTCTCATTTTTTTCATCAAAATAGGTGATACCGGTGATTTTACCCTGCTCATTTACAAGAATTTCACTGACTACCGAATTGATGCGTAACTCACAATTACCACTTTCAATTGCAATTGGAATCACCGTATTATGGGTTCCGCACTTGGCATTTACGGGACAGGCAAAACCACAGCAGGTTCGCATCCGGATGCAGGCCGGGCGACCATGAAAAGGAACTGAATTACGCAACATTGGAATAGGGAAAGGATGGTATCCTAATCGTTTGGCAGCATCAACCATCAATTTCGCCTCCTTATTGTGGGAAAACGGAGGCATTGGATAGGGTTTTTTACGTGGAGCGCCAAATGGATTCTGAGTAGCATCTCCTGCCACACCGATTTCCCATTCAGCTTTTTCATAGCAAGACTCGAGATCTTCATAGGTGAAAGGCCAATCCTCCAGAGTCGAGCCCTCAATTGATCCATAAGTGGTTTTCAGCTTAAAATCTTCCTGCATAAATCGCCAGGCCATAGCTCCATAACTTACCGTTCCGGAACCAACACAAGCTGCAATATTGTTATAGCCACCTTCACTTGGCCGCACAATAGTTGTACTTCCGTCACTGTTTTCAATTACCCGTTTATAGCGCAGATCATCAGGTCCATATCCGTTACCCAAAACAGTCGTCCGTTGCGATCTCAACTCGTCATCATCGGTGTTATCATAGGTCGCCCAGCCACCCCTCTCAAAAAGAACCACAGTGAGCCCGGCCACACTCAACTCTTTGGCAACGATTCCGCCTCCGGCACCGGCACCTACCACAATGGCATTTACATGTTTATTTCCCATCAGATTTCAGATTGTATCGGTTTTGACCGATGATTACCGGATAATCGAGCTTCATCATTTTATAGCTAATGTTGTTATTGTTGCCTCCATGACGTGGACTGCCATAAAACCCCTGCATAGAGTAATCGCGAATCAGGCGAAAGAAGTAACGGTCGAACCCATCTTCCCATTGCAGGCCTTCCATTTTTCCCCCTTCCATGATTTTAAGGAACTGGGTCTGCTCCTCAAAAGAGAATTCCTCAAATCTTTTATGAAACTTGGCAGTGCAGGTTTCCTGAATTGCCTGTAAACCTTTCCGGTAGGTTGTTTGGAATCGGCTATATACTCCTGCTAATTGCTTGTCGATAAAATTAGTAACACCCGCATCTCGACCTCCGGGCCATTCATCGGTAGGAATGATCTGTTCCACTAGGGCATCAAGTAAATTAGATTCCCCGACAGTAATATATCGCCAGGGTGAAAGTGCCGGATTCGCGCACCTGCTTAGAAGACAGGTCCCGCCTGCTGATAGTACAGAAAGAGCAATAAAGCGGCGTCGCGATAGTTTGGTTGGTTTGTCCATCAGATTTATATCCTTAGTGTTTAATCATGTTCCTGCTAATCATTTCCAAACCGGATGATCGCCTCCTCCATGATAGCAGCTGTTGCGGTCGCTCCGCAACGTGCGCATCCGGCTTCTTTTACAGCAATCAATTGGTCAAGCGTGCGAACTCCACCGGCAGCTTTAACTTTTACATTAGGTCCGGAATATTGCCGCATCAACGCCAGGTTAGCAATTGTTGCTCCGGTATAATCGTATTTTCCATCTGCACCCTTTACAAAACCAAAACCAGATGAGGTCTTGACATAGTCGGCACCGACTTTGGTACAGATTTCACAAAGTTTTATAATATCCTTATTATTTGTGATATAGTCCGTTTCGAAAATTACTTTTACAATTGCTCCATGACGATGAGTGGCATCTGTTACAGCCTTGATCTCTTCATCGATATAATCCCATTTGCCCTGAAGTGCTTTGCCAATATTGATTACCATATCAATTTCGACGGCACCGTCATTGCAGGCGGTTTCGGTTTCGAAGACTTTTACTC
>Ga0073936_10005149_pt1 | contig 17780 bp, 14 predicted proteins | sample AliMusrvi5mmetaG_FD_87041 | JGI IMG/M metagenome (GOLD analysis project Ga0073936, IMG submission 87041) | Freshwater lake bacterial and archeal communities from Alinen Mustajarvi, Finland, to study Microbial Dark Matter (Phase II) - Alinen... | ecosystem: Environmental > Aquatic > Freshwater >... | reverse complement strand
TAGTTTTTTTCATGGTGCTGGTTGGTTCGAAACCTTCATTTCAAACAGGCGGCGCGAAAGCGCAGCCCTGTCAACCAGCACTACTTCATTTTTTAAATTCTAACGGAAAAAAATTCCCTTCCGTCCTGTTTGGGCGTTGACCCGATATGTGAACGATGCTTTTGAGGTGAAATCGTTTATTGCCCGACCTCGCTCTATGGCCGTTGGCGCCGCAGATGCGTCTTTGGGAAACCTGCCCACGATCATGCAACATGTGAACTTACAGGATTACGGCTTTGATGGTCGGGAAAGCGACCACAGCGGACAATTTAACCGACGCATTCAGGAACTAGATACGCTCTATCTAAATATTTTGACCACTGTCCAACCTCCAGAATGAAGCAACGAACTTTATTGATTAGCTTGGTTGGTTTGGCACTGCTTCTGGCTGGCTTGTGGTGGTGGATGCGTCCCGCTCCCCTTCCACCTGCACCTGTGGCAGTTGAGGCAACTGCATCCTCACAGAATCAACCTTCCCGGCCTCTGAGTTATCAAGTTCCAAAAAGTAAAGGCTACCAAGGCATGAGTGATCCTCGATGGGAGTGGTGGAAACAGATGGAGAAGCGTGATTCCAAATTTGAATGGAAGATGCCAATCAATTTTTATGGGAAAGTAATCGATCAAACTGGTCAACCTGTGCAGGGAGCAAAAATTCGATTTCAGTGGACGGATATGTCCTCAGCTGGCACCACCGAGAAATTTGTTGAAACTGATGCGCAAGGGATATTTTCCCTTCAAAACGAGAAAGGGAAAAACCTCGGAGTCTATGTCTCTAAGGATGGCTATAATGCGATCGGGCACGGTCGCGGAAATTTTGAATACGCCGCTTTTTTTGAACCAAATTACATCGAACCTGACTCAAGTAGTCCGGTCGTTTTCCATTTGGTGAAAAAGATGACTGCGGAGCCTCTGGTAGTGGGAAGCACATTTAAAAACTCTCCTACGACCGTGGCGAATATTATTACGATTTGCTGCGTGGAACACTGAGCCAACAACCCTCAAGTGAAGCGGGGTTAAAGTTTACCATCACTCGCAGCCAAACAGCGCAGGGACAGGCTTTTGATTGGACGTGGGCAGTTGAAGGGATTAATGCCGCAGTGCGGGTTACTGCTGAGGAATTCCCTCAGCTTGCGCCCGCTGACAAATACGTGCCTTTATGGAAAACCGAGCAAAAGGCCACTACAGAACCCTTTCAACGACAGGCCCAAGTGCAATTTTATCTTCGAACGGAGGGAGATCGCTATGGGCGAGTAGATCTGGGGTTATCGCATCCCAATGCGCGAGAAGTTGGACCGACGCTAAGTGTGAAATCTTTCCTCAATCCAACGCCCGGCAGTCGCAATCTGGAGTTCGATCCCGCGAAGGTTGTCAAATCGCCATAACTCCGATGCGCCGCAGTGTCACGCCTCGTGCGAAGAGGCAGAGCACGAGCCGCGCCACAGCTCCCGGCGGTTGAACACTTCCATCCTCGCCGTGCCGGTGCAGTCCCCCTTGCAAAAAGACCCGCCCGGAGGTCGGCAACTGAGACGAATAAACAAGACCCTCGGCTTCGCTCGGAAGGAGCGTTCACGACTGCGGCCTGGCACGCGGTCTGCTGGCGATGGCATCGCATAACGAATGCACCATAAAGTGCCGCCTGATCCTGCCGCTCTCCGCAAGCGGACTCCTCCGGCGTCAAGCCTATGAAATCTCGCTCCTTAAAGGCATGCCGGCGACCGCCCCGTGACGCGTGACCGCAATGGCCGCCGCAGAGACGGCTCTCACGGCGGCGCTGTCCAACGTCAATCCCTCCGCAATTCCGACGCTCAGCCAAGCGGTGAAGCAATCCCCCGCCCCCACCGTGTCAACCGGCTTGACCCGGCAGGCCGGAACCAGCCGACTTCCATTCCGGTCCACCACAAGCGCCCCTCGCGCCCCCAGGGTGATCACGACATTTTTACACCCTGCCTTCAACAGGAGCGCCGCCGCCTTGGCGGGATTTTGCTCGCCCGTCAGCAGAAGGGCTTCGTGCTCGTTGGGAGTGAGTGTATGCACCAAGCGGAGCAATCGCGCCGGCACCGGCCTCGCAGGGGCGGGATTGAGAATAAATGGAATGCCGCCGGCTGCCGCAAGACGGGCGGCGGCTTCCACAGCGCCTGCGGGAACTTCAAGCTGGCAGACCACGGCAGAAGCCCCGCGAAAGACCGCACAGGCCTTTTCCACGTCTTCGGCGGAAACCGAATCGTTGGCGGATCTGGCGACCGCAATCAGGTTCTGCCGTGACTTTCCGCCGATCAGAATGAGCGCTATCCCGCTCGGTGCGGATTTTGTCCCCTTGAAATAACGCACGTCGATTCCCTCCCGCCGCAACCCCGCCTTTGCCGTTCGGCCAAACTCGTCGTCCCCGTGTGCGCCGATGAACGCGACGCGGGCTCCGGCGCGAGCCGCCGCGACGGCCTGGTTGGCACCCTTGCCTCCCGCAAAACGCGCGAACTCACCTCCGACCAGGCTTTCTCCCGGCTTGGGCAGGCGCGGGCATTGGATGACAAGATCCGTATTGGAACTTCCGACCACGACCAGATGAATATTTGGGTTTCTCATGATTGATTGGGTTTTCTCCGGGTTTTTCTTTTAAAATTCAAGGCTCCCCGGCCGTGGGGGATGGCCGGGATTTTTTGGGGATGTCGGGTTTTCGCGGAGCCGGGGAGTTCACAACACGCAAGCGGGGCCCGCTGGAGGGTTAGTCTTTGCTGCCGGCGATATGCTTGCGGAATGCGGTCCGGAGCTTGTGAGGGTCGGGAACTTTGATGGTCCTTCCGCGCACCGAGATGAGGCCGGATTCGCGGAGTTTCGCGAGCGTCCTGGAGAGGGTTTCCTGCCGGGTTCCCAGCTCGCCGCTGAGCATGGTCTTGGTCATGCCGATGGGCACCTCGATCGGCTTGTGGGAGAGCGGGTGCGGGCAGCGGTGCAGTATCCAGTTCATGAGCCGCGTCTCCGCGTCTTTGAGGGCGACGCTCTCGAGCGAGGAGATCAACCCGCGCATGTGCTGGCTCATCGAGGCGAGGATGCGGAGCGCGATGTCCGCCCGCTGGCGGAGGATCTGGAGAAACTCCCACTTCGGGACGAGGATCACTTCGCTCTCCGCGACCGAACGCGCGTCGGTGAGGTAGCCGCCATCGTTGACGAGCGAGTTCTCGGCAAACGATTCCCCGGGCCGGAAGAGGTGGATCACCTGCTCGCGCCCGTCCGGCGCCACCCGGTGGACATTGATGATGCCGCGCCGCACGATGTAAAAGCCGTGTGCCGGCTCGCGCTGGCGGAACAGATACTCCCCCTTGCTAAATATTTTCAGAAGCGAAAACTCGGCGAGCATGGCCAGATCGTCATCGGGAAGGCCCGCGAATACCGGTGTCCGCCTGAGAGAGAAAATGATCGCTGTATTCCGGAGGGTTTCGTGAGGCTTGGACATCGGATTTCTCGATTGTGGCAGGGTATCCATGAAGAAATCAAGCCGGTGTTATCCTGGGGAATTATTGGCAGGCCTCGCATTCTCCGCCGTTGCGCATGGCCTCCAGCGAGCAGGCGAGCTTTTCCGCGTCATCAAATTCCTTTTTGGCGGTGGCGACGACTCCGCGGAGCTCTTTTTTCACGTTCGTAGTCGGCCCCTCGATGCTCGAGGCGCCCAAGGTGCGGAGGTAGTAGGTGGTTTTGAGCCCGGTGTGCCAGGCCCTGCGATACATGTGGCTCAGGATCTTGAGATCCGGCTCGGAGATGAACAGGTTCACCGACTGCGACTGGTCGATCCATTTCTGACGGCGTGCGGCGGAATCGATCACGAACTGGTAGGGGATCCCGAACACGGTCAGATACTTGCGGCGCAGCTCCTCGGGGATCCCCTCGATGTTTTTGAGTTCGCCCTCGAAATACTTGAGCTGTTCGAGCATGTCGCTGTCCCATTTGCCGATCTTTTTGAGGTCGCGGACGAGTTCCGGGCAGAGGATGGTGAATTTGCCGCCGAGGTTTTCCTTGGCGTAGAGGTTTTTGTAGTTCGGCTCGATGCACGGCGTCGTGCCCATGATGTTCGAGATCGTCGCCGTCGGGGCGATGGCGAGCACGTTCGAGTTCCGCATCCCTTGGGCCTGGATTTTTTCGCGCACCGGAGCCCAATCCATCGAGCCTCCGCGCGGCACGTCGATTTCGATCCCGCGCTCGCGCTCGAGGATGTCGATGGTGTCCTGTGGCAGGAGCCCGCGGTCCCACTTTGAGCCGAGGTAGGAACTGTAGGTGCCCCGCTCGGCGGCCAAATCGCTCGAAGCGGAGTAGGCGTAATAGGCGATCGCCTCCATGAACTCGTCGTTGAACTCGACCGCGGCATCGCTCGCAAAATCCAGCCCGCGCTTGAAGAGCGCGTTCTGGACGCCCATCACGCCGAGCCCGATCGGCCGGTGGCGCATGTTAGCGCGCTTGGCGGCCTCGGTCGGGTAGAAGTTGATATCGATGACGTTGTCGAGCGCTCGCACCGCGACGAGGATCGTCTCGCGGAGCATGGCGTGGTCGAGCGAGCCGTCGTCCTTCATGTGGGTGTCGAGAACCACCGAGCCGAGGTTGCAGACCGCCGTCTCGTCGGCGCTGGTATTCAGGGTGATCTCGGTGCAGAGGTTCGAAGAATGGATCACGCCGGCATGATCCTGCGGGCTGCGCAGGTTACAGGGATCTTTGAAGGTGATCCATGGATGGCCGGTCTCGAGCAGCATCTTGAGCATCTGCTTCCACATGTCGATGGCGGGAACTTCGCGCCCGGCGATCTTGCCGTCCTTCGCGAGCGCCTCGTAGTGCAGGTAACGTTCCTCGAACTTCTGCCCGTAGGCATCGTGCAGGTCGGGGACCTCGTTCGAGCGGAAGAGCGTCCAGTTGTCGCGCGCCTCCATGCGCTTCATGAAAAGGTCGGGAACCCAGTTCGCGGTGTTGAGGTCGTGCGCCCGGCGGCGGTCGTCGCCGGTGTTGCGGCGGAGCTGGAGGAAATCCTCCACGTCGTTGTGCCAGGATTCGAGATACGCGCAGCCGGAGCCGCGGCGTTTGCCGCCTTGGTTGACCGCGACGAGCTGGTCGTTGTGGAGTTTGAGGAACGGGATCACTCCCTGGCTTTCGCCGTTCGTTCCCTTGATGTAGCTGCCGGTGCCGCGCACCGCCGTCCACGATCCGCCGAGACCGCCCGCCCATTTGGAAAGGTAGGCGTTGTCGGCGATGCCCCGCTGCATGATCGACTCGATCGAGTCATCGACTTTGTAGAGGTAGCAGCTCGAGAGCTGGCTGTGCAGGGTCCCGGCGTTGAAGAGCGTCGGCGTGCTCGAGCAGAAACGCCGGCTCTTATACAGGTTGTAGAGGCGGATCACCCACGCCTCGCGGTCGGACGGCTCGTCGATGAACAACCCCATCGCCACGCGCATCCAGAAAAATTGCGGCGTCTCGATCCGTCGGGCCGGCTTGCGGGTCTTGTCCACAATGAGATACCGGTCGTAGAGGGTCTGGATGCCGAGGAAGTCGAAATCCATGTCCGCCGTCGGGTCGATCGTGTCGGCCAAGATGTCGAAATTGAAGGACAGCAGCTTCGCCGAGAGCCGTTCGATGGCGACCCCGTGCCGCAGGTAGCTCTTGAACGCCTTCCTGTGCGCCGCGCGCAGCCCTTCGATCCCATCGCGCACGATCTTCCAATCGAGCACCTCTTCGTAGATATAGGAAAGCATGATCCGCGCGGCGAACTTCGCGAAATCCGCGTCCAGCTCGATCAGCGTGCGCGCGTTCAGGATGATCGTGTTTTTCAGGATTTCCTCGCTGACCTCGGTCCCGATCGAGCGGCGGAGTTCGCGCTCGATGTGCAGGGCGTCCATGTTGAGGTCGAGCCCGATCATCGCGAACTGGATCCGCCGCTTGAGCTCGCTTCCGTCCCAGAAAATATTCTGTCCGTCGCGCTGGCGGACGACGATGAGCGATTCCTGCTGCGGCGCAGACTCGTCCGGCTGCAAGTCGGTCTCCTCGCGGAGGCGGGTCCTCTGGGCGCGGTAGAGGATGTAGCTCTCGGCCACTTTGTAATACCCTTGGCGCATCAGTTCCTCCTGGACCATGTCCTGCACGTCCTCGATGTGGACGAATGCCTGGTCGCGGAAGCGGACCCTGTCGGTCACCGCGCGGGCGATCTCCGCGGCCGCTTCCGCGTTCTCTTTGGACGAGAGAAACGCCTTCCGGCAGGCGGTTTCGATTTTCGCCTCGATCCACGGGACCACGGATCCGTTGCGGCGGATCAGCCGCACGTTGATCGGCGTCGAAAGGGGGCCCGCCGACGATGCGGAATCCGCCGAACGGGCCGAGCGCTTGAAGACGAGGCTCTTCGCCACGTCGTGCGCGTCGTTTTCGATCAGGGCTTTCTCGATCAGCAGCGAGAGATCGTTTTCGGAAAGCTTGAGCCCGCTCCCTTCGCGGACCTGTTCGAGGAGCCGGGTCGCCACAGAATGGGCCACGTTGGCGACAAACCCGCGGTTTTCCTCGTTAAAAATATCCTTCTCCTCGCGCGAAAGCAGGAGGTCGGTGAGCGCGGCGCCGATCTCGTCGGCCACATCCGCGAGATTGAAGGCGTGCTCCTCGCCCGAGCTCCTGTAAACGAGGATTTCCGGGTGCGGGATATCCTCCTGGTTCAATGCGTCCCTCCAGGCAAAGCCGGGTTTCTGTTCGCGAGGGGTGGTGACAAGGCGCTTCAAGGCGATGTCTTCGTCGAGCGTGATGTGGCGGATCATGGGAGTTTTAAGGTTTAAGTATTAAGTTTTAAGTGGCGGCAGCTTGCGGCGGAGATTATGGCAGCTTGGGGATTTGGATTTCGAATGAGGAGCTTAAGACTTAAAACTCGTTCCTAAAGATCGTCGTCGGAAACGCCGGAGAGATCGACCGCCCGGCGGTATTCGGTCACGCGGCCCTCGAAGAAGTTGGTTTCCTTTTTGATTTCCATCATCTCGGAAAGCCAGGGGAGGGGATTGGTGATCGGCGGGTTCAGCGGTTCGAGGCCGACTCCCTCGAGCCGGCGGTCGCCGATGTAGTCGATGTAGTTCGTGAATTCTTCGACCGTGAGGCCCACGGCGGAGACCGGCAGGCAGTCGTGGATGAATTTCTTTTCGAGCCTCACCGCCTCGCGCATCGTGTTCCTGAGATCCTCGCGGTATTCCCCGGTCCAGACGTCGGGGTTTTCATCCACCAGATCCTGGAAAAGCTGGCGGAGGAGCTCGATGTGGTTGGACTCGTCGCGGAGCGTGTAGCTGAACATCTGCCCGATGCCCGGGAACTTGTTCTGGCGGTAGAGCGCCAGAACCATGCCGAAGAGCCCGTAGAACTGGGTGCCTTCCATGCACTGGCCGAAAAGAAAAATGTTCTTTGCCAGCGCCTGCTTGTTTGCCGTGACCGTGAGGTCGGTGTCCCGGCGCAGTGCCCGGCTGTTGCTCACGACGAAGTCGGTCTTGCCCTTGATCGTGGCCACGTCCTCGAACATCGCCTCGCACTCGTGAGGGTTGATCCCGAGCGAGCTGATCATGTAAACGAGCGAATCCGCGTGGACGTTTTCCTCGTGCGCGTGCCGCCCGAGCACGAGCTTGAGCTCCGGTGCCGTCACCGCCTCGCGGATCACGTGAAGGATATTGTCCCCGACGATCCCTTCGGCTGCGGAGAAGTACCCGATCCCCATCTTGATGATCCAGCGCTCGACCTCGGAAATGTGGCCGGTCGTATCGCGCCAGTGCTCGCAATCTTTCTGCATCTGGATATCCTCCGGCTCCCAGTGGTTCGCCTTCATCTTTTTGTAAAGATCGTAAGCCCACTGGTATTTCAAAGGCAGGATGTTGAAGAACATTGTCTGGTGCCCGTTGATAACTTTTTTCGCGGCAAACGCCGCTTCCGCTTTGTCCCGGTCCAAGATGAATTGGCGGTCTCCGATTGTAATCGTGGTTGTTGCCATACTGAGTTTTTGTTTCGCAGCCGGGGGGCTCACGGGAAGCTCGCCCGTTGTCACCCATTCCCAGCACAGGTTTCAAAGCATCTGTTTGGGTGGGGGATTCGTCAACAAAAACCTTTATATGGTGGTGCGAAAGTATTTCAACCACTATATATTGTGTTATATGCGAATTATTCCGAAAATGCGCATTATCTTGTTTTTTGTTGATCTAGAACAAGTTTTGCCGATTTCCACGGCGGGGAACGAATCGGAAAAACCACAACGGAAGTTTTTGGGAAATATTTCAACGCCCCCAATGCCGGGCTTCTCCGCGCCCATTCCTGAAAACCTTCCTCGGAAACTGCGATAGCAGGGCATCAATTCGAAAAAGACACGGCAGGCGTTTTGAGCGTGACAAAGCTTGCGCGGGGAGGCTTTGTTCACGGGAATGAGCGACGGGATGCTTTCCAACAAGACAGGCGTTGTCTTCGGCGTGGCCAACAAGCGCAGCATTGCTTGGGCGATTGCCAAGGCCTGGCACAAGGCGGGGGCGAAGCTGATTTTCAACTACCAGGGGGAACGCCTGAAAGAGAACGTCGAGGAGCTGGTGGCGGAGTTCGGGGCCGACACGGCGATCTACCCGTGCGACGTGACGAAAGACGATGAGATCGCCGGATTTTTCGGAAAAGTTTCCGGTCGCACGCCGAAGCTGGATCTCATGCTCCACTCCGTCGCCTTCGCCCCCAAGGAAGCCCTCGAAGGCGAATTTCTGGCCACCTCGCGGGAAGCCTTCCGCGTGGCCCACGATATCAGCGCGTATTCTCTGGTCGGGCTTTCCCGCGCGGCTGTTCCCCTGATGACAGGCGGCGGAAGCATCCTTGCCATGACGTATTACGGTTCCGTCAAAGTCGTTCCCCACTACAACGTCATGGGCGTTGCGAAAGCTTCCTTGGAGGCATCCGCGCGCTACCTGGCGTACGATCTCGGCGCCCGCAAGATCCGCGTCAACTGCATCAGCGCGGGGCCGATGCAGACCTTGGCGGCACGCGGGATTTCCGGGTTCTCCACGATGTTGAAGCGCTACGAGGAACACGCGCCGCTCAATCGGAGCTGCACGACCGAAGAACTGGGACACACCGGGGTTTTTCTGGCCAGCGATGGGGCCTCGGGCATCACGGGACAGGTGCTTTATGTGGATGGCGGCTACGAAATCATGGGCATGTGAAAACGATCTTTATTTTACTCGCGGCGGGGTTCATCGGCCTGGCGCTGGGCAAGCCGGACGCTGACGGGATGGTTTCCCACGCCGGGGATTCCGGTATTCCAGTGGTCAAAATTCTCATGCCGACGAGGGGCGAGGCAGTCGCCGCGATGATGGCCGTGCCGCCGAAATATGCCGGCGGAATCTTGGAAATCACGGGTCAGGGCGGGGACCCGAACCCCAAGGAGTGGATCCTCCAGGCGTGGAACACCGAAGACCCCGGCACCGTTCACAAGCTGACCGTCCGGGACGACCAGCTCGTTTCGGATTCCCTCTCGCTGAACATTTTCGAGGCAGAGCGGAAGGAGATCAACATCCCGCTGCCCGCCGTGAAATTGGACTCCGGCAGCGCCTACCGGATCGCCCGCTCGTACGCGTCGGCGAACGGAAAGACCTTGGGCCGCGTGAATTACATGTTGACCGTCCACGCCAAGCGCACGCCGCCGGTCTGGACGCTCGACTGCTTCGATGCCAAAGGAGCGCACATCGGAAAACTGGAAATTCTCGCGACCTCAGGATCGGTGACGGCGAGCCCGGGATTCAAGGCCAGCCCGCCATAGCCCCCAAGTGGCGATTGCCGCGAATCCAAAGAATCTGAACAATGGATTCAGAAAAATCGAGAGCGCTTCAAGGGATGATGCTGAAAATTGGAATCTGTTTCGCTGTTCTCGTGATACTCGGGGTTGTCGCACTGATTCTTTCCTTGATGCAAACCACTGCTGGCGGAGGGACCCCCTGATTTCAAGGTGCGGCACTACCAAATGACAGAGGCCGCGTTTGTCAAGGTGCCGTCTGGCGGCTGTCGCCTCGATGGGGGGGTTCATGTTTGGAGGTTTCCATCCGACTCCTCGAGCGGCCTGGTCTTGAGCCGGGAGGAAACGCTCTTGGCTGCAAAGTTCCAGTCAGCGGATGCCAGGGCGGCCTTTATTGCCGGAAGATCGGGTGTGCGCCGGGCCGCCTCGCTTTACTCCGGGATCCCGGCCGGCGAGCTCCTGATCGAGGCCGGCGCGAACGGGAAACCGTTTTTTTCCAACGCGGGAGTGCATTTCAATCTCAGCCACACCGGCTCTGCGGTGGTGGCGGCATTTGCCGGTTCGGCGGTCGGGATCGACATCGAACAGCGGGGAAGGAGCCGGGATTTTGTCGGGATCGCGCGCCGGTTTTTTTGCCCCTCCGAAGCAGACGCCATCTCCAGGTCTCATGATGAAGAGCAGTTTCTGCGGTTATGGACCGCCAAGGAGGCGATGCTCAAGCTCTCCGGCGAAGGGATTTCGGGCGGGCTTTCCGGTGCCAGACCCGGCGAAGAAGGGAGCGGGTTGCTCGGCGGGAAAATCGTCCACACCGCCGGATTTTCCTTCGCAAACCTCGTCGGTGCCGTGGCCTCATTTCACCCTTTCGAGGTAAAAGGCTGGTTTCAGTTCTGAAAGGTGTTACGGTTCTGCCGATCATGTCATTTCAAAATCTCGGTCTCTCCGAACCGGTGCTCCACGGAGCCCAGCGGATGGGATATTCCGAACCGACCCCCATTCAACTCCGCGCCATCCCTGTGATTCTTTCCGGAAGAGACCTCGTCGCTTCCGCGCAAACCGGCACAGGGAAGACCGCGGCCTTCGCGCTGCCCGTCCTTTCCCAACTCGACCATCCCGAACCGAGGATCCGCTGCCTTGTTCTGGAGCCCACGCGCGAGCTGGCCATGCAGGTGGAAACCGCCTTCCGCGACTACATGCGGTTCATGCACACCGAGGTTTCGCTCATTCACGGCGGCGTCGGTTACGGGAAGCAAAAAGAAGATCTCGCGCGGAAATGCGATGTCATCGTCGCCACTCCCGGCCGTCTGCTCGACCACATGCAGCAGGGAGCCGTGGACCTGAGCGGGCTCACGGTCCTCATTTTGGACGAGGTGGACCGCATGCTGGATATGGGGTTCCTTCCCGATGTCCGCCGGATTGTCGAACAATGCCCGAAAGACCGGCAGACGCTGCTTTTTTCGGCGACGATCCCCGAGGAGATCCAGCGCCTTTCCTCGTGGTGCCTCCGGGATCCCGAACGCATCGAGATCGGTGCCAGCTTCACGCCGGCTGAAACCGTCAACCATGCCTTCTACCCGGTGGCCGCCGCCCAGAAGTTCGAGCTTCTTCTCGCGCTCCTGTCGCGCACCAATTTCGACAGCGTCCTGATTTTCTCGCGCACCAAAGACGGGGCCGACCGGATCTGCCGGGAGCTGAAAAAGAACAACCATTCCGTGGTGGCGCTGCATTCGAACCGGACGCAGACCGAGCGGGTCGAGGCGCTGGAAGGCTTCAAGGCCGGACGCTATGAAGTGATGGTGGCCACCGACATCGCCGCGCGCGGCATTGACATCGCCGGGGTGAGCCACGTCGTGAATTACGATGTGCCCCAGCACCCGGAGGATTACGTGCACCGGATCGGGCGCACGGGGCGCGCCCAGAACGTCGGCGATGCGTTCACGATCATGACCGCCGAGGAGCTCCCCCACGTGAAAGACGTCGAGCGCTTCATCGGGCAATCCGTCCCGCGGTTGAAGCTGGATAACTTCGATTACGTCTATACGGCGATCTTCAACGAAGTCGAGGCCGCCGCCTCGCTGAAGGCCGCCAAGGGTGTCCGCACCCACAAGGGGATGAAATTCGGCGCCAAAAGAAGGCGCTGAGCGGAAAGTTTGCTCACGCGGCCTTGACGGCGGCGACAAGCGGGCGGACGAACGACGCGATTTTCGCCGCGAGGCCGGGGGAATTCCCCGCTTCGGCAATCTGCCGGACAATCGCGCTTCCCACAACGACGGCATCGGCATGCCGGGCAACCTCGGCCGCCTGCTCGGGAGTCGAGATTCCAACGCCCACGGCAACCGGAAGAGAGGTGTGTTTACGAATTTCCGCAACCTGCGAAGAAATGCCGCGCGAAAGGGATGTCTGCTCGCCCGTGACCCCTTCGCGCGAGACGTAATAAACAAAACCCTCAGCGGATTTGGCAATGAGTTCCATCCGCCCGGGAGGGGTTGTCGGAGCGATCAGGCGGATCGACAGCAAGCCACGAGTCCCCGCCAGCTCGGCATTTCTCGATGCCTCGTCGGGCGGGAGATCCAAAACCAGAAGGCCGTCGGCACCCGCGGCAGAAGCGTCGTCGAGAAATCGCTCGTAACCGTAAACATAGACCGGATTCAAATACGTGTAGAGGATGATCGGGAGCTCCGAGGTTTCCCGGATCTTGCGGGCGATATCGAGGACGGCAGACACGTTTGTGCCGGCCGCAATCGCCCGGCCCGCGGAAGCCTGGATCGTTGCCCCATCCGCGAGTGGATCGGAAAACGGAATCCCCAATTCCAAAATATCGACCCCGGACGCTTCGAGCGCCGCCGCGAGTTCCGGCGTCGCAGCCGGAGCGGGATCACCCGCGGTGATGTAGGCGATGAAGCCGGATTTTTTTGAGTTGCGGAGCTTCTGAAATCTGGAGTCAATCCGGTTCGGCATTTTGAAAAACCTCTTGGCGACTAGACTCCAAAAACCAGTGCTTGGCAAGCGTTCCGGCCCGCGATCCAAGAATGCCTTGATGCGGGTCCCCGTGCGAACAGTCGTATCTTGCCGCGCAATGCCGCGACGCCTGATCCGCGCCAGAACCATGGGATTTTGCGGAGGCTGTCCGGGTTACTTTCCCGCCAGTGCGAGCGCCGCCAGGGCGGCGAGGCCGATGAGAAGGTAAAGGAGGTAAGCCTGCACGGTTCCCTGCTGGACGCGCCGCGCAACCATGGCCAGCCGCATGACAACCCCGCTGGCGGGCTGGACGACCCGTTCGAGCACCGTCTCGGGCGTGTGCTCTCCCCAGGCGGCTTTCGTCGGAAAAAGCTCTTCGGGGGCGTGGCCGTGTTTCACGGGGACGAGGATCCACGCGAACCATCCGGTGAGGGTTCCGGCAAACGAACCCGCCGTGTATTGCATGCGGGCGGTCGGTGCCGCGAACCCGCAATCCCATGTGAGGGCGCGGCCGAACCCTTGCCTCCGGACCAGCCGCCAAAGCCCCCAGGCCGCCAACGCGCAGAGCGTCGCCAGCGCGATTTGAAAAGTCCCGATGCTGCCCAGCGGGGCCGCAGTCCCCGTGCCGGCCCATGCCGGCTCCCAGGTTCCAACCGCCCTTGCGACCGACGGCCAGAAGACCGCTGGCACCAGGCCGATCGCCGCGCACGCCGCCGCCAGCCCGCCCATCGCTTTCCGCATTCCCGGACCGCACTCGTGCGCCCGCAAGGCCGCTTCGGAGCGAGGGGCACCGAGGAAGACCACGCCGCAGACTTTGACAAAACACGCCAGGGCGAGAGCTCCGGTCAAGCCGAGAAGGATCGCCGCAGGAACAGCCGCCCACGCGGATGGTCCCCGCGCGAGCGCCGCGTCAAAAAGGCCGAGATACACCAGCCACTCGCTCACAAACCCGTTGAGCGGCGGAAGGCCGGAGATCGCCACAGCACCGAGCGCGAAGAACCCCGCCGTCCATGGCATCGGACGCCAGAGCCCGCCCAGCCGGCTCATCTCGCGTGTCCCAGTCGCGTGCAAAACCGACCCGGCCCCGAAAAAAAGAAGCGACTTGAAAAGCCCGTGGTTCCAGACATGGAGAAGCCCGCCCGCCATAAGCAGGCGCCCCCAGGCCGCATGCCCGTGCTCGACGGCGACCATCGCGAACCCCACCCCGATCAAAATGATCCCGATGTTTTCCACGCTGTGGTAGGCGAGCAGCCGCTTGATGTCATGCTGCCCGAGCGCGAACGCGACCCCCAGAACCGCGCTCAGAACGCCGAGCGTCGCGACCGTCCAGCCGGCTCCGGCGGGTGCGGGAAGCCATCCGCTGAACCGCACGATCCCGTAGATCCCCATTTTCAAGGCCATCCCGGAGAGGATTGCGGAGACGTGGCTCGGAGCGTTGGCGTGCGCGGACGGAAGCCAGATGTGCAACGGGAACATCCCGGCTTTCAGTCCGAAAGCAAAAAGTGCGAGCCAGAACAGCGGGGCCAGCTCGGGACGGCCATGCAACGGCCCGATTTCCCAGCTCCCGGTGACCGCCGCCAGGATCGCGAAGAGCGCAAAGAGGCAAAGCGTCGAGGTGTGCGAGACGGCCAGATAGAGCCATCCGGCCGCCCGGACTTCCCGCCGCTGCCGGTCGAGCGTGATGAGAAAATACGCGCTCAGCGTGAAGAGTTCCCACCCGATGAGAAACTGCAGCCCGTTCGCCGAAACAAGGGTCACCCCCATGAAGAGCAGCATGACGCCCCACCAAAGGCGTCCACGGAGGGCCGAGCGGGGGTGTTCTGCGTCCGCCCAGTATTCGCGCGAATAGATTGTTCCGGCAGAACCCAAGACAGCGAGCAGCGCCAGGAAAAACGCGCCGATCCCGTCGAGCCGGAAGTGCAGGGGTTCCCCGCCGATCAATATCCCGCTCCGCCAGTCCCAGTCAGGCCCGCCAGCCAGTACGGAAACCGCCGCCGCCGCCGCAAAGGCACCGCCAACGACAACCGCTCCCGCCCACAGCCGGGGGACAAAGCGCCCCAAGAGAAAACTCAGGAGAAGCGCGGCTGCAGCGATCAACAGTGTGGGCCCGGGCATCAGATGTTCTTTCGGATTAACGCGACGCTACGGCCTTGCGGCGTCTCCGGGTGGGTGTTATTGGCGCGAGCGGCTCCGCCACGGATTCCACGAAAATAAAGGTCCCGCAGTTGTCGCACACCTCGAGGTCCTGCCGGCTTTGCAGCCTGGCGAGATGCCCGATCGGCAGCCGGAGGTGGCAGGCGGAACAGACCCCGTTGACCACGGGGACGACGCTCGGTTTCCCTTGCTGGATCTTCCGGTCGTGGTGCCCGAGGATAAACGCCGGGACGATCGACCGCAGCCGGCCGATCTCGTGGAGCTGTTCGGCCTTGGTCAGCGCGGTTGTCAGCGGGCCTCTGCCTCGCTCCAGCTCGCAGAGGCGTTTCAGGGTATCAGTCACTCGTGCAGGTGTGGCCATGGCTGCTGCTATCGCACGATGCGTGCCATCCGGGTTCGGAAATCATCCATCGCGCTCCCCGCGAACACGTTGGAGAGGATCTAACCGTCGGGCGCTCCGGTCATTCGATAAAATGATGCGCAAATATTGCGCGACATCGGCAAGAATCTGCGCACAATGAATTCCGATGAATCCCGCGAATGTCTCGATCCTGATCATTGACCGCCAGGCGCGGTATTCGCCTGGCATCGCGCGCGTTCTGGCCGGCGAGGGCTACCGGGTCGCCAGGGCGGCCTCGGAAAAATCCGCCTGCGAAATGGCGGCGAAGGAGCATTTCAATATCATCGTCAAAACCAGCGACAGCGGGCTTTCCGACGGCATCCCGCTGATGGCGGAGTTGCGGGGCCTCTCGCCGGACACGCAGTTCATCTTCGTGAGCGAGGGGGGATCCATCCGCACGGCGATGGATGCGATCCACCAGGGGGCGTTCGACTACTTGGCTTGGCCGGCCGCGAACGAACAGATCCTGCGCTCGGCGCGGCAGGCGCTCGACCACCAGGCGCTCGTGGCCAGCGACCCGGTGATCCGCCAGAGGCTCAAAAAGCGGGAGGACGTGGATCTCTTTGTCGGGAGGAGCCAGGCGATCCGGGATGTCCAGCGGCTGATCGAGCAGGTCGCGCCCACGGACGTCACGGTGCTCATCCAGGGGGAATCGGGCACGGGCAAGGAAATGGTGGCGCGGGCGATCCACGAAAAAAGCCGCCGGAAGGATCTCCCGTTTGTTCCCGTGAATTGCGCGGCGCTGCCGGAAGCGCTGATCGAGTCGGAGCTATTCGGCCATGTGCGCGGCGCGTTCACCGGCGCGATCGCGGACAAACCCGGGCGCTTCGAGCTCGCGCGCGGCGGCACGTTGTTTCTGGACGAGATCGGGGACCTCTCGCGGCTCGGGCAAGCCGATCTCCTGCGCGTTCTCGAAGACGGCGTCTTCCGCCCGATCGGCAGCAAGTCGGCGGTGCGAGCGAACGCCCGGATCGTCACGGCGACCAACAAAGAACTCGAAAACCAGTGCGCGCTGGGAGCCTTCCGCGAGGACCTTCTCTACCGGCTGAACGTGATCACCATCCACCTGCCGCCGCTGCGCGACTGCCCGGAGGATATCCCGCCGCTGGTCGATATGTTCCGCAGCCACTTCGTGGCGAAGCACGGGCGACGGGGCAAGGAGTTCGACGCCTCGGCCATCAAATGCCTCCAGGCGTTTTCGTGGCCGGGCAATGTCCGCCAGCTCCGCAATATCGTCGAGCGGCTCGTCCTCACCGCCCCGGGAAACAGGATCAAATCCGCCGACCTTCCGGCCGTCTTTCACTCGCCGAACCGCCCGGCAACCTCAGCCCCACGCCTTGCGGGAATGACCCTGGCCGAGCTGGAGCGCGAACTCATCCGGCAAACATTGGAAATATCCGGCGGGAGCAAAACGCGGGCCGCGGAAATCCTGGGGATCAGCCGCCGGGCGCTCCACTACAAGCTCCGCGGCCAGGCGGAGTGACAATCGGGTGACATGTCGAGGCGGGTGATGAAAGCGGCCGAGCCGCTGATTGGTAGGGCGGGATCGCCGAGCCCGCCGACATTTTTCGACGGACGCCTCGGCGAGGCGTCCCTGCCAACGCGAGAGGGAGGCATCTTTTATCCCGTTCCGCGATTTTCCCCTGGATGCCTTACGTCCCGAAATACCGGTCGCCCGCGTCGCCGAGCCCGGGGACGATGTAGGCTTTGTCGTTCAGTTCCTGGTCGAGGGCGGCCAGGAAGACCGGAACATCGGGATGGCGGGAAGTGAAGAGCTCCACCCCCGGCCGCGCGCCGATCAGGGCAAGCACGCGCAGGCGTTTGGCCCCGGAGCTTTTTAATTTATCCACGGCATCCGCGGCGCTCTGGCCGGTGGCGAGCATCGGGTCCACGAGAAAAATATCCGACTCCTCGAGCGGCGGGGTTTTGAAGTAATAGCTCTGCGGCTCGAAGGTATCCTCGTCGCGGTAGAGCCCGACGTGCCCCACCCGCGCATCAGGAAAAACATGCAGCAGCGCCTCCGCCATCCCCAGGCCGGCGCGAAGGATCGGGATGATCACGAGCGGGCGAGCGAACGCATGCCCGGTGCACGGGGAGAGGGGAGTCCGCAGCGGGATTTCCTTCAACTCGAGATCGCGCGAGGCCTCGACCCCGACGATCACCGCCAGCTCGCGCAGCGTCCGCCGGAAGTCCTCCAGCGAAGTCTCCCGGTCCCTGAGCCGCGAGACGCCCACCTTCGCCAACGAATGCCCCACAACCGTGCAACCGGAAATCATGGTTAGCGAGGTAAGCAAAACCCCCGCCGCTTGCACAGGATGAAAAGGCCGATGTTTTCCCGCGAAGCCGCCAAAGCGCGAAGAAAACAACCCGTGGCATGGGCATCTTGTAGGTTCCAACGTCATGAGAATTATTCACAAATGCCGGAGGCAAGGTAGCGGCAGCGCGAGCCCGAAGGGCCGCGCTCGCGCGCTGGCGCCAAGCCAGAGCTAC
>Ga0073936_10005147_pt1 | contig 17784 bp, 11 predicted proteins | sample AliMusrvi5mmetaG_FD_87041 | JGI IMG/M metagenome (GOLD analysis project Ga0073936, IMG submission 87041) | Freshwater lake bacterial and archeal communities from Alinen Mustajarvi, Finland, to study Microbial Dark Matter (Phase II) - Alinen... | ecosystem: Environmental > Aquatic > Freshwater >... | reverse complement strand
ACCCCGGCGGGGTTTTTGTCAAGTTTTAGGGAGAGAAAAGAGGATCGAACGATGAATGGAATGCCTTCACCTCAAGGGTTGTATGACCCTGCAAATGAACACGATAATTGCGGCGTTGGGTTTCTCGCCAATATTGACGGGGTTCAATCACATCGTATTGTATCCGACAGCATCGAGGTTTTGAAAAATCTTTTGCATCGTGGTGCCGTTGGTGGTGATTTGAGTACAGGGGATGGTGCGGGAGTGTTGCTTCAAATTTCGGATAAATTTTTCCGAAAAGAGGCCGCTCGCCTGAAATTCAACTTGCCTGCGGTGGGGTTCTATGGGGTCGGCATGCTTTTTGTGCCCCAATCAAATGTTCGCGCGGCCTGCCTGTCAACGATTCAAAAGGTGATTCAGGAAGAATCTCTGGAGTTCATTGGATGGCGTGAAGTTCCGACGGATGGGGGAATTCTTGGTGAACAAGCCCGTGCGGCACAACCCCATGTCATGCAGGTTTTTGTAGGGGGCGGAAAATGGTCAGGACCGGCTCTTGATCGCAAGCTGTATGTTGTCCGTAAACAATGCCAGCGTCGTGTGGCCGAAGTGATTGGCCCCGATGAGCGGTTTTACGTTCCCAGCTTTTCTTCACGGACGATAGTTTATAAAGGGTTGTTGATGGGCGGGCAGGTCTCAGGGTTCTACAAGGATTTAAACGATCCCGATATGGAGAGCGCGGTGGCGGTGATTCACCAGCGCTATAGTACGAATACCTTCCCCTCGTGGGAACTCTCCCAGCCATTCCGCTTTCTGGCCCATAATGGTGAAATCAACACCCTGCGCGGAAATATCAATCAGATGCAATCCCGCGAGAATGGCCTTGCTTCACCGCTTTTCGGGGATGATATCCGTAAATTGATTCCCATTATTGATCCCGGGGGTAGTGATTCCGCTTGTTTGGACAATGCCCTGGAACTTCTGGTCGCCGGCGGGCGTTCGATCCCGCATTCGATGATGATGCTCATTCCGGAAGCATGGGGCGCGAAGTATCCCATGGGGCCGGATCAAAAAGGTTTTTTTGAATACCATGCCGGTTTGATGGAGCCTTGGGATGGTCCAGCCACGGTCGCGTTTACGGATGGCTCAGTTGTTGGAACCCTGCTTGATCGCAATGGCTTGCGTCCGGCGCGTTATACGATTACCAAAGATAACTTTATTGTGATGGCCTCCGAAGCGGGGGTGCTCAACATCCCGGCTGAACGGGTGCTTGAAAAAGGGGCACTCCGCCCGGGTCAAATGATGTTGGTTGATCTTGCGCTCAAGCGGGTCATCAAGGACAAGGAACTCAAAAGCCAGATGTCGCGTCGTCAACCCTACCGGCGTTGGGTGGAGGAGAACAAGGTCTCGGTTCAGGGTTTGTTTGAAGCCATGGCTCCCATTATCCCGGAATCAGAGACGCTACTTCAGCGGCAACGTCTTTTTGGATATACTCGCGAGGATGTCCAGATTCTGTTGGAGCCAATGGCCGCCAAGGCGCATGAGGCTGTGGGCTCCATGGGAACGGATACCCCGCTGGCCGTCTTTTCTGAAAAGCCTCAGCTGCTCTTCTCTTATTTCAAGCAGTTGTTTGCCCAGATCACCAACCCGCCTATTGATCCCATTCGCGAAGAATTGGTGATGTCTTTGATGACTTTTATCGGTAATCCATCAAATATTCTTTTGGAAACCCCTCAGTTTGCGCGTCTTCTAAAGCTAAGGCATCCCTTTCTTTCAAATGAAGATCTGGAGCAAATTCGCGGACTGGAAATAAAGGACTTCAGCGCTTCGACGCTCCCGATTGGGTTTCCGGCCGGAGGTTCAGGTGAGGATCTGGATGCAGCATTGGAACGGCTCTGCGCGTTGGCAGGCGAACGGGTTTCCGCAGGGAAAACCCTCCTTATTTTGAGCGACCGAGATCTGGCTGAAGGTTTGACGCCCATTCCCGTATTGATGGCCGTTGCGGCCGTTAACCGGCATCTGGTGCGCAGTGGATGTCGAACCGGGGTGGGGCTTATAGCAGAAACCGGTGAGGCTCGTGAGGTGATGCACATGGCGCTGCTGTTGGGCTATGGAGCCACTGCGATCAATCCTTATCTGGCTTTTGAGACCATTGCGGATCTGGCAGGTAAGAAAGAGTTGAGCGTGGATATCGGATCGGCCAGAGCCATGGAGAATTACGTGGCTGCGCTCTGTGAAGGTCTCCGCAAAGTGATGTCGAAGATGGGAATCTCGACGTTGCGAAGTTATCGAAGTGCGCAGGTATTTGAGGCCGTTGGAATTGACCAAGCGGTTGTGGATCGTTTCTTCTCCGGTACAGCCTCACGGGTCGGAGGTATCGGCTTGTCCGAAATGGCGGCTGAGGCTAATGCCCGCTATCGTGAGGCATTCCTTAATCCGGGCGCAGATCTGACGTTCTTGCCCGCGGGTGGGCAGTACCGCTTAAGACGGGATGGGGAGCGGCATCTTTGGGCCCCTGAAGCCATTGCCAATTTGCAACAAGCCGCTCGTTCAGGAAACTATGCTTTATACAAAGAATATGCCCGATTGATTAACGATCAGGCAGAGAAGCAATTTACCCTGCGGGGAATGTTTAAATTTAAACCCTTAGTCCCGATTTCTTTGGATGAAGTTGAACCGGTCAGCGGGATTGTAAAACGATTTGTTACCGGAGCCATGTCGTTTGGTTCGATCAGTCGTGAAGCTCATGAATCAATGGCTATTGCCATGAACCGCCTGGGTGGTATGAGCAATAGCGGTGAAGGGGGCGAAGATCCCGCACGTTATAAGCCACTTCCCAATGGCGACAGCCGCTGTAGTGCGGTCAAGCAGGTGGCAAGCGGTCGGTTTGGTGTCACAACTGAATTCTGCGTGAACTGCCGTGAACTTCAAATCAAGATAGCCCAGGGCGCAAAGCCGGGTGAAGGGGGACAGCTTCCCGGTCACAAAGTGAACGAGGAAATCGCCAAAGTGCGTCACTCCACGCCGGGTGTAACCTTGATTTCCCCCCCGCCGCATCATGACATTTACTCGATTGAAGATATCAAACAGTTGATTTATGACCTGAAAAACGTCAATCCCGAAGCCCGCGTATCGGTCAAGTTGGTCTCTGAACTCGGGGTTGGTACGATCGCTGCCGGTGTGGTGAAAGCCCATGCGGACATGGTGTTGATCAGTGGTTATGATGGGGGTACGGGGGCCTCTCCTTTGTCCTCCATCAAACATGCTGGTGCGCCGTGGGAACTTGGGTTGGCCGAGACCCAGCAGACGCTGGTTTTGAATAATCTTCGCGGACAGGTTCGATTGCAGACGGATGGTCAGATCAAGACCGGACGCGACGTGGTGGTGGCCGCCCTGTTGGGCGCGGAGGAATATGGATTTGCCACAACCGCTCTGGTCGTGCTCGGTTGCGTCATGATGCGCAAGTGCCATAACAATACCTGTCCTGTTGGTGTGGCGACACAGGATCCGCGTTTGCGGAAGTTGTTTACCGGTAGTCCGGATCATCTGGTCAATTTTTTCACCTTCATCGCCAGTGAAGTCCGCGAAATCATGGCGCAGTTGGGCTTCCGGACCATTGATGACATGATTGGCCGTTCAGACTGCCTGGAAATGAATCCGGCGATCACTTTCTGGAAAGCGAAGGGGTTGGACTTCTCAAATATTCTTTATCGTCCGCCATGCGACAGTCCTGTCCGCTGCGTCGGGAAACAGGACCACGAACTGGCTAGTGCGTTGGATTTGAAGCTGATTCCGAAAGTCAAGGCGGCTATCGAGACTGGTAAGCCGGTATCCCTTGAGCATCCAATCCGGAATGTAAACCGGACGGTCGGCACGATGATTGCCGGACTCGTGGCAAAGAAATACGGCCATGCCGGTTTGCCGGAGGATACGATTACCCTAAATTTCAAGGGGTCCGCCGGGCAAAGTTTTGGCGCCTGGTGCACCAAGGGCATGACGCTGGTTCTGGAGGGTGAATCCAATGACTTCCTTGGAAAAGGTTTATCCGGTGGTAAAATCATCGTCAAGCCGTTCCCTGGGGCTACTTATGAGGCGGAATCAAATATCATTGCGGGAAATGTGCTGCTCTACGGGGCAACCTGTGGCGAAGTGTACCTTAATGGGGGAGTTGGTGAGCGGTTTGCCATTCGCAACAGTGGTGCGATTGCCGTGGTGGAAGGGGTTGGCGACCATGGCTGCGAATATATGACTGGCGGGCGTGTGGTGGTGCTAGGGCACACAGGGGTCAATTTTGGGGCCGGTATGAGTGGCGGGCTTGCCTATATATACGACGAGCACCGTATCTTTGACGCACGCTGTAATTTGGATATGGTGGACCTGGAACTGGTGGTGAGTAAGGCGGACAAAGCTGAACTCCGCGGTTTGTTGGAGAAACATGTGCGCTACACAGGAAGCCGTAAAGCTCGACACATTCTCGAGAACTGGGAGGATCAATTGCCGTATTTCATCAAAGTCTTCCCGATGGAATATCGCCGCGTTATCGGGCAGATGATGAAGGAAGATGAAGCGACCGAGAGAGCAGAGGTGATCCATGGGTAAGGTAACAGGATTTATGGAATTTGAACGCCACGATCCAGGCTATAGGCCGATTGATGAGCGGATCAAGGATTTCAATGCCGTGGAACTCAAACCTTTAGAAGTCGCCGTAAGGGAGCAGGCGGCACGGTGCATGGATTGTGGCACTCCGTTTTGCCACTGTAGTGGATGTCCTATTGAGAATGTGATTCCCGAGTTCAATGATCATGTGTATCAGGGGCGGTGGAAAGAGGCACTGGACATCCTTCTGTCGAAGGACAATTTCCCCGAGTTCACCGGACGCATTTGTCCTGCCCCTTGTGAAGGGGCCTGCGTGCTGGGCATCAATAAGGATCCGGTGACCATCCGTCAGGTTGAGTTATCAATTATCGAAAAGGGGTTTGAGTCGGGATATATGAAGCCCAAGCCGCCGGCTATCCGTAGAAATGAGCGTGTCGCGGTGCTTGGATCCGGTCCCGCAGGCTTGGCGATTGCCGATACCCTGAATCATGCCGGATTTGGGGTTGTCGTCTATGATGCCGAGGAAAAGCCGGGCGGAATTTTGAGATACGGCATTCCGGAATTTAAGTTGGGGAAATGGGTTGTGGATCGCCGGATCCAATTAATGGAGGCGGAGGGTGTGGTATTTGAAAACCGCGTGCGGGTGGGCGATGACATTTCCTATCACTACCTTCAACATCGGTTTGATGCCATCTGTCTTGCCGGTGGAGCCCGTGAAGCTCGTGATATCAAGGCTCCTGGGCGTGAATTGAAAGGGATTCATTTCGCCATGGATTTCTTGGTGCAACAAAATAAACGGTTGGGCGGAGAGCTTGTTGCGCCTGAAACTGAAATTCTGGCCGCTGGCAAAGACGTATTGGTCATAGGCGGTGGAGATACAGGATCCGATTGTGTTGGGACTTCAGTGCGACAGGGCGCCAAATCGGTCACTCAGATCGAGATATTGCCGCAGCCGCCACCGAGCCGGGCTACGAGTACACCTTGGCCTATGTGGCCTATGAAGCTGCGTGTATCGAGCAGTCATCAGGAAGGTTGTGTCCGGCGTTGGAGCCTCGCATCCAAAGAATTCATAGGGCATGAGGGTGCCGTTCAGTCGGTACGGGTAATTGAAGTGGATTGGGTTACACCGCCCGCGGGTGGACGCCCGAACATGGTCGAAAAGGTTGGTTCCGAATCTGTGATCAAGGCTGATCTGATCTTGTTGGCGATGGGTTTCTCAGGACCCGAACGCAACAAAATCGTTGACGGTCTATCCATCAAAAAAGAACCCAATGGTGTGATTTGGCGCGACAAGCAGAACATGACCAATATCCCAGGCATTTTTGTGGCAGGCGATATGACTCAAGGCGCCTCATTGGTCGTGCGGGCGATGCGGGATGGCCGTCAGGCGGCTGCCGGGATCTCGGCCTATCTTGATGCTCGCCGAACTTAACCAGGTTGATGAGCACAGACATCATACGATGTGAGTCGTTGTTAGGTGATGCCGAAAAGGCGGAATTGGACGCGTTCTGCGGTCACCACAAGGGAGTTCATGCACTTTCCGAGCTGTCATCTTTTCTACTGTCCCGTTTTGGCTTTGTACTCGAGTGTGATCCGGATGTTGTTGCCGGGTACGCTTTTGACAGTTCCAATCTGCCTGGTTCGGCTCAAGCGCTGAGCCGGCCTGTCACGTCCTGTGAGTGTGCGGTGGTGTTGAGAGCCTGTTCCATAGCCGGCATTCCCATTACCATATCCGGAGGCAAATCGAACCTTACCGGTAGTGCGACGCCGGAAGGGGGCGTAGTGCTTTCTTTATCCCGTATGATGAATCTGGATGGAGCGGGCGGGCCTTCAGTGTTGGTTGATGCTGCGACCCAAACGGTTAAGGGTGCCGTGGGAATGATTTTAGAGGATTTGCGGCGAACCGTCCTGCGCGAGACGGGTAGCAAGTTCTTTTATCCAGTCGATCCCACGAGTCGAGCTGACGCCACGGTGGGTGGAGCGGTTGCCTGTAATGCCTCAGGTTTTATTCCGGGGCAAGCTGGGGCCACACGGGACTGGGTGCGGGCGCTAGAATTGATACTCCCTGATGGCGATATGATCCGCGCCGAGCGTGGGCAATATGTGTCTGTAGGCGGACGGTTTATTTTGGAGGATGGCATCTCCCGGCGTGAGTGGCCCGTACCCCGATATCCACGTCCCCAAATCAAAAATGCCGGTGGCCCGTTCTCGGCTCCGAATGGCATTTTAGATTTGGTGGACCTGGTGGTCGGCAGCGAAGGGCTTTTCGGAGTGGTGACAGGGGTTACGCTGGGTTTACGCAAGAGTCCTGATGCTCAATTAGACCTGTTTTTCTCCCTGCCGGATGAGGCGGCGGCACTGGCCTTCTACTGCAAGGTTCGGGCGCACCTTCAGAACGAATTAGGAACTCTTGGGGCGCTGGAGTATTTTGGCGTGAATTGCGCACGGCATATGGATCACCACGACGTGTTATTCAAGGGCTCAGATCAGGTGGGAATTTACATTCAGGTGCCGTTGTATGGTCGTTTGCTGGATGAGGTGGCCGAGGAGTGGATGGAGGTCATCACGGCGAGCGGGTGCGGGGTTAAGGATGATGCTGTCATGTTGCTTGATTCCGAACGGAATTGGACCATGTTTATGGAGGCACGGCACTCCCTGCCTGCCAATGCGTTGGAGGTTGCCAAGCATCGGGGAACGTTCACTATCATGACCGATACGGTCGTCCCTCCCGACCAATTCGAGGAATTCCTTAGATTCACCCACAGCACCTTGAATGAAGCAGGGATGGAATATCTCTCATTCGGGCACTTGGGTGATTGTCATCTCCATTTTACGTTACTTCCTCTCCGGGGGCAGATTGACAAAGGGGTGGCCCTGTACGATGCCATTGTGGCCAAATCTGCAGATTTAGGTGGAGTTTATTCCGGTGAACACGGTACGGGAAAGCGTAAACGCCGCGACTTTTTGCGTTGCTACGGGGCCTGCGCCGTGGATGATGTGAGAAATTGCAAGGCGGCTGTGGATCCAGCTTTTGTCCTCAATCGTGGCAATGTCATCGAGGGATAGAAATCCCCTTGCCTCAGTCATGAATCACGGCCCAGTAATGCCAGAAAAGATAAGGAAGAATTATTATGAAAGCCAATCTTTTGAAACCCGTTCTCCCTGGAGTTTGGAAAGTCCATCTGGGGCAGACCCCGGAAGCGTTCACGCCGGTCAACCTACGCGTTGTCCCGGCGCAGGAAGAGCGTTTAGGCGAAATGCCATTGCTCTCGAATCCGCCGTTTGATCTTACTGCGATCCGGGCCACGAAGCAAAAAAGAGGTTTGCTGGTGGAGTTGGCGCTTGGACGTGAGGAAGTTTATGGGTTTGGGTTGCAGTTGAAAAGTTTCCGCCAATCCGGGAAAAAGAAAATGATCAGGGTCAACAGCGATCCGATTTCGGACACTGGTGATTCCCATGCGCCGGTTCCCTTTTATGTGACCTCTTCTGGCTATGGCGTGTTGGTGGACACTTCCCGGTATGCCAACTTTTATGTGGGTGCCCATCAAGCGCCTGAAGCGCCTGCAGTCAATCCTGTGACGTCCACCGTTGCTTTTTCAGCAACCGGTACGGATGCTCTTTACGGGAGCAGCGCCAGGACCGCCAGAAGCGTCGTCGTCGACATCCCTCACGTCGAAGGGGTTGATGTTTATATTTTTGGAGGCCCAACCATGTTGGAGGCCGTGCGCCGTTACATCTTATTTTCTGGCGGCGGCGCCCTGCCGCCCCTGTGGGGGCTGGGTATATGGTACCGAACCTTTGGAAAATTTAATCAGGAACAGGTTATGGCGTTGGCCCGCCAACTTCGGGAAGCCAGGATTCCCTGTGATGTATTGGGCCTTGAACCTGGGTGGCAATCGCATGCCTACTCTTGCAGTTATCATTGGAATCCCGAGGCATTTGCCACGCCGGCGTCGATGATTTCAGAGCTTCGCGATCTTGATTTCGAAATCAACTTGTGGGAGCACGCCTTCGTTCATCCTTCTTCGCCTGTTTACCGGGATATGTTGCCTCTGGCCAGCCCTTCGGTGGCCGTGTGGAACGGATTGATTCCTGATTTTTCTCTTCCTCAGGCGCGGGAGATCTTTGCCCGTCACCATGAAAAAGAGTTTATTAATAAGGGGATCACGGGCTTCAAGCTGGATGAATGTGATAATTCTGACTTTATCTCTTATCCCTGGTCGTTCCCCGAGTATACCGACTTTCCTGGCGGAATGGATGGAGAGCAGATGCATTCCTTGTTCGGGACCTTGTATGCACAGACGATCTGGGATGCCTTCCGTAAAAATAATGTCAGGACCCTCAGTCAAGTAAGAGCCGGGCATGCGTTATCCGCTCCACTGCCATTTGTTCTTTATAGCGACCTCTATGATCAGACCGACTTCCTCCGGGGGGTGGTGAACTCCGGATTTTGCGGCCAATTGTGGTCGCCCGAAGTGCGGCAATGCGAATCGGTCGAGGATCTTGTACGCCGTTTGCAAATGGTGGTCTTTTCACCACAAGCGCTTATCAATGCCTGGATGGTGCCTCTTACCCCCTGGCGACAATTTGACTACACGAAAAATCACGCGGGGGAATTGCTTGCGGACTGGCAGGAGATTGAAGCAAAAGTGCGGGAATTGTTCGAGTTCCGGATGCAGTTGATTCCCTATCTTTACAGCGCGTTTGCGGATTATCATTTCTCAGGTATTCCGGTTTGTCGGCCGCTGGTCCTGGACTATTCTCAGGATTCCGAAACATTCAACATCGATAACCAGTTTATGCTTGGGCGAAATCTCATGGTGGCCCCGATGCTTACAGGTCAGAAAAGTCGTCGTATCTATTTGCCTGAAGGAGAGTGGGTTTCCTATGCGGATAAGAAACATTTCAAGGGCCGTCAATGGATAGAGATGGAGGCTGATCTCTATACCATTCCCCTTTTCGTGAAATACAATACGCTTCTTCCCCTTGCTGCTCCAATGCAGGCGATCGGGAACGATCCGAAATTTTTACTTACGGTAAAAGTTTTTGGAAGTGGTGACATCGCCCCATTCCGCTTATTTGCGGATGACGGAGCCACGTATTCTTATGAAAAGGGCCACTACGGATGGGTTGAATTGAGCTGGGATACTCAACAGGGTGGAAGCTCAAAAAATAAAAAAACGGTGCCCACTGGCCGTTATGACATCAAAAACTGGGAAGTCGTTCCAATAGTCTCGAGTGTTTAGGAGGGACTACGATGGTGACTCCGGTTGCCATCAGTCGCAGGAACGATCCAGAATCTTTCCATCCTTAATCTCGAATATTCGCGTGGCGAGTGAAGTGATCAAGCGATGATCGTGTGACACAAAGATGACGGTGTTTTCGATTTGGGCCAGGGCGAAATTTAATGCCTCAATGGATTCCAGGTCCAAATGATTGGTTGGCTCATCCAGAACGACCACATTCCCGCCTTCAAGCATCATCTTAGCCAGAATAAGCCGGGCTTTTTCGCCACCACTCAGTACTTGAATGGGTTTGAACACATCATCCTTGCTGAAAAGCATCCGCCCCATAAATGATCGGAGTTCTGTTTCAGAGGCATCTTTGTCATCCGCAAATCGTCTCAGCCAGGCCAAGGCTTGACTGCTTGGGTCAAGTACTTCCCCGGGATCTTGGGGGAAGATGCTGAATTGAATCGTGTCGCCCAGTGCCACCGAACCTGAATCCGGCGGCAGGAGTCCGCATAGGATTTTCAATAACGTTGTTTTGCCCACCCCGTTTTTACCGATAATGGCAATTTTTTCCTTAGGCCCGATTTCACAGGAAAAAGCTTTAAAGAGCGGGCGATCGTAAGTTTTTGAAATGTCGTCAATTTTAATGACTTTGTCACCAAGTCGCCGTTTGGGAGTGAACCGGATATAAGGAGAGACCCGCGAACTGGGTTTGACCTCTTCCAATTCGATCTTTCCCAATAATTTCTGTCGGGAGGTTGCTTGTTTCGCCTTGGATGCATTGGCGCTGAAACGGCTGATGAAGGTTTTGAGATCGTGGATCTGCTTCTCCATCTTCTTGTTGGCTTTGTCCCTGAGTTCACGGGCTTCCAGGCTTGCGATGGTGAAAGCGTCATAATTTCCGGTGAACATGCGAATTTCGTGATAGTCCAGATCGGCAATATGGGTACAAACTTGATTCAGGAAAAACCGGTCATGCGAGATGACCACGACGGTGCCTTCATACCGTTTCAACAAATCCACCAGCCATTCGATGGATTCCATATCCAGATGGTTGGTAGGTTCATCGAGAAGCAGGACATCGGGGTGGGCGAACAGCACCTGGGCCAGGAGTACCCTGAGTTTGAAGCCGCCTTGCAAGGTGCGCATTTCTTTTGTGAAAACGTCTTCTGAAAATCCGAGACCGTCCAGAAGCTTAGCGGCATCCGCTTCCATGGTGTAACCACCCGCCTGGCCGAATTCATCCTCTACCATTCCGCTGCGTTCATGTTCGGCATCAGTGAGATCTGCCTTTGAATACAGGGCTTCCCGTTCCAAGTGGAGATCCCATAATTTTTTATTGCCCATGTAAACCGTATCCAGGATGGAAACCTCGTCGAATTCAGCATGTTCCTGACGCAGGTATCCCAAGGTGCAATCGCGGCCAATAGAGACTTCGCCATGACTGGCGGGAATGAGGCCGGCCAGTATTTTGATAAAGGTAGACTTTCCGGACCCATTGGCGCCGATCAGGCCATAGCAGTTGCCCGGGTTGAACTGGACGCTGACGTCCTCAAATAAAATATCCGGTCCAAATCTTTTGGTAAGCTTATTTGTAGCAATCACGTATACATCCCAATCTCTAAACTAACCTGAATTTCCAAGTAACGGGCGGGGATACTGCCTTACCGGAAGAATTACGGCAAGTCTTTCTGTTTGAAAACGGGGAAGAACGTCAGAATTCAGGGGTGATTCAATGTCGTGAAGCGCTTATGAGCTTGTGATGAGACTCCTGAGAGAGTAAATACTTTCACAGTTTCCCCGTATTCCCGCCGGGTGTTGTCGTTTCGGGAGAATCGTCCAAAAGGTGAGGTCCCATGACCAGTCTCGGAAAAAATCAAGAAGATGTTTTGGTGCGTATTGTGCGTGATCGACGCAAGGATGTTGCCGCCGCGAAGCGTTCGGTTGCTGTGAATGAACTTTATTGTCTCATTGAGCAACGGGTGGACTACCGGAGCCTTACCGCGGCCTTGCTCCATAGTCCCGCTCCCAGGATTATTGCTGAGGTGAAAAAGGCAAGTCCATCAGCCGGGCAGTTGCGTTCATCCTACGATCCGGCGGCTTTGGCCCAGGCCTATGTTTCGGGTGGAGCGGCTGCGATTTCAGTGTTGACCGAGCCAAACTATTTTCTGGGCTCGCAGGCCGATCTTAAAGTCGTTCGGCGGTGTGTTTCGGTTCCGGTGTTGCGTAAGGACTTCATGGTGGATATTTATCAATTGATGGAGGCGGCGGCTTGGGGCGCCGATGTGGTATTACTCATCGTTGCGGCATTGTCCCCGGAGCAGTGTAAGTTGCTTTATCAGGAAAGCCGGGAGCTAGGCTTGGAGGTCATTGTGGAAGTCCACACGGCTGACGAGATGAAAGCGGCGCTGGCATGCGAGGAGGCCATCATCGGGGTGAATAGCCGCAACCTGAAGACTTTAACTACAGATTTATCAGTCGCTTATGATCTGGCAAAGCGGATGCCCAAGGACCGTATCTGTATTGCTGAGAGCGGCATCAGAACGCGAGAGGATATTCTTGGCCTGCAGGAAGCTGGATATAAGGGTTTTTTGATTGGGGAATCACTGCTCCGGGAGACTTCGCCGGGAAAAGCACTGAAAAGTCTGCGGGCGCCAGCCTGATTTGGAGGAGCGCATGTTTAAGGTAAAGATATGCGGTTTGACTAATCTTGAGGATGCACGCTGGGCCCTTGATAAAGGTGCCGATTATCTTGGCTTTGTATTGTATCCCAAGTCCCCTCGCTACCTTACTCCTGATGCTTTGGCGCATATCGTGGAACACCTTCCTGCCCATGCCCGTCCCGTTGGTGTTTTTGTGAACGCGGACCCTGTTTTAGTGAAACAGGTTGTAGCCAAGTGCAGATTGGTGGCCGTGCAACTGAACGGGGATGAATGCTTCGGCGATTTTTCAGATTTGAGCGTTCCGGTTTGGCGTGCGGTGCGGCTGATATCGGGGATGTGGCAGCCTAGTACGGATGATTGGAGGGTGGAACGGTTTATTCTGGATGCGGCCTCCCCTGAATATGGTGGGTCTGGTGTAAAGATCGATTGGGAAGCCGGCAGGGAATTTGCATTACATCATCGAGTAATGCTGGCTGGTGGACTGGACTCGGAATCGGTGGCGGATGCCGTCCGGCAGGTCCGCCCGATGGGGGTTGATGTGTCAAGCGGGGTGGAGTGTTTTCCAGGCAAGAAGGATTTTCGCAAAGTGGCCGATTTCATTGCTCATGCAAAGGCGGCCGCAGGGGTAAAAGAATGAAGTCAGGAAGTGCCAACATGAAAGATTTAAAATCGGGTCCGGATGAGAAGGGGCATTTCGGAATTTACGGCGGGCGTTATGTCGCAGAGACCTTGATGCCGGCACTGATTGAGGTGGAAACGGCATATCGAGCCGCACAAGCCGATCCAGCATTTGACAAGGAATTCCGTGATCTGCTCAAACATTATGTGGGCAGACCATCGCCGCTTTATTTTGCGCCGCGATTGACCGAAGCGTTTGGTGGCGCCCGAATATTTCTGAAGCGTGAGGATCTCAATCATACCGGGGCGCATAAAGTGAACAACACCCTGGGACAGGCGATTCTAGCGCGCCGGATGGGAAAAAAGAAGCTGATGGCCGAGACTGGCGCTGGTCAGCATGGCGTGGCGACCGCCACGGTGGCAGCACGTTTTGGAATGGAATGTGACGTCTATATGGGAGAGGAAGATATCCGTCGACAGGCTCCTAATGTGAAGCGTATGAAGCTTTTAGGCGCCCGTGTTGTACCGGTGAGTAGCGGGACCAAAACTCTGAAGGATGCCATGAGCGAGGCTCTGCGCGCCTGGGTGGCGGAGGTCGAAACCACCTTTTACGTTATCGGTACAGTGGCTGGCCCGCATCCTTATCCGATGATGGTCAGGGATTTTCAAAGCGTGATCGGGATTGAGGCACGGGAACAATTTTTGGAGCAGGAACATCGTCTGCCTGACATGGTCATCGCCTGTGTGGGTGGCGGGAGTAATGCCGCCGGCATGTTCTATCCTTTTATCAATGATGCCTCTGTACGGCTGGTAGGTGTCGAGGCCGCAGGCCACGGGTTGGCGTCCGGGCAACATGCGGCAAGTATCGAAGCCGGGCGGGCAGGGATCCTTCATGGCAGCAAATCCTATGTTCTACAGGACAAGGATGGCCAGATTGTCAACGCCCACTCAATCAGTGCTGGGCTGGACTATCCCGGCGTTGGGCCCGAACACGCCCTCTGGGCGGACTTGAAGCGAGTGGTGTATTCCGGGATTACTGATCGTGAAGCGGTAGCCGCTTTTTATGATTTGACGTTACTGGAAGGTATCATTCCTGCGCTGGAGTCCAGTCATGCCATTGCCGAGGCCCGCAAGCGAGCCAAGGAGATAGGAAAAAACGGGGCTCTGGTGGTCTGTCTATCTGGTCGCGGGGATAAAGATCTGGAGAGCGTGATGGAATACCAGGCGGCCCAATGATCGCCGTTTAGAATCCGACAACAAATCCCTTTAGGTAGCCTGCTTCAGGGAAACCAGGTTTGCGTGGATGATCGGCGGGTTGGCTCAGGTCTTCCAGGAATTGAACCGGGCGCTTGGCGTCGCGTGCAGCTCCTTCGATGACCTTACCGAAAAGATCCCGATCCACCAGGCCACTGCATGAAAAAGAGAACAGGATGCCTCCCGGGTTCATGAGCTGGCAGGCCAGCAGATTGATGTCCTTATAGGCGCGCAAGCCCTGAGGCATTTTGGCTTTGCGGTTCACCAGCTTTGGAGGATCCAGAATGATGAGATCGAACCGGGCTTTGTCTTCTTTCAATCCCCGGAGCAATTCAAAGGCATCACCAGTCCTGTAAATCCGTCTGGCGGAATCACATTCGGGATTTAAGGCGAGTTGCCGGTCTGAAAGCTCCTGGGCTGAGGCGGATGAATCCAATGAGAGTACGCTGGTCGCACCTGCTTTCAGGGCACAAGCGCCAAACGAATCCGTATAGGCAAAGACATTCAGCACTTTCGGGGCACCAAGTTGTCCCACCCAGTTTTGCAGAGAGAGGCGGCTGGTCCGTTGATCCAGGTAAAATCCGGTTTTATGTCCATTCTCCACGTCCGCCAGAAAGCGCATTTTTTCTTCTTTAAAGGGGACGGGGCCGGAGAGGGGGCTGCCGTGAACCAGGCCTTTACGGGGTTCGAGACCTTCATGGCGGCGGGCATCCACATCCGAACGTTCCCAGATCGTTTTGGGATGCAATAGTTTCTTGAGCGCTTCAACAAGAATATCACGTCGGGATTCCCAGGGAGCCGTCAGCAATTGGATCACGAGAACGTCGGCGTAACGATCCACAATCAGACCGGGAAGACCGTCAGACTCCGAGAAGACAAGTCGTGCCGCGGTATCAAGCCCCCAGGGGAGCCAGCGTTGGCGGCGTTCGAGAGCCAGTTCGAGGCGCTGTCGGATGGAAACAGCATCGAGGCAATCGCCTTGGACTGTGGAAAATACACGGGCCCGGATTTCAGAGCTCGGATGAACCGTGGCGCGGACTATAAAGTTTCCATTGGCTGCGATAATATCAGCCTCATCAAGTTCATGATTGCCTTCAGAGCGTGCAATAGCGCCAGACATAATCCAGGGATGTCCGCGGACAATGGGGATTTCGCGCCCGGGTTTCAGGTGAAGTTTAAGTGACATAAAGAATTCTTTCTAAATCGAATCGAACACGGTGACTCCGTCCACCAGGCTGAGTGTATGAACGGCGTATTTTTTTGCCAGCGCGGGAACGCTTCGGGGATAGCCCACGTCTACGGCTTGATGGAGTGCCTTGATGCTACCTGCAGCTACAATGGCGCCTGCCGCTCCCTTGTCACCGCCCCCCAGCATGCGTTCGCCGTAAACCCCCGATACGGTTCTGGCAATGTCGCACATGGTTTCCAGTTCCGGCCCCGATATTTTGTACTGATCACGCAGCCCGAGCCCGTCTTCGCGGAAAATGGCGCCCACGGTATTAATATCACCTGTGCGCCAGGCTTTGAGCATTTTGTAAAACCGCTTCTGGGCATGATAGATATAGGTCAGGCGATCACAGTGGGCCGGGTGACTTTTTCCAAATGCAGCTAAAATCTTCTGATACATTTTTTCATCACGAACATCGGCCAGTTGTTTAAATCCGAATTTACGGCCAGCTAGGGCGGCGAACTCGTCGCACTCCTTGCGCCGGGTTTTGTAGGTGGATTTCTCCAGTCCCGGACGGACAGTGGCTGTATCCAAACTGACAATCCGGAAGTCCGGGGCCTTGGATCCTAACGGGATATAGCGGATGGAACGGTTTTGGGGGTTGTAGTGGGTACCCATTCCTGCCTTCGCGAAGTAAATCATGATCTGGTCAAGTTGACCGCAGGGGGAGCCGATGTAATCGGTTTCCACAGCTTGGGCGAGATCGATGATCTGCATCTTATCCCGGCCCAACTTGAGATGGTTGACTTCCAGAAGCGTGAGAAGAAGATTCAGTGTGAGGGAGGCCGAGCGGGACATGCCGCCAGCGGGAATATTCCCGATCAGCACGGCATCAAATCCGGCCTCAAGCTTGAAGCCAGCCTTACTCAGGATATGCACGCAACCCAGGGGGAAGCGGGCCCAGGAGTCGATAATAGAGGGATGGCGGGGAGGTGGTATTTCGTTGGAGCGAAACTCCAGGATGCCATCATCAGGGAAGTTATGGCTGTAGAGGCGGATGGTATTTGTACCATTGGGTTTGTAGGCCATCCAGATGAAGCGATCCGTCCCAACCCCGAACAACTCAGTGCCATTGTAGTCGCCATGCTCGACGCCCAGACAGAAACGGGAAGACGTGCGACGGATTTTGCCGCCTTTGATGTTCAGTCCCTGTTGTTTGGCAATTCGCAGGAGTTCTTGGTTGATGGTCAATTTGGACTTATCTGACTTCATATCGATGAAATTCCTTCTCTAATGGCGTATTTGGTTAGTCCGGCGACGGTATCAATGTCGAGTTTGGTCATGAGATGCTGACGATGGCTGGCGACTGTTTTTCCGGAAATTCCGAGTTTCCTGCCTATCTCGTCCGTTTCATACCCGTCGGCAATCAATGCTAAAATCTGATTTTCACGCGAGCTTAATGTGGTGAGAGGAATATCGTCAGAGGGGGTATCTTGTTTTGATGCAGTGGTATGGAGGGGGGAATCCAAACCTGGAGTCACGTAGGATTCGCCCTGTGAAACAGCATGAATGGCCTTGATCAGCTCCTTGGCCTTGCTGGTTTTGGGGATAAAGGCGGTGGCGCCAGCCGAAAGCATGGCCGAGATCGCCCGCTGGTGGGTATGCATGGAGAGGGCAATGATCTTGGTTTTGGGAAGTTCTGCCAGGATCTGGCGTGTGGCCTCCATTCCACTCAACACCGGCATGGTCATGTCCATGACAATAATATCAGGCTTGAGCTGGAGAGCGGCTTTGACGGCGGCTTCTCCATCCGCGACATCGGCGATGATCTCAAACTGGGGGTCATTTTCGAGAAGGGCACGGAAGCTCTCTCTTACAATTTTGTGATCGTCTGCGAGAATGATTCGAATCGCCATTTCATTTATCCTTTAGAAAGCCATCGGCATTAAACCTACGCCAATTCGGGCATAATAAAGTGAACCGGAGTTTGTGGAAAGGAAGAATTCGCCATGAGATTAGGCTTGAAGCAGGAAAACAACGCCGTTAGCTTCATGTCATGTTTGGAGTAACCTCAATTGGTAAAGGCGCCATCGATCTCTATAACCGGATTTGCCGGTTGGCAGCGGTCAGTTCAGCTGTGATCAGTTTGGCGGTTAGGCCCACTTCCTGGACCCGCCCGACCCGAATGGTGCTGTCCCGGCAGATTATTTTCACCGGATATGATGCCATTGGTTTTATTGCGGTGGTGGGGATGATGACGGGGATCTCGGTTGTGGTT
>Ga0073936_10005146_pt1 | contig 17787 bp, 15 predicted proteins | sample AliMusrvi5mmetaG_FD_87041 | JGI IMG/M metagenome (GOLD analysis project Ga0073936, IMG submission 87041) | Freshwater lake bacterial and archeal communities from Alinen Mustajarvi, Finland, to study Microbial Dark Matter (Phase II) - Alinen... | ecosystem: Environmental > Aquatic > Freshwater >... | reverse complement strand
GACTGAGTGGGGCGGCCGCCCGGCCGCCAACGAAGCGCCCGGCTAGTCGGTCAGCCGGAAGCGCCAGACGGCGATCACGAACAGCCCCAGCGCCCACGCCAGGGCGAAGCCGAAGGCCGGCATCACGTCGGGCACGCTGAAACCGCGCAGCACGATGCCGCGCAGCCCGTCGAGGATCCACGACGTCGGCAGCAGGTGCCCGACGAACTGGAACGCCGGGCCGGTGACCTCGAGCGGGAACCAGGCGCCGGAGAGCGCCGCGACGGCCATCGAGGTGAGCACCGTCGCGGCGATCAGCGCCTGCTGCGACTTGAGCAGCGCCGCGAGCATCAGGCCGAGGGTCGAGGCTACCGTGGAGAGCGCGATCATCATGAGCAGCAGCGCCGCCGGATCGCGCAGGTAGTCCACGCCGAAGACGAACTGCCCGATGCCGATCAAGATGATCTGCTGCACGAAGGTGAGAGCGAACATCCCCAGGGCCTTGCCGGCGATCAGCTCCGCGCGTCGCACCTGCGTGGTCATCAGGCGCATCAGCGTGAAGTTCTTGCGTTCCTCGACGAGGGCGACGCCGGCCGTCATCAGGCTGAAGAGGATGAAGTTGACGAGCATGCCGGGCGAGCTGAGCACGAAGCCGGACGGCACCTGACCGGCGGCCGCGCCGGCCTCGACGACCTTGATGGTCGCCGCCGGGTGGGCGAGCGCCTGGGCGCTCATCGGGCGGGCCTTGGCCAGTGCTGTGGCCCGCAGCGCAGCCTCAGCGCCGGCGGGGAAGCTGCGCGGGAACCCGGCCCCCGTCGCCACCGCCGCCCGCGCCGCCTGCTCTGCCGCGACCGCCTGCCCGGCGAGCGCGTTGACCTCCGTCGTCACCGTCTGCGCGCCGGACGAGCCGGACACGCCGACGACGGTGAGCGTCGCCGGCTGGCCGGCGGCCACGGCGGCGGAGAATCCCGCCGGGATCTCCAGCGCCGCCGCGACCTTGTTGTCGGCGACGTTCTGCTCGGCCTCCGACTTGGTCACCTCCTGTACCGCAACCACGTCCGATTTCTGCAGCTGCGTGATGAGCTGCGTCGCCACAGGCCCGGCGTCCCCGCTCCACACCGCCAGCGGCAAGCGGTTGCTGGCGCCCCCGAAGAGCAGGCCGAAGAACGCGGTGAACGCTATCGGCATGACGACCGTGAAGATCAGCGCCAGCCGGTCGCGACGGGTCTCCAGCAGGTCCTTGCGCGCCAGCGTCAAGATGCGCCTCATCGCGGAGTGCCCATCACGCGCGGCCTCACGCGAACCGCCTCCGGAAGCGCAGCACGGCGATGGCGAAGAACACGACCGCGAACGCCAGCGGCACGAGCAGCGGCAGCATGATGTCGCCGACGCCGCCGCCGCGCAGCGTGCTGTTCCAGCCCACCAGCAGCCAGCCGTTGGGCGTGAGCCGCTGCATGGTGGCATAGGTGGTCCCCGACTGGGCCGTGCCGCTGAAGTTGCCGCCCAGCAGCGCCAGCACGAGGTAGACGCCGGCGCCGATGGCTCCGGCCTGCGCCGGCGTGCGCACCAGCGAGATCACCATCAGGCCGAGGCTCGCCGCGACCGCCGCGGCCACGAGGATCAGCAGCGACACGGCGCTCAGGGCGCCCCACTGGATCGAGAAGAAGAGGCGTCCGGCGGCGACGAGGATGACCGCCTGCACGAACACGGTGAGGAAGGTCGAGGTGAACTTGCCGCCGAGGATGAGCTGCCGCGAGGTCGGCGTCGTGAACAGCCGCGGCAGCGTGCCGGCACGCTCCTCGTCGAGGATCGTGCGCGCCACGTTGGAGGCGCCGAAGAACATGAAGAAGACCATCATGCCGGCGAGCACGAGACCGGTGACGCCGATGTCTTTGGACTTCTTGCCGCCGGCGAGGGCGGGCGGCCGCTGCGCGACCGTCAGGCCGCCCGAGCCGCTCCGGCTCTGCTGGACGAACGCGGACGCGGCGGCCTGGGCCAGCGTGCTGGCCCGGGCGCCGTTGCCGGCGGACTGCGCCAGGCTTTGCGCGGCGATCGCCGCGGCCCGGGCGCCGTTGAACGCGAGCAGCGCCTGGCCGACGACGCTCTGCGTGATCGCGGCGCCCACGGTCTGCGTCGGGTTCTGATAGAGCTCGATCGAGCTGCGCGCGGACGTGTTCGTCCCGAAGATCGCCGTGCTCAAGTCCGCCGGGATGATCACGGCGACCGCCTCCTTGCCGTCGTCGACACTCTTGCGCGCCGCCTCGGCCGTCGGCTTGACGGTCGTCGCGAGGATGTCCTTGAGCGCCTTGCCCTTCAAGATGCCGACGACCGTCTGGCCCACGGACGCCTGAGCCGGGGCCGCTGTCGCGCTCGCCGCCGTCGCGCTCGCCGCCGGCGCCCTGTCCAGGTTCACGACCGCGACCTTGGTGGCGGCGATGGAGAACCCGCTGCCGCTGCCGCCGAAGGCGAAGCCCAGCAGCGCCGACAACGCCAGCGGCGCGGCCAGCATCATCATGAGCGCCGGGACGTTGCGCCACGTGCTGCGCAGGTCCTTGAAGGCGATCGCGAGGACGCGATTCACGGCGCGGCGCTCCCGGGAGCCAGGCTGGAGGACGGCACGGCCGGCTCCTACTCGCGCAGGGCCCGGCCGGTGAGGTGCAGGAAGACCATCTCGAGGTTGGGCTCGGTGACGCTCACCTCGGTGATGCGCGCGCCGGCCGCGGCGGCCGCCTCGAAGAGCCGCGGCAGCACCTCGTTGGCGTCCTGGACGAGGAGCACGGCGTGCTCGTCCCCGTCGACCATCGCCTTGGTCACGCCCTTGACCTCACTCCAGCGCTCGACCATCCCCTCGAGGTAGTGGTCGACGCTCAGCACCACGTGCGCCTCGGCACCGACGATCTGCACGAGCTCGGCGTTGGTCCCGACGGCGATCATCTTGCCGTGGTCGACGATGCCGACGCGGTCGCTGAGCTCCTGCGCCTCAGCCATGTAGTGCGTCGTGTAGAGGATCGTCATCCCCTGATCGCGCAGCGCGAGGATGCCGTCGAGGATCGAGCGTCGGCTCTGCGGGTCGATGCCCACGGTCGGCTCGTCGAGGTAGAGCACGCGCGGCTTGTGCAGCAGCGCGACGCCGATGTTGACGCGCCGCTTCATGCCGCCGCTGAACTTCTCCAGGCGGTCCTTCTGGCGGTCGACCAGCGTGATGAGCTCGAGGACCTCGTCGACCCGTCTGGTGAGCTCCTCGCCGCGCAGGCCGTACATCTTGCCCCAGAAGACGAGGTTCTCGCGGGCGCTCATGTCCGGGTACAGGGCGATGTCCTGCGGGACGACGCCGATGGCCTCTTTGACCGCCTGCGCCTCCGACACGACCGAGTGCCCGGCGACGCGCGCGTCGCCGCCGCTCGGCCGGAGCAGGCACGAAAGCATCGCGATGGTGGTGCTCTTGCCGGCCCCGTTGGGGCCCAGAAGGCTGAAGATCTCGCCCTCGCCGATCTCGAAGCTCACGCCGTCCACGGCGAGGACTCCCTTGGGCGGGTCGTAGTGTTTGCGCAGATCCAGGACCTCGACGATGGCCACCGGGGGGACCTCCTCAGGCTCGCGGCACCTGCCGCGTCTTATATCACCACGAGGCTGGGAGGACCACGTCGCGAGGGCCGACGAACCGGGAGCCCGGCGGTCCGCGGGGCGCGTCGGGCGTGAGGCCGGCGAGCCGGCTCAGCGCACGACGGTCAGGCGCCGGCCGGTGGCGGCTCTGAGCTGGTTGCCGGCGAGATCCGCGGTGGCGCGGCCGAGCGTGACCACGAAGCGGCCGCGGCCGAAGTCGCAGCGCAGACGGTAGGACAGAGGCGCGCCGACCGTCTGCAGGCCCAGGTCGACGCTCTTGACCTGGCGCCCGTTGCGACGACGCACGACGAGCACGACGTGCGCCTGCGCGCTGCGGGCGTCAGCGACGCGCAAGGTGACGGGCACCCGGCGGCCAGACCTGACCGCGCCCGCCGCCAGGGTCACCGTCCCGGTCGGCCCGACCGTGTCGATGCGCACCGTGCACTGGCGGTCCGGCTCGACGTTGCCGGCCGCGTCGGTCGAGCGGTACGTGACCGTGCGCACGCCATCGCCGGCGCCGCCGGCCGGCGCCGGGACCGTCACGCTGGCGCCGTCCTGCCAGGCACCGCCGTCGACCCGGGACTGCGTGACCGGCACGCCGAGGCCGTTGTCCACAACGTTGAAGGCCAGTGTCACGGGCGCGCGGTGCCACTGCGCGTCCACGGCCCGGACGGTGGTCAGCGGCGCGAGCAGGTCGGTGCCGGCGGCGGTGGTCGCGTACGCCTTCAGGCAGACGTTGGTGCCGACCTTGAGCGTCGTCATGTCCGTCCACGTCGTGCCGGTCGCGCTCACGTAGCTCTGGCCGGCCGCTGCCGTCGCCCCGCTCGAGTAGTTCGCCCACGGGAACTCCACCGGGATCGGATAGTCGTAGCCGGGCGTGGTCATCTTGACGGCGACTACGAACGGCGAGCCACCGGTGAGGCTCACGGGCGTCGGCAGGGTGACAGTCTGGTACCCCGCGTATGCCGCCGTGCCGCTGGCCAGCGGAGTGAGCGCGTCGAGCGAGGTCCCGCCGTAGACCGTGTAGCTCGCGTTGCCCGAGGGCACCCAGATGCCGGCGGCCGCGAGCGACTCGTCGGCGACGGCGGCGAAGCGGCTGGCCATCCAGCCGGTGGTGGAAGCGAAGCCGAAGTCGTCGGTCTCGCCGAGCGGGTCGTACTGGTAGATGCGGGAGTAGTCGCCTGCGGGCTGCGCGGCCGGGAAGAGGTCCATGTCCGTGGCGATGAGCCTGTCGTAGTAGCTCACCCAGAAGTAGCCGGACCGGCCGAAGCTGGTGCCCCAGCTGTTGCGGCAGAGGTAGGCTCCGTCACCCGCCGGCGTCGTGACGAAGTTCGCGCGTGGGTAGTCGTCATCCCAGCCGACGATGTCGATCTCGTGGTTTGCCTCTTGCCTGCCGGCGTAGTAGTACGCCGGGACGGCGTCCGAGTTGTAGGACGAGTCCGCCCAGTACATCGAGGCGTCCACGGCGCCGTACGTGACGAGGGCCGCCTTGACCACGTCGTTGGCGGCCGGGGTCGGCGGCTGCGGCAGCCTGATCCACTGCTGCAGGTGCTTGGCCGGCGAGAGCCCGGCAGGCGTGACGCGGTCCCCGTAGGCGTCCTGCGCCGCAGCGACCGGGCCGCCCCAGCGCAGCAGATAGGCGGCGGTCCAGACGGCCCAGCCACCGTAGTTGTACGGGTCGCCGCCGTTGTCGAAGCCCGAGTTGAGGATCACGTTGTCCTCGGAAAAGTCCCAGGTCTCGGCCGGCAGCAGGTTGGACTCGAGCGAGCCGATCGTGGCGAAGGCCCAGCAGGTGCCGAAGGGCCGCTGGTTGTCGACGACGGCGTCTCGCGCCGGCGTCAGCGTGGACAGGTCATAGCTCGACGGGTACGCCCCGGCCACGGCCTGCGCGGCGGCGAGCACACGCGCACCCGGCTGGATGGTGGGTGCGGCGAGCGGCGATGGGATGCGCCCGAACCCGCGCACCCCGGGAACGAAGGACAGGCGGCCGATGCGCGCCCCGAGCCAGGCGCGGAATGCAGGCGCGGCGGGCGCCAGAGCGCCGCGCACCGCGAAGGTGGACGCCGCGCTCCGGCCGGACGTCGCGTCGACCGCGGCCGCCGCAGCGGGCCGCGTCGCGACCCCCGCCGCGAGCCCGAGGAGAAGCGCGGCGGCGAAGAGGAGGCGAGCGGCCCGGCCGCTCAGGCTCATGCGAGGGCTCCAGTTCCCACCCTTGCAGTATCGGCCCAAAATCGCCGCGGATAAAGCCGGTGAGGCGGGGCGGCTCGGCTCGGTCTCGTCACGGCCGGCCGAAGCCTCAGCTGCGGGAGGGCAGCGGCCCGAGCCGCCGGAGCACGCAGACCGGCGTCTGCTCGTGACCCTGGCCGAGCGGATTGTCGCGCATCAGGGTCGCGGCGAGGCGCCGGTCGGCTCCCGGCGAGGCGCCCAACACCGTGGCCGTCAGGTCGTTGGCGTCGATGACGACCATCTCCACCCTGCCTCCGGCGCTCTCGCTCAGGAAGTCGGCGAGCTTGGCGGCCACGCCGTCCGGATCCGCCGGACCGAGCTTGGCGTGCGTGTTGTGCGGCGGCAGCGTGTTCCAGGTGGGGCCGTCGATCGCTTCCACGTTGGCGCCGGCGACCTTGTAGAAGAGGCCGCGCTTGCCCACGACCTTGCCCGCGGCGGACGCCGCGGCGGCGGCCACGATGCGCGGCGCGCCGGCCTCGTCGATGGCGAGCTGCATGGTCTCGGGGATGCCGAGGCCGATGCCGTGCGGCGTCCTCGTCACGGCCTTGCTGAGGATCTTGGCGAGCCGGGTCGGGTGGATCTCGTCGAGCGCGTAGCTGCGGCCCTGGCTGGCGGCGATCGGCTTCTCGGCCATCACCACGATGTCACCTGGCTGCACGTGCCCGACGATCTGGCGCCGGTAGAGGTCGGCCAGATCGTCGCCGCGGCCGACGAGATCAGTCTTGAGCGGGACGCGCGCCCAGACGCTGCCGTCGAGCGCGCCGAAGAGGTGCTTCATGTCGTTGGGCCGGTAGGCGGCGAGGAGGCGCTCGGCCTCGGCGGCCGCGGCGGGGCCCTCCGGGCCCGCGGCCGCCGCCAGCAGCGCGGGCACGCCGGCGTCGCCGGCCGCGGCCACCGAACCGCGGCGCCGGGGGCCGACCTCGACCGGCGCCGTCAGCGCCGCCTCGGTGTCGACGTCCACGAGCAGCGCGCCGCGGTCGACGAACTCACGCAGCCACAGTTCGATGTTGGCGGTACGCCAGAAGAACATGCTCTCCTCGACCTCGCCGCGGCAGCAGGCGCGGAACGCGCTCACCACCGCGGCGCCGTCCCAGTAAGGACGAGCCTGGAAGGTCGGCGACTGGTACAGGCTCGTGAAGGCGGCGCGGCGCGCCTTGATCCAGCGCATCTCCGGCGTCGTGAACCCGACCTTCCGGCGGCGCAGGCGGATCTTCTCGGGCAGCGTGCCCCTGAGCGCAGCACGCAGGATCCAGCGGCTCCAGCCGTGGCGGATGATGGCGTCGTCCGGCAGGCGCAGGATGTGATCCACCAGCTCCTGGTCGAGGTACGGCACGCGGCTCTCGATGCTGAAGGCCATGGAGTTACGGTCCTCGTAGCGGAGCAGGCACGGCAGGCTGTACGTGAGCAGGTCCTGGAGCAGGCGCTCCTTGAGGTCGTCCTGGGAGCGCCCGTAGCCGGGATCGCTCGTGCGCGCGAGGAACGCCGGCTCGAGCAGCTTCTGCGTCGGCAGCCGCCTGCGCCGCTGCTTGATCCTGCGCTTGGCCAGCGGCCACAGCACGTCGCGCGACTTGGCCGCCTCGCGGCGCAGCTCCTCGTACCTGTGTTCCCTGCGAAGCTGCCGCAGGTAGACGAGCTGGTAGGGCACGTAGCCGGCCAGCAGCTCGTCCCCGCCCTGGCCGTCGAGCAGCACCGTCACCTGCTCGCGCGCCGAGCGCATCACGCACCACTGCGCGTAGGGGCCGGTGCTGACGATCGGCTCTTCCTGGTGCCAGATGAAGTCACGCAGCTCGTCCACGAACTCCGGCGAGGTGGGATTGGTGTAGGTCGTGTCGGCGCCGGTGCTCTCGACGGCGATCTCGATGTACTCGCGCTCGTCGATGGGGTCGCCGTCGAACACCGCGCTGAAGGTCTTGAGCTGGCCGCGCAGGGAGGCGGCGTCGGGCGCGTCCTCCTTGAGCAGCTCGCTCATGTAGCTGACGATGGTCGTCGAGTCGAGGCCGCCCGAGAGGCAGGAGCCGACGGGGACTTCCGAGACGAGGCGCCGCTCGACGCTGTCGCGGAAGCGGCGCCGGAAATCGGCCGGGTCGGCCGCGGCGTCGGAGCGCAGCTCGGGCGACCAGTAGGCCGTGCTGGTCAGGGGCTCGGCGAGCAGACCCGGCGCGTCTCCCGCGCCCGCCTGAGCGCGGGCGGCGCCGAGCGGGATCTCGATCCAGGTCGCCGCCGGCACGTGGTACACGCCGCGGAAGAACGTCCCGGCGCGGTGGTCGTGAAAGCCGTGCTGCAGATACTCGAAGATCATCTGCTCGTCCGGCACCGCCGGGAGCTCCGGATCCTGAAGCAGCGCCTTGATCTCGCTGGCGAACAGCAGCCTGCCGCTCTCGGGAGACCGCGCGTAGAAGAGCGGCTTGATGCCGAAGTGGTCGCGGTTCAGGACGAGCTTGCCGCCCGACCCGTCCGCGGCCGCGCCACGGAAGTCGGCCAAGGCGAACGCCCACATGCCGTTGAAGCGCGCCGCGCAGGCCGGGCCCCACTCCTCGTAGGCGTGGACGATGACCTCGCTGTCGCTGCTGGTGCGGAAGGCATGACCGGCGTCCTCAAGCTCGGCGCGCAGCTCGCGGTAGTTGTAGACCTCGCCGTTGTAGACGAGCCAGACGGACTCGTCCTCGTTGGCGATCGGCTGGTGCCCGCCCTCGCGGTCGATGATGCTGAGGCGCCGGTGACCGAGGCTGACTGCCTCGCGCTCGAGGTAGCCGGCGTCGTCGGGGCCGCGGTGCACGATGGCCGCGGCCATGCGCCCGAGCAACTCCCGGTCCGGAGGACCGGCAAAACCGAGGATGCCGCACATACGCGGGTGCTCTCCTGGGGGTCGGGACCGTAGGCGCGGCGCCTCTTCCGGCCGCCGCGCCGGTCAACCCTATCACAGGCTCGAACGGCCCTCCCCCGCCTGTTTCAGCGGGCCAGCAGGCCCCGGTTCTTGGGATGCGCCATGCACCAGTCGCCGCGGCGCACGAGCGGGAACGCGCCCACGGACGGGAACGCGCCGTACGGGAGCTCGCGGCTCGAGCCGCGGAAGTACTTCTCGCCCTGCAGCACGACGGGCGGCGCGCTGCGGCAAGTGCCGGCGTCGCCCCCGCCCGGCAGTTGCGCGAACGCCGGGCACGACTCGCAGCGGAACGGGCCCTCCTGATCCATGCGTCCTCCTCACCGGGGTGCAGCCGGCGCCTGCGGCACGCGCCGCGCGCCGGCCCTCTCTGCCTAGTCTATCGTCGGCAGAGCGGCGTCCCGACCCGGTACGTCTGTCTATGCCGGGCCGCCCCCGCGGGGGCGTCTGTCCGGGCCTTCCGGCCGGCGGTGCGCCGGCCGTCAGGCCACGCGCTCTTCGTCCGTCCGTTGCCGCCGGCGAAGCCGTGCGGCTACACTCCCGGAAGACCGGGCGGGACACTCGAGCGGAGGTGCGGCATGGCGAACGGCGGCGACGGGCGGCGCGCCGTGCGCCAGATCGACTACGAGTGGATCACCCTGCGCGACGGCACGCGCCTGGCGGCGCGCATCTGGCTGCCCGAGGATGCCGCGGCGGACCCCGTCCCCGGCATCCTCGAAGCGGTGCCCTACCGGCTGAGCGACGGCATGGCGCCGCGTGACGTGCTCATCCACCCCTACTGGGCCGCGCACGGCTACGCCTGCGTCCGCCTCGACCTGCGCGGCAGCGGCGAGTCGGAGGGGATCCTCGCCGACGAGTACCTGCTCCAGGAGCAGGAGGACCTCCTCGAGGTGATTGCCTGGATCGCGACGCAGCCCTGGTGCACGGGGGCCGTCGGCATGACCGGCATCTCCTGGGGCGGCTTCAACAGCTTGCAGCTGGCCGCCCGGCGCCCGCCGGCCCTCAAGGCGGTCATCACCCTGATGAGCACCGACGACCGCTACGCCGACGACGTGCACTACAAGGGCGGCTGCGTCATGGGCACCGACCTGCTCCACTGGAGCGCGTGCATGCTGCACTGGCAGTGCCAGCCGCCGAACGAGGAAGCGACCGGAGCCCGCTGGCGCGAGCAGTGGCTGCGGCGCCTGGAGGCGAACGCGCCGTGGGTGCACGCCTGGATCGCTCACCAGCGGCGAGACGCCTACTGGAAGCACGGGTCCGTGTGCGACGACTACGCCGCCATCGAGATCCCGGTCTACGCGGTCGGCGGCTGGGCCGACGGCTACACCAACTCCGTCCTCCGGCTGCTGGAAGGGCTGGAAGGGCCGCGCAAGGGCCTGATCGGCCCCTGGGGCCACGCGTTCCCGCACGTCGCCGCGCCCGGGCCGGCCGTCGGCTTCCTGAGCGAGGCGCTGCGCTGGTGGGACCACTGGCTCAAAGGCGCGGACACCGGCGTGATGGACGAGCCGATGCTGCGCGTCTGGATGCAGGAGTGGGACCCGCCGGCCGGCGATGTGGCCGACAAGCCCGGGTGGTGGGTCGCCGAGGACGAGTGGCCGGCGGCGCGGCTCGAACCGCATTCGTGGCGGCTCGACGTAGACGGGACGCTGCAGCCGATCGACGAGACCGAGCTCGATCGCGGAGGTGCGGACGCGACCGGCGGCGACGCCCACGCCGCCGAGGGCCGCGCAGGCGCGGCCGGGGGCGCAGGCGCGGCGGGCGGCGCCCTCACCATCCGCGGCTCCCAGCTCTGCGGCGCCGACGCCGGCGCCTGGTGCGCCGAGGGCCAGCCCAGCGACCGGGCGCCCGACCAGCGGGCGGCCGAGGGGCAGTCGCTGTGCTTCACCTCGGCGCCGCTCGCCGGCGCCGTCGAGATCCTCGGGCGGCCGCTGGTGACGCTGCACCTGGCGGCCGACTGCCCGCTCGCGCTGGTCGCCGTCAGGCTCGACGACGTCGCCCCGGACGGCGTCTCGCTGCTCGTCACTCAGCAGATGTTCAACCTCGCCCATCGCGACAGCCACGAGCGTCCCGAGCCGCTCGAGCCGGGCCGCGAGTACGCCGTGGGCGTCGCGCTCGACGCCATCGCCCACGCCTTCCCTGCCGGCCACCGCCTGCGCCTCGCCGTCTCGCCCACCTACTGGCCGCTCGTCTGGCCGTCGCCCGCGCCGGTCATGCTGACCATCGTCGCCGGCCGCAGCACGCTCGAGCTCCCGATGCGGCCGCCGCGGGCGGCCGACGCGGAGCTGCCGCCGTTCCCGGCGCCGGAGACGGCGCCGGGGCTCGGCGAGACGACGCTCGGCGGCGGCGCGGGCAGCCGCTCCTACGTCCGCGACCTCGTCGACGGCAGCCTTACCTGGGACTACCAGTACGTCGACGGCGGCAACGTCGTGCTCCCCAACGGCTGGGAGGACGAGGAGTGGAACCGTGTCAGCTACTTCATCCGTGAGGACGACCCGCTGTCGGCGGCCGTCCGGGTCAGGATCGAGTCGGTCCACCGGCGCGGGCCGCAGGGCCGTTTTCACATCACCAGCGAGGGGCAGATGACCTGCGACGCGACGACCTTCTTCGTCGAGGACACCGTGGAGGTGTGCGAGGGCGAGGAGGGAGACGAGCGGCGCGTGTTCTCCAGGGCGTGGCGCCGCGAGGCGCCGCGAGACCTGGTCTGAGGCGAGCTTCGGGGATGCGAGGAGGCCACATGTACATCGGCGCGCACGTGAACTCGTCGGGCGGCGTCTGGAAGGCGATCGGCAACGGCGTTGACATCGGCTGCGAGGCCATCCAGATCTTCGCCGGCAGCCCTCGCACGTGGGCGCCGACCGTCTACAAGGACAAGGACGCGGAGCGCTTTCGCGAGGCTTGTGAAGACTCGCCGATCCGCTTCGTCGTCATCCACACCATCTTTCTGATCAACCTCGCAAGCGCGCGCGAGGACTTCTACGAGAAGTCGGTGACGTCACTCGTCGGCGCCGTGGCCGCGGCGGAGCAGCTCGGCGCCGACGCCATCGTCACACACGTCGGCTCGCACCAGGGCGCGGGCTTCGCAGCCGGCCTCGAGCGCGTGCGCGCGGCCCTGCTCCGCGCCCTCGCCGAAAGCGAAGGCTCGGACGTGCGCCTGCTGCTCGAGAACACCGCCGGCGCCGGCGGCACGATGGGCGTGGACTTCGACGAGCTCGGGGCGCTGATCGCCGCCGCCGGCGCGCACCCGCGGCTCGGCCTCTGCCTCGACACGGCGCACCTGTTCGAGGCCGGCTTCGACCTGCGCACGGCCACAGGACTCGACGAGGCGCTGGGGCGCCTCGACGCCGCCTGCGGCCTCGACCGCCTCGGCATGCTCCACCTCAACGACTCCAAGACGCCGATCGGCTCCAACCGCGACCGCCACGAGAACATCGGCGAGGGCGAGATCGGCGCCGAGGGCTTCCGCGCCATCGTCACCAGCCCGGCGCTCGCCGGCCTGCCGGGCATCCTCGAGGTGCCGGGCTTCGACGGCGAGGGCCCGGATGCGCTCAACGTGCAGCGCCTGCGCGACCTGGCGGCCGGCGCCGCGTGAGCCACGACGGCGACGGCTGAGGGGGCGCCGCGCACGGTGGGTATACTCTGCCTGCGCCGCGCCGCGACGCCGCCGATCAGGACTGCGAGGTGACGCCATGGAACTCGTGCCCGTGACCACAGTCAGTGACGCCGGCCAGGCCAACGTCGTGAGGGGAGTCCTGGAGCAGGCGGGCATCGAGTCCGCCGTCTCCGGCGGGAGCTCCGGCGACGTCTATCCCGTGCCCCGGATCTACCCCTTCCGGATCCTCGTGCGCGGGGCCGATGCCGACCGCGCCCGCGACGTCCTGGCACAGTTCGACACCATGCCCGAGGAGGACGAGGACCAGGAGTAGGGCCACCCGGTCTGCTATCATGGTCCCTTCTTGCAGCGCTTTTCGGTCCCGCGGGGCCGCACGCAGACAGGAGTGATGATGTTCGGACGGATCTTCGGCCGCGACAAGGACGACCAGGACCAGGCGGTCTGCGCCGAGTGTGGACGCACCCTCCTCGCGGGCGAGTGGACGCAGACGATCGTCGGCCCCGACGGCGAGGAGCAGATCATCTGCTCCTTGTGCGGCCAGAAGCGCGACCTCGGCGACGAGGCGCCGGCCGCCGTTCCCACGCCCGCCAACAATGGCCGCGTGCGCGAGACGCGTACCGGGGCGCCGCGCGACGCGCGCGGCGAGAGCGACGCCTTCTGGAAGGCACTCAAGGACAAGGACGCCGAGATCGAGCGGTTGCAGGGGCAGCTCGCCCGCTCGGAGGCCGAAAAGCAGGAGCTCGCCGGCCGGCTGGCGCGCATGGACGCCTCGGACGAAGGCGCCGCAGCCTACGCGCCCGGCGTCGACTCGATGGCCACGCCGGCACTCCCGGTGGTCCCGCTCATCCCCGCGTCCGGCCCGGTCGTCAACGAGCTCACCGGCGATTCGTCGGAGCCCGGCGAGCGCACCTGGGGAGAGACGCCGGCGGAGTTCGCCGCCGAGCTCGCCGCACTGCGTGAAGAGACGGCTCCTGTCGCCGCGGCCGCGGCAGTCGGCGAAGCCGCAGCCGCGGCGCACGAGCCGCTCCCCGAGCCGCCGGCAGAGCCGGTCGTCACTCAGGCGGCGGAGCTCGCCGGGCGGACGCCCCCGGCCGTCGTCTTCGAGGATACGCAGGAGATCTCGGCCGAAGAGGCTGCAATAGCCGCCGCCGAGCCCGGTGCCCTCGATGACCCCGAGACGACGCTGGCTCCACATGGCGGCGCGCCGAACGCGCAGGCGGCCCCGGCCGGGCCGTCCGCCGCCGAGCTCGAGGCGCAGGCCGCCTCGCTCACGCTGCTTCAGCGAGGCGTGGACCTGCTCAACGTCAGCCGCGTGCCGCACAAGATCGCCGAGACCAACGAACAGCTCGGTCTCCCGTCGGTCCACGTCGGCTTCGACGGGCAGACGGTCGCCGTCACCTTCATGTGGACGATGGGCTGGTACCGTTTCCGCGTCGACATCGACAGCGGCGACGTGGGCATGGACGAGCGCGGCTACGAGGAGCTCGCGGACATCCAGCCCAACGCCGCCGTGCGCGCCGACGGCACCGTGCAGCTGGCGCCCGCGCAGATCAGCCGCGCCGCCGCGCAGCGCCCGCCTCAGCAGCAGCCGCAGCCCGCGGCGCCGGCCGCGGAGCGCGCGCCGGACGAGCCTGAGACTCCCCGCGTGGCCGCGCAGAAGCCGCCCGAGATCCTCAGCAAGTCGCTGCTCGGGCAGCGCAGCGACGACGAGGCGGCTTCGTGGGAGCAAACGCAGGCGCGGGATTTCGACTGGGACCACTGACGCCGCAGCTGGGCTGACGGAGGCGCCCGCGCACGCGGCCGAGTCTTCCTCCGCACAGACCAAACGGGCCGGGTGGCGCTTCTCGCGCCACCCGGCCCGTTTCGCTTCACTGCCGCTGGAAGGCGGCCTTCACGACCGGATCAGATGCCCAGGGATGAGGCGCCGCCCGTGGTCAGGCCGCCGAACATCTGGTTCAGCAGGCTCTTGAGCGGCAGCGCGTTGGCCGGTGGCGTGACGGTCACGGGCTTGTCGAAGTCGGCCATGGTCAGATCCATGGCCATGGTCATGCCGTCGATGCCCGTCATGCCCTTCTGGCCCTTGGCGTCGAGCGCCGCATTGAACGACGCCTTGTGGATGAGCATGTCGTCGACGCCGATCCAGTAGTCAACGGAGACGCTCTTGAGACCCTTCTTGAGCTGCTCGGTCTGCTGCTTACTCTGGCTCAGGCTCTGCTCGAGCTGCTTGAGCTGGCTCGTGCCGCCGAGCTTCTGGGCGAGGGCCGGGTCCTTGGCGGCCTTCATCAGGGCGTCGGCGAGCTTCTGCGGGTCGGCCGTCGCCTTGACGTGGTAGACCTTGGCGCCGGCTACGTCCTCGGTGCCGACGAGCGCGTAGCTCGTGCCCCAGTCCGACGGGTTGAGCCCGAGGCTCTTGAGTTGCTCGGTGGGCGCGGCGCCGGTCTGGGCCTGCGCGCTGAGGCTCTTGGCGCTCTTGGCGTCCATCGCGTACCACTTGCCCTGGTACTCCACCCAGCTCTTGGTGCCTTGGGAGAGCAGGCTGAGGTCGATGGTCTGGCCACCCAGGCCGAGGCTGATCTTCATGTCGGAGGCCACGGGCTGGTTCTGGCTCTTGCCCTCCATGTGCAGCGAGATGCCCTGCGAGAGCATGGCTTTGGATGTGGGATCGGTCATCTTGCTGGGGTCGCCGCTGACCTTGAGCGACATGTCGCCGGTGAAGGAGGCACTCTTGACGTCCTTCATCTTGGCCTCGCTCTGGGCGACGATCTGGTCCGCGGACATGGTCGTCGCGGCAGTGGTGGCCGCGGGTGCGCTGCTGGGCGACGCGCTCGTGCTGCTGCCGCAGCCGGCGACGGCCACGGCGGCGAGCGCGAACAGGGTCAGCAACAGCACTGCCCAGGTCGAGATCTGCTTGCGGAACATGGGTGGTCCCTCCCTCTGGCGTGGTTGCGCCCCACATCCCCCGGAGCTCCGGGGCGCCCTGCACCTGTTTTCGGCGCGCGAGGCGTCCTCCTTTACAGGAGAACCTCGACTGGGTCAGTGGTCGGCGTGCCTCGGAGAGACGACGACGGCGCGGAAGGGTTCGTTGCCCTCCGAGACGGTCTCCACCCGCGCGTGGTCCTTGAGGTGCAGGTGGATGACCTTGCGCTCGGCCGCCGACATCGGCTTGAGCGCGACGCTCACCGACTCTCGGGTCACCTTCTGCGCGGTCCGGTCGGCGAGGGACTTGAGCGCCACTTCGCGGCGCTCGCGGTACCCTTCGGCGTCCACGATGACCTGGCGGCGCTCGCGACGGTCGCCGTTGACGACGATGGCGGCGATGTACTGCAGCGCGTCGATGGTGGCTCCGTGGCGCCCGATGAGCAGACCCAGGTCGTCGCCGCTGATGTCGGCGCGCACGGCCTCGCCGGCTTCGCCGGCGCTGACGCTCGCCTCGATGCCCATGAGCCCGACCACGGTATGCACGAACTCGCGCAGCGTCTCGGCACCTTCGGGAAGGTCGTCGTCGGCGACAGGAGCGCGCTCGGCGCTCGGGCGCAGCCGCGCCTCCACCTGGGCCGTGCTCTTGCCGCGCCCGAAGAAGCCGCCCTTGCTTCCCTCTTCCATGACGACGAACTCGACGTCGGCCTCGTTGAACGACGGGACCACCTTGCGCAGCTGGTCCAGCGCCTTGCGCTTGGCCGCTTCGATGGTGGCGCCATCGGCGATGGTGGCGAACTCGGTCTCCTCCTCGTCGCCGTCGTCGAACGGCTCGAGGTCATCCACGTCTGCCATGCCTGCCTCCGTGAAGGAGTTGACTCGGGCCCGCGCCGGCGGTCAGCCGCCCGCGGGCTCGTTCTAGTTCGTGCTGGTGCCGCTCGCAGGCGGAGGCGCCTTCTTCTTGCCCTTGCCCGGCGGCGGCTTGCGCGCGCCCTTCTTCTGTCCTCCGGAGGCCGGGGCGGCCTTCTCGTCGCCGGCCGCCGCCAGCTCCGCGGCCTTGGCCTTGCGCTTGGCGAGCAGGTCGTCGCGCGTCTTGCTGCGATCGTCCTGCGCCTTGGAGACCGCATCCATGAAGCGGCTCTTCTTCTGCTGCCCGACCGGCACCGGCTCGAGCACCTTGGGCTTCATGACCTTCTTGATGATGAGCTGCTGGCCGATCGTCCAGATGTTGGTGGTGACCCAGTACACGAACAGGCCGGCCGGGAAGCGATACAGGATGAACACGAAGAAGATCGGCATCGCGCGCATGATCATCTTCTGGGACTTGTCGGTCTGCTGGCTGAGCATGAGCTCAGTCGAGATGAGCTGCGTGGCCACGTAGAGAATGAGCATGATGTAGGTCGGGTCCGGCAGACCGAGGTGCGGGATCCACAGGAAGGACGCGTCGGCGAGCGCCTTGGTGTTGACCGGGTCGAGATAGGACGTGCCCTTGATCGCGTAGTACAGGCTGATGAACACCTGCAGCTGCAGGAGGATCGGCAGGCAGGAGGCGAACGGGTTGACCCGGTGCTCCTGGTAGAGCTTCATCGTCTCCGACTGCAGCTTGGCGCGGTCGCCCTTGTGCTTCTTCTGCAGCTCCTTGAGCTTGGGCTGAACGGCCTGCATCGCCTGCGCCGAGCTGAACTGTTTCCAGGTCAGCGGGAAGAGGATGAGGCGCACGATGATCGTGAGCCCGATGATGGCGAGGCCCCACGTCCAGTTCGGGCCCAGCCCGAGTGACGCGAGGAAGTGCTCGATGCTGACGAGGACCCAGTTGAGCAGCTCGATGAGCTGCTTGAAGCCGGGCAGGTTATACATGGGCGCTCACGTTCGACTCGGGATGGTCGTGCTCGCAATTCTGGTGCCGCGGCTTGACCGGATCGTAGCCGCCGTTGCTGAACGGATTGCAGCGCAGCAGGCGCCACGCCGCCATGCCGGTCCCCCTGATGGCGCCGTACTCCCGCAGCGCGTCGATGGCGTAGTTGGAGCACGACGGGTAGTACTTGCAGCGCTGCCCCAGCATCGGCGACAGCGTGTACTGGTAGATCCTGACGAAGAAGATGAGCACGCGCTTCACGACGCGCCTCCGGTGAGCAGCCCGGCGCGCTCCAGAAGCTCGCGCACGGCCGCGCCGACCACGCCCTTCTCCCCTTCGCCCTCGCGGGCGACGAGCTCGAGCAACTGCGGACGGGCGATCACCACGAGATCGTACTCCTCGGCCAGATGCCCCGCGCAGCCCTGAAAGGCCTCGCGCAGCAGGCGTTTGACGCGGTTGCGCACAACGGCGCCGCCCATCTTCTTCGAGACCGACAGCCCCAGCCTCGGCCCGTTCGAGCCCCCCTCAACGGGACGCTTGAACCAGTACAGGACGAGAAAACGGGAGGCCGTCGAGCTCCCCTGCCGGTAGATGCGCTGGAAGTCGGAAGAGCGCGAAAGGCGGGGACGCTTGGCGGGCATCGCCGGCGGGACTAGGCGCTGAGGCGCTTGCGCCCCTTCTGCCGCCTCTTCTTGATGACCAACCGACCCGCGCGGG